>F21B_10003819_pt1 | contig 12285 bp, 7 predicted proteins | sample RepKananBrdUF21B_FD_10803 | JGI IMG/M metagenome (IMG submission 10803) | reverse complement strand
CTTTTCCCTTCTGCATTGCCCCTCCCCCGTTTGTTTGTGTCGCCCGCGTCAGAACAGCGCGCCCTGGCTATCGTCACGTGACGACTGTGCTGGCTTGCGTAGCGATTCCAGCAGCGACTCCAAATCAATCCATTCACCCTGCGCAGTCGCCACACCTGCTCGCACCGTGCGGCCCAGGTACATCGGTGTGACGGCGGCCACGTAGCCGCGCAACTGGTCTGCATAGGCAGCACGCTCGACCGGCAAGAGACGCAACTTGTAGTCCACCACCAGGATGTCATCGCCGCGCTCGATCAGGCGATCGATGCGCAGCAATGCGCCGTCGGGGCTGAAGAGCTCGATTTCGTTGTGGGCCACGTCGAAGTGCGCGGGGTCGAACACGTGCGTCAGGGCTTTGGAAGCTAGCATGCGGTGCACGGCTTCGGCAGCGCGGGCGGCATCGGCTTCCGTCGCACCGGTTGCGCCGAACCAGCGCGCGACGGTTGCTGCGTCCGGTGTCTGCTCGGGCACGCCGCGGCGCGTCAGACGCTCCAATACGGCGTGCAGCAATTCGCCTTGCGCGACAGCGCCCTGATCGAATACCGGATCGCCCGCGCCGTCCGCCTGTGCGACAGCGCTACCGACACGCACCGCGACCGTGAGCGGCGCGCGGAAATCGTGATACGAGACAACCTCGGCTTCAGCAGCAAAGACATCCGTATTGGCAGCAGCCTCAACCACCGGCGCGGGTGAAGCCACACCCGCCGTTGCCAGCAACGTGTACCAGCTTGCGGTGCCATCTACATCCGGCACGTCACCCTCGTCTGTTGCTTGCGCCGCAGACCCGTCGCGCTTGTTGGCCACGCCAGAGACGATCAACGCCTGCCGTGCGCGCGTCATTGCCACGTACAGCAGGTTCCAGTTTTCGCGCTGGGCAAGCGACTCTTCCTGCTTGAACAACGGGTCGCGTGCAAGGCCGCGTTCAGCCGTCTTGCCGAAGGCGGAGAAATGCGTGGGCGCTTCAGCCCCTGGCGGCCAGTCGATCAGGATGCCGGCACTGTCGGCGCGCGTGTCGCTGTGGTGGGTGTCGAGCAGCACCACGAACGGCGCCTCCAACCCCTTCGATGCGTGCACAGTCAAGATCTGCGCAGCATCCAGTCCTTCGCCTGCGAGTTCGGCGTCGATGGCGTCTGGCGCTTCAGCGGCATCGCTCTGCATACCTTCGTCGGGGCTTTCATCTTCATCGCCCTGACGGATGGCGCGCAGCTCGGCCATGAACTTGGGCAGGCTCGGGTAGCGGCCGCCGTCCAGGTCGAGCGCGAGCTTGAGGAACGCATCCAGGTTCGCAAGCACCTGTTCGCGATTGGCGGCCGGTGCACATTCGGCGTAACTGCGCTTAAGCTCGCCGGTATAGACGATATGGTCGAGCAGGTCGTGCACGGGCAGCGTGGGTGCCACTGCCAGCCAGCGTGACAGCATACGATGCGCGTGGCGCAACGCTGGGGCAGTCTCGGCTTGCTGTGCCAGCATGCTCAGGCGGGCCCACCACGTTCCATCGACTGCCTGCGCGAGCCGGATCAAATCGTCATCAGACGCCGCAAAGATCGGGCTGCGCAACACGTGCGCGAGCGACAGATCCGCTTGCGGCGTCATCAAGAAGTCCAGCAGCGCACACAGATCCAGCGCTTCAAGCGTTGCCAGCAAGCCGCCTCTGCGCGGGCTCATGTACGGCACACCGCCGTCGCGCAGCGCGCGTTCATAGTCGGCCAGATAGCGCTTGCGGCGAACGAGCAATTGGAAGTCGCTCCAGCGCACCGGGCGTTCGACGCCGTTCTCGCGGATGCGCTCTCCGGCGTGCAGCGCGCGCAGGCAAGCAGCCACTTGCCGGCCCTCGTCATAGCGCTGGGAGTCACCGGCCTCTTCGCGCGGTTCGGTGAGCGTGTCGCGCGGTGTGGCTGCGTCGGCTTCTGCCGCTTCAGGCACAGGCACCAGCGGCAGCAGCAACGCCTGCCCGATGGGCGCATCGACTGCTGTGCTTTGCTCCGCGTAGATCGGATAGTCACCCCGGGCGCGCGCCTGCAGGAACACGGCGTTCACCCACTCCAGCACGGCCGGTGCATTACGGCGCGTCCGGTTGGTGCGCAGCACGGTGGCGTTGAAGTCCGCGACGAGCATCTCGCGTGCGGCGTCAAACAAGCGTGCATCCGCACGGCGAAAACGATAGATCGACTGCTTCGGATCGCCCACTAGAAACACGCTCGGTTGCGTGCCCGTACCCGCATAGCCGGCAAGCCAGCCTTGCAGAATGCGCCACTGCATCGGGTTCGTGTCCTGAAACTCGTCGAGCAGCAGATGCTTGTAGCGAGCATCAAGCCGCACCTGCAGGTAAGCCGCCGTCTCTTCGTCCTGCATCAGGCGGGCGGCTTCCCATTCCAGGTCGGTGAAGTCCATTGCGCGCGCCTGGCGCTTGTAGGCCTGATAGCGATCGATGAGTGCATCGCCCAAGGTGAATAACGCCGCGTTGACGGCGCGCACGTGCATTTCCTGGCGGCGTGCCTGATAAACAGTCAGCGCCTCACACACGGCGGCATGCAGGGCAACCAAGGTTTGCGCCTGGTGGTCGCCAATCGCCTTGATGAGCGCCTTGGTCGGCTTGCAGGCGCGCGCCTTGCCGGCTTGCGTATGGAACGCGCCGAAAAGGTCATCGAAAGCCTGCTTGCGGGCGGATGCATCCGATGCATCGATCGAACGTGCGGACGTGGCTGCCATTTCAATCTGCGTCGCGCGTTTGCCTTCGGTCGCACCACCCTGCCCTAACCAGCCGGATATGCGCAGCATGTCGGCCAGCAAGGTTTGGTTTTGCAACGCTTCGATCAGCGGATCGGTATGTGCGTCGTCGCCGAGCAGGTCATCGAGCGGGTTCAGCGGATGCTCGCCGGCTTGCGCCTTGTAGGCCCACCAGTCGCTGCGCTGATGGAACATGGCGTCAAGCAAGCGCCCAGCCTGAAAGTCACCCACCAAGTCCGCAAGCGTCTCGTACACGGCGCGCAGCTCGGCGTGATCTTCCGCCAGCAGTCCGCGCCAGAACGGCGCCCAGGCTTCACGGCGCAACCGCCCGGCATCTTCACGCAGCGATGCCCCTTGCGGCACGCCGGACGACAACGGCGCGCCACGCAGCAACGAACCAAACCAACCGTGGAACGTATCGATCGCCATGCGCTGCGGCGATTCCAACACGCGCGCATACAACCCGCGCGCCGATGCGATCAAACGTGGGGCCTCACGCTCGTCAACAGTGCGGGCGATCAGCTCACGCACAACGCCCTCGTCATCCGCACTGGCGAGTTGCGCGAGGATGTCCAGCAAGCGCTGGCGCATTTCTTCGGCCGCCTTGCGCGTGAAGGTGATGGCAAGAATGTCCGACGGCGCCGCACCGGCCAGTAGCAGGCGCAGCATGCGCGTCACCAGCAGCCATGTCTTGCCGCTGCCCGCGCAGGCCTCCACCACAACCGAGCGCAGTGGGTCACACGCAGCGCGCGAGAAGTCTTCGGGTGCGACCGGACTGCCGTCGCGTTCGTAAGCGTGGTCACTCATACCTGCCCCTCCGCCGGTTCGCGTGGGGCACCTTCGGTCCAGTACCCCTTGCGGCATAGGCCACGCGCTGCGCAATAGCGGCACGCCGATTCGTCGCCGAAGGCCGGCAACGGTGCGCCGGCAGCCAGGGCGGTCATGTCCTTCTCCATCTGTTCGAGCAGCCAATCCACCACTTGCCTGAAGTCCGGCAACGCAACGTCGCGTTTATCACCGCGCGCTTCACCGTCGAGCGAGACCCAGCCGCCCGCATCGGCACGCGTGTCGAGCACGCCGTAGAACGGCAACTGGCAATCCTCAAACGGCGTCTTGGCGCGTCGCACCAGCACCATGGGCGATTGCGTCTTGTAGTCCAGCACAGCCACGCCGTGTTCGCGATGCGCGTCGATGCGGTCTATGCGGCCGCGCAGGCGCAGGGGGCGCTCCGCATTTGGCCCACCAGGTAACGTGATCGATGTATCGACATCAACCTCACCCGCTTCAAAGTGCCAGCCCTCGGCCTCGCGCGCGGCCTGCCACGCCAGGTACGACGGCATCACGGCCTGCCAGCGACGATAGAAGCGCAACGCGTTGCCATCCTCCGCCAACATCGGGCCGAATTGTTCGTCAGTGATGGATTGCAGCAGCGCCCGTCGATCGACAAGGTCGTGTATCGGCGCGTCCAGCAAGTGCCGATGAAAGCGATGCAGGATCGCGTGCAGGACCTCGCCGACGTCGCGCTTCTCCAACTCGTCGGACACCTCCTCCAGCTCCCCCAACCGCAGCATGCGGCCGACGAAGAATTGGTATGGGCAGCGGCGCAGACTGTTATACGCCGCGGCACTGAGTGTGGATGGCACCAGCGCTGGCGCGGCCGGCGCGGGCATACCGGTCGGCTGAGGACGGGTCTGCAGGTTCGGCAGAACGACCGGCATGTCGATCCGCACACCCGCCACGGCCAGCCGCCGTTGCAAACGTTCCAGCCAACCGGAAAGACGGTTGGGCTCTCCGCGCCCACCGTGGCGCTGCCAGGTCAGCACAACTTCGGGCTGGTTGAGCAGCACCTCCGCCAAGTCGCGTGCCTGCTGAGCGAAACGTTGCGCGCGGTCCGGCAAGCCCAGCTCGCGACGCACGTCGTTCGAGAAGAACAGCCATTCCGGCTGCGCGGACGGCAACTGCGCATCGTCGCAACCGACCACCACTACGCCGTCGAAACGCCGCATGCGTGCGCCGTTCAACGGCAGGATGACGACACGCCGGTCCGCCGGTGGTGCCGGCTCGCTGAAGACAGCCGATTCGAGCAGCATCGACAGCAGCGCGCGCCATTCCGTGAGTGAGAAGCGCGCAGCTGCATCCGTACTACCGTGTACGGACGCACGCAGCCGGTCGATCCAGTCGAGCAACTGGCGCCCCGCATCATCGTTCTGCAGGCCAGTGCGCATGTGCAGGCGGTCGAGCGTCCCGGCCAGCAGCGTGACCCACGCTTCGAGCGTGGCGTTGCCAGCGCGACGCCACAACGCAGCTTCGTCGGCCAGCAGCCCTAGGCGGTCAGCCAAGCGACTGACCTGCGGCTCGCCGTCGGCCTCTTCGGCGGGGCGATCGGCCACCAGGCGGCGCAGACGCCCCCATCCACCCGACACGTTGTGCCTGCGGATGCGGCGCTCCAGTTCAGCCACCCACGCGGGCGTGGCGATGCCGGCATCTGCCGCAGTGTTGATATCACGTAAACAGAATGGGCTCTTGATGAGGTCGAGCAAGGCCGCGGTATCGCCGTCACCCTGCACCACGTCCACCCAGCGCATCAGTGCGGCGGCGGCGCGGGTGGTGGAAAGCTTCCAGCCGGTTTCATCGCGCACGGGCACGTTCACGCGCGCCAGCAACGCCCGCACACGCCGCGCGACGATGCGGTCCTGCGCCACCAGCGCAAGCGAGCGCCGCCCGGCATTCAGCCAATCGACCAGCGTGTGGGCGGCAAAGGCCGCCTCGTCCTCAAAACGTGCCGCACCTGCGATGTGCAAGACCGGTGAGGAAAGCTCGGTATCGGAATCCTCGTGCGCAGCCTGTGCCGGCGTGGCGCACTCGGGCCAGGCATGCAACAGCAGATCGCGAAAATCGGCATGCGTGGCCGGACTGCTGGGAGACACCACCTCGGGCGCGTTCCAGTCGTAACCGATCGCCAGCACGGGCACGTGTTCAGCTGCGCGCTGAAGGAAATCGAGATCAACGGCTTCGGGATCGGTCGGACTCATCCAGACCATCGGCCCCCGCAATGCCTCCAGCAGACGCCGCATGGCATGCAGCCGCACCGGAATGGGATCTGCCGCCCCCGACAACAACCGCCAGAACGTCAGCACGATGCGCGATTCCGTGCCAAGAAAGCGCTCGGACAACTGTGCGTACGTGCGCTCCAGCGCGTCGGCCAGCGCGGCTTCCAGCGCGGCTTCCAGCGCGTCAGGACGCTCCTGCGCATCGCTGTCGGCCGCATCAAGCGTGAGCCACCGCTGCGACAACTCGTCTGACACGGTGACCATCACCTGCGCCACTCCCCACAGCGCCGCATCATCCTGGGCACCGAGCGCTTCGCGCAACCACGCTTGCGTCTTGAGCGCTTGCTGCACGGCCAGCAGCCGCGAGAGCGTCGTACGTGCAGCAGGCAAACCCGGCTCAGGCGGCAGATCAAGCAGCCAGTGGCCAAGCGTCAGAATACGCGGCAGCAGCCGTGGCGTGCCGGACGCCAGAGCACTGGCATGGAGAGCGCTGCGCACACCCGGGATTTGCGCGGCAGTCGGCACGACGACCGTACCGGCGCCGGACGACTGCGCGTGCGCGTCCAGGAAGCGCCACGTCGCATCGGCGGCGCGGGAGAGAAATGCTGGGCCGGGCGCGAAGGCAAGCGTCTGCATGCGGCGAGGGAAGATGGCGATGAAGCGAGTGCAAAGACCGAGGCCGTCCCTATCGGCGTGATAGCGACAATCAACGGTTGAAAATGGGGGCGCCGGTACTATATCAGCAGCATACGCGCTGGCAGTGGCCGCAATGCACGCCGGTTCGCGTAATCGTGTAATGTATGGGTTCGGCGCACGTCGCCAGCTATTACGAAATAACAGAGGTTCCCGCCATGAGCGAACAGATCAAGTATGTGAGCGACGCGTCCTTCGAGGCCGATGTGCTCAAGTCCGACAAACCCGTGCTCGTCGATTTCTGGGCTGAATGGTGCGGTCCGTGCAAGATGATCGCCCCGATCCTGGACGAAGTCTCCAAGGACTACAGCGAGAAGGTACAAATCGCCAAGATCAACGTCGATGAGAACCAAGGCGTGCCGGCCAAGTTCGGCATTCGCGGTATCCCGACGCTGATCCTGTTCAAGAACGGCGCCGTGGCCGCCCAAAAGGTGGGGGCACTGTCCAAGTCGCAACTCACCGCGTTCCTGGATAGCCACCTGTAAGTCGATATTCGACCGCGGCGCGGAGCGCATCCCGCCGCCCAGGTACAACGCTGGCAATCTTCCGCCTGGAAGCCTGCCAGCGTTGTGCTAAGATTGCACCGAATCTGTTTCCCCGAGCGTTCGCTCGACCTGTTCCCCCTCCCCCCGTTTCTCCCTCTTTGTGCCTTGCTGCCCATTCGGGCCCTTCCCTCATCTTTCGTCTATGCATCTGACAGAACTGAAATCCCTGCACGTGTCCCAATTGCTGGAAATGGCGGGACAGCTGGAGATTGATAACGCGCAGCGCATGCGCAAACAAGAGTTGATGTTTGCCATCCTGAAAAAGAAGGCGAAAAAGGGGGAAACGATTTTCGGTGACGGCACGCTCGAAGTGCTGCCCGACGGCTTCGGTTTTCTGCGCTCGCCGGAAACGTCGTATCTGGCCAGCACGGATGACATCTACATCAGCCCGTCGCAGATTCGCCGTTTCAATCTGCACACCGGCGACACGATCGAAGGCGAAGTCCGCACCCCGAAGGACGGCGAGCGCTACTTCGCGCTGGTGAAGGTCGACAAGGTCAACACGCAGCCTCCCGAGGCGGTCAAGAACCGCATCATGTTCGAGAACCTGACGCCGCTGCATCCGAACAAGCCGCTCATCCTCGAACGCGATATCAAGGCCGAAGAGAACATCACCGGCCGCATCATCGACATGATCGCCCCGATCGGCCGCGGCCAGCGCGCGCTGCTGGTGGCGTCGCCCAAATCGGGTAAGACCGTGATGCTGCAGCACATTGCGCACGCCATCGCGACCAACCACCCCGAAGCCGAGCTGTTCGTGCTGCTGATCGACGAGCGCCCGGAAGAAGTGACCGAAATGCAGCGCACCGTGCGCGGCGAAGTGGTGGCGTCGACGTTCGATGAACCGGCCGTGCGCCACGTGCAAGTGGCCGAAATGGTCATCGAAAAGGCCAAGCGCCTAGTCGAACTGAAGAAGGATGTGGTGATCGTGCTGGACTCGATCACGCGTCTGGCGCGCGCCTACAACACCGTGGTGCCAACCTCGGGCAAGGTGCTGACCGGTGGTGTCGATGCCAACGCGCTGCAGCGCCCGAAGCGTTTCTTCGGTGCGGCACGTAACCTGGAAGAAGGTGGTTCGCTGACCATCATCGGCACGGCGCTGATCGAAACCGGCAGCCGCATGGACGACGTGATCTACGAAGAGTTCAAGGGCACCGGCAACATGGAAGTGCACCTCGAGCGCCGCCTGGCCGAGAAGCGTGTCTACCCCGCCATCAACCTGAACAAGTCGGGCACCCGCCGCGAAGAGCTGCTGATCAAGCCGGACATCCTGCAGAAGGTGTGGATTCTGCGTAAGTTCATCCACGACATGGATGAAGTCGAGGCGATGGAATTCCTGCTCGACAAGCTCAAGTCGACCAAGAACAACGCCGAGTTCTTTGACATGATGCGACGCGGCGGCTGAGTCTCTCTAGGCTTCTCCGGCACGTACCGAAAAGCGCACCCGCAACGGTGCGCTTTTTTATTGCCGCGTCAACAGCTTGATTTGGCAGCGGATTTCCTCGGCAAAGTTGTGAAATTCGCTAGTTCATTTGCATTACGAGCGCGGCGCGCAACCGTTTGCTTCCCTCGTCCTTAAACGTCATCGCAAAAGAGAAACACGGCAACCATACTGCAAACCTGCCTGGGCCGAGCCGCTTGATCCAGAGCAGGAGGGAATCACCAAAAATCGAACGGGGGAAACCATGCGAGAAGCGTCGCTGGAATGTACTGGTGCGTGCCGAACCGTCGTAGTCGCGTCACGTGCGGGGATGGGGGAGATCGATGAAACGATTCTGGGAGCAGACTGGCACGTGCGGCGCGTAACATCGATGCGCGAGCTTGGCTGCGCCATTCGAGACGGTGTGCCCAAGGCCGGGTTGATCGATTTCAGCAGTGCCTTTTCGGCGGCCGATCTCGATCTGCTCGAGCGTTGCATGCAGGTGCCGCGCGTGGGCTGGGTCGCCGCGCTGCCGCCCGCCATGCTGAGCCATGAACGTGTACGGCAGCTCGTGCGCGATTACTGCGTCGACTATGTGCAGATGCCGCTGCGCACGGAAGAGACCGCGTACTCCCTGCGTCATGCATGGGGCATGGCGTCCCTCGCGCAGGAAGCAACGCCCGCTCCCAAAGGGAACAATGCCCGCATGCTGGGCGAATGCCCGGCCATGCACAACCTGTTCCGCGCCATTCGCAAGGTTGCGCAGAACAGCGCACCGGCCTTCATCGCCGGCGAATCGGGTACGGGCAAAGAGTTGACCGCGCAGGCCATCCACGAGGCCTCGGCACGTGCGAGTGGTCCGTTCATCGCGATCAACTGCGGCGCGATCCCCCCTCACCTGATTCAGTCCGAGCTGTTCGGCTATGAGAAAGGCGCCTTCACCGGCGCGCACCAGCGCCATATCGGCTGGGTCGAGCATGCCAACGGCGGCACGCTGTTCCTCGATGAAATCGGCGACCTGCCGCTGGAAAGCCAGGTGAGCCTGCTGCGCTTCCTGCAGCAAGGCACGATTACGCGGCTGGGCGGGCATCAGGCGATTCCGCTGGACATCCGCATCATCTCGGCCACGCACGTGGATCTGGAGGCGGCCCAGCATCACGGTGGATTCCGCACCGACCTCTTCCACCGCCTGTGTGTGCTGACGTTGTCGGTACCGCCGCTGCGTGAGCGCGGCAGCGACATCGTGCTGCTCGCCGAACACATCCTCGCCCAGCACGCGAGCGAAGCCTCGCACCGCATCCGCGGTTTCACGCCGTGCGCGCTGCACGCGATGATGCATTACCCGTGGCCGGGCAACGTGCGCGAACTGATCAACCGCGTGCGCCGCGCGCTGGTGATGACGGACAACCGCAAGATCTCCGCTGCAGACCTGCACCTGGAAGGCTACGCATCCGTATCGGGCCAGACGCTGGAAGAAGCGCGCGAAGGCGCCGAGTCCGATGCCATCCGCACGGCCATCGCCCGCAACGGGTTCCATATGGGCATGACGGCGCGCGAGCTGGCGGTGTCCCGCGTGACGCTGTACCGGTTGATGCAGAAGCACGGCATCCGCGCGGAACATCCGTTGCATTCGGCTTCGGCCTGATCTCATCGCCGGTCTTCCTTATCGTGTCGGGGCGGAGCCTGCGTGCTGCGCCCCGATTGTTTTGGGCGGTCGCCCTATGCAGTAGTTGCATAACAGGCAATGCCGTTTCGGAGCCTGTTGCGCAACGCAGCCCTGGTCACCGTATGCGCAGTGGCGCCAGGGCTGCAAAAGCAATCGGATTGGCTTGCATGTTGATTTCCCCTGCCTGAATTGCCGTTATAAAAAAGTGCCCGCCGGGGGACGGAGCACGAAAGCGTTGGACGTGACACGCCCCGTCTGCGCCACCGCGTCCGGCAGTGCACCGCCGGCGGATGGTTCAATCTGGTGACACTGCGTGAATGCAATGGATGCTCGGCGCCGACAAGCACGTTGCGGCAACGCTACGCTTGCAACGCACATTGGCCGTACCTCGAGCCGCGCCAGCCGATGCACGGCGGTACACCCGCCCACGCCCCAAGCATCGGCTTCGTCACAGAGGCCCTTCAACCGGACACCCCGTGACCGTGCTGCAACCGTGCAAATCAACGTAAAAGCGACGCTCGGATGGCTCAACAGTGCGGCTTCCAAAACTGTCCCCAAATACGGGCGATAGCACCGCATGCGCTTGCCCGCAACCGCTGCACCTGCGATGGCTGGCGTGCCGCGCCCGCACACACTGTGAAGATCCGTCTGATGGGCCTTGAGCATGGCACCGGCCCGTCGCCCAACCCCCACTTCCGGGGGGATTGCGCCCTGCCCCTCACGCGATGGATTGTTAAGCCACGCATGCGACGTACTCAGTTCGCCGTCGGAGAGCACCGACATGACAGGGCCGCTGGACAGATCGAATGCGCGGGTGGGATAAGGACCGAGCGCAGTTCGCACCGGCAACGTATCGGTGGGAGCGCCTCGATAGGCGATACGCAGTGCGAATGTGCGCTGTTTGATGATGTCGCCGTCTTCTGCGAGCGCCGGCACCATGACGACCATGGCCGCATGACTCGCGACCATTCCGGTCATATCGATCGTCCACCAGAACGGCAATCGACGAGCACGGCGCTGCGCGGATATTGGCATGGCTCGGTCCTCCCGAATGACGGTGGAGCGACATCCGTGCCAAGACGATTAAAGCCTTGTTTTTACGGGATATTCAGCACGTGGAAGATCAATCGCTCCGGTTTGGCGGGTGTTTTTGTGTCATGGTCGAAACAGCCATCGCCGCAAAACCTGGCCGAAGGGTCGAACGCTTCCATTGAGTGAATGACGCGCCCTGGCGAACACTGGTCTACAGTAGCCAGAATGCGTCAACGAGGGTCCCGAGGCATGGCCGTGGCGCCTGTCATTTTCGTGATACGCCACTAAAATGATTCGGAACGGGGGTCTGCTCCGGCCTGTTTCTCGCTTGGAGCGACGAAGGATGTTCGCAAGATCGGTAACAGGTCGAGAACAACGATGAACACTGTTTTGATCGAAGCCCATCCGTTGGTGCGTACGGGCATTGCGCACCTGCTGCGGACGCTCAAGGGCGTCACCGGCGTCACCGTCGTCGAACCGGACGACGGCATGTTTGACGCCATCGAAGCCAATGCCGACGCAGGCCTGCTGGTGATCGGCCTGCCGCTCCCACATCTGGACGAGCTCTCTGCCATCGGCGAGATCATGCACAGGCCGCACGCGCGCCACGTGGTCGTGCTGGCCGAATCCGAATCCCCCGACATCATCCGCACGCTCATGCAGATGGGCTTGTCGGGCTATACGCTCAAGCATTCGCCCGGCGAGGTTATCGCGGCTTCGCTGGAGCTGGTGCTGGTGGGTGGGCAGTACATCCCGGCCAGCGCGCTGCTGCCGGAGTCTCGCCTAGACGGCACACCCAATCCCGCGCTTGCCGGTGATCCGCAAACCGATCCCAAGCTGCTGGGCATTACGCCGCGCCAGTACGAGATTCTGGTGCTGCTGTCGCGCGGGCACCCGGTCAAGACCATCAGCCGCATGCTGAATATCTCCGAGGCCACCGCCAAGGCGCATATCAGCACGCTGTACCGGCGCCTGAAAGTCCGCAGCCGCACTGAAGCCGTGTACGTCGCCAATCAGCGCGGCGCGCGGCTGTTGTCTGTGGCCTGACCCCACCAGGGACGAAAGCACGCGCCGATATACTGGGCGCATGCTTTCATCCGTTTTCCGCTGGTT
>F21B_10007276_pt1 | contig 12296 bp, 8 predicted proteins | sample RepKananBrdUF21B_FD_10803 | JGI IMG/M metagenome (IMG submission 10803) | reverse complement strand
ACCTGTTGAGCATCCACATCTAGTCGGGGCTGACGCCCCTCCCGGAGCCCGCAGGCGGTCTCCGCCTGACGGTGACGATCGACTTTCGCAGCACGCGGCGGCCTGACGGCCAACATCCCTCTGTTCGGCGGGGCGCCGAGGGGGCGCTGCCCCCTCGCCCCACGGAACGCGGCCTACAGGGCAGCAGGGCCACTCGGCTGCGCAGGGCTGGCGCCCCGCGCGCTCGCAGCCCGGCCGCCCCCGCCCGCATCCCTCCCCCGACTCCCCCGGTCTCGCCGACGGGCAGGGGTCATGGCGGGGCCCTGACCCCGTCAGGAACGAGGGACAAACACCATGACGAAGCAGACCAAGGGTAAGCCTGGCACAGCCGCGGCGGCGAGCGCATCGGCCCCCGACGCTTACGCGCGCATCACCACCCGCATCGTGGCCGACCTGGAGCAGGGTGTCCGGCCGTGGTGCAAGCCGTGGAGCGGCGACCAGCTCGGGGCGAGGGTGACGCGGCCGAGGCGAGTGAACGGGAAGCCCTATTCCGGCATCAACACGCTCTTGCTCTGGCTGGAGGCGGTCGAGAAGGGCCACCGCTCGCCCACCTGGATGACCTACCGCCAGGCCCAGGAACTCGGGGGGCAGGTCCGGCGCGGCGAGCGCGGGTCCCAGGTCGTCTACATGGGCGAGACCACGAAGCGCCGGCAGGACGACAGCACGGGCGAGGAGCGGGAAGAGGGCGTTCGCTTCCTCAAGACCTACACAGTTTTCAACGTCGGCCAGATCGACGGCTTGCCCGATGCCTTCGCGATCCCGCCCGTGACGGACGCCCCTGCCCTCCCCGGCCCGGCGCCCATCGAGCACGCGGAGGCGTTCTTTGCTGCCACGCGAGCCGACATCCGACACGGGGGCGTGCAGGCCTTCTATCATGCCGGCGCCGACCATATCGGCATGCCCCCGCTCGCCGCCTTCCGGGATGCCGAGAGCTACTATGCCACCCTCGGGCATGAGGCGTGCCATTGGACGCGCCATCCCTCGCGCCTGGACCGGAGCTTCGGGCGCAAGCGCTGGGGCGACGAGGGCTATGCCCGCGAGGAACTTGTGGCGGAGCTCGGGGCCGCGTTCCTCGCCGCCGATCTCGGCCTCACCTTGGAGCCCCGCGAGGATCACGCCGCCTACATCGCGGACTGGATCGAGGTCTTGAAGGGCGACAAGCGGGCGATCTTCTCCGCCGCTGCCCATGCCGAGCGCGCCGTCAAGTTCCTCCACGGCTTGCAGCCGGGAGCCACGGCCGAGGCGGAGGCCTCTGAGCCGGAGCCCGAGGCCGAGCACCGCGCCGCCCCGGCTCGCAGCTTCGAGGCCGCCGCTTAGGCGGCCTCCCCTCCCCATTCCAATCATCCCATGCCGATCCCCAGAAGGACCAATCCCATGACCGCGACCGTTGACGCCACCCTCCCCGCCCCCGCTCGGACCCCGGCCGCCGCGCCCGTCGAGGCGCTGATTGCCCTGACAAAACTCAGCGTAGCCCCCGAGAACGTGCGCCGCACCGACAAGCGCGGCGGCGTCGAGGGCTTGGCGGAGAGCGTCGCCGAGGAAGGCCTGTTGCAGAACCTCGTCGTGTTTGAGACGGAGGCCAGCCGCTTCCGCGTCGTCGCCGGCGGGCGCAGGCTCGCCGCCCTCAAGCTCCTGGCGAAGGCCGGCCGATGGAGCGGCCCCGTGCGCTGCCTCGTGCTCCCGAGCGAGGCGGCGCAGCGCGTCAGTCTCGCCGAGAACGTGATGCGGCGTGCCCTGCACCCCGCCGACGAGTTCGAGGCCTTCGCCGCCCTGATCGCGGAAGGGCATGACGCGGCCGAGGTGGCCCAGCGGTTCGGCACGACGGTGCGCCACGTCGAGCAGCGCATGAAACTCGCCGCCGTGTCGCCCGCCCTCGTCAAGGCCTACCGGGCGAGCGAGATGACCTTGGACCAGCTCACCGCCTTCGCCGTGGTAGACGACCATGCCCGGCAGGAGGCGGTATGGAACACCCATTACGTTCGGGAGAGCAGCGGCCAGGGCATCCGGCGCGCGCTCCTGTCCGAGCACGTGCCCGTCACCGACAAGCTCGCCCGGTTCGTGGGGCTGGAGGCCTACGAGGGGGCGGGTGGGACCGTCACCCGCGACCTGTTCAGCGACGACGAGGGCGGGACGTGGCTGGCCGACCCCGACCTGTTGCGTCGCCTCGCGGCCGAGAAGATGGAGGGGGAAGCCGCCGCCCTCTCGGCCGAGGGCTGGGGCTGGGTCGAGACCTTCGAGCAGTTCCCCTATTCCGGGTTCTACAACCACGGCCGGGTCTATCCCCGCGCCCTGCCCCTGTCGGACGAGGACCGGGCGGAACTCGCCCGGCTTGTCGAGCGGCGCGACGCCATCCTCACCAGCCTGGAAGCCGTGCCGGATGAGACCTTGGCGGACGAGCTGGCCACCGTCGAGGCGGCGATCGGCACGGTTCGGCAGCGCGACTACGGGTTCACCCCCGAGGACATGGCGCGCGCCGGCGCGGCGGTCGGGCTGACCCACGAGGGCCGGGTGAAGGTGGAGCGCGGGCTCGTGCGGCCCGAGGATGTGCGGCGTGAGAGGAAGGAGCGGGAACGGGCCGAGCGTGCCGAGATCGCCGCAAGCCGGGCCGAGGCTGGTGAGACGGTGACGGAGGCCCCCTCCCCTGCCCTGTCGGACGTGCTCACCGAGGAACTGACCGCGATCCGCACGGCGGCGTTGCGCGTCGAGGTGATGCGCCGGCCGGACCTGGCGTTGGCCGGTGTCGTCCATGCGCTCGCGCTGCCTGTGTTCTACACCCATGCGTGGCGGGCGGAGTCGGCCGTGGAGATCAAGGCGACCAGCATCGACCTCGCCGGCCGGATCGCGGAGGCGGAGGCCTGCCCCGCATTGGCCGCGATGACGGAGGCGCGGGAGGCGTGGGGCTATCGCCTGCCGGGCGACGTGGGCGACTTGTGGGAGTGGCTGACGGACCAGAACGGGGATACGCTTCTAGACCTCCTCGCCTTCCTCACCGCGCAGAGCCTGAACGGGGTGAAGCAGCGCCACGAGCGTGGTCGGCCGGGACGGATCGAGCACGCCGACGCGATCGCGGCCTCGGCCGACCTCGACATGCGGGCGTGGTGGAGCGTGGACGCCGCGTTCCTCGCCCGCCTCAGCAAGGCGCAGATCGCGGCGGCCGTGGCGGAGAGCATGGGCCGGGACGCGGGCGAGTTGCCGGCCCTTCTCCTCAAGCTGCCGAAGGCCGAGGCCGTGAGCCGCGCGGCGCAGGCCTTGGAGGGCCGGGGCTGGCTACCCGAGCCCTTGCGCACCATGGATCAGGATGGCGAGACCGAGCCTCGTGCCCAAGCCTCCGAGCGGATCGCCGTCGAGGTCATCCGCGACACCGACGATATCGCTCCCGAGCCCGTCTACGTCGAGGCAGCGGAGTAGGCAGACCTCGCCGGGCCCGATCGGCCCCGGCTCCCTCCCAGGACCAGAATTTGGCGGGCCGCGGCGCTTGAGCGCCATGGCCCGCCGCCGTTTGCAACGGCGGTTGTCCACCCCTTTGGGGCGCTTCGCGCCGGCCGGCGCGCGGAGCAGCCGTCCCCCGGTCCGCTCTCCTCATGAAGGGCCGTAGGGACGGGGGACGGCTGTGCGTCAACCGCCCGGCGGGAAGCGCCGTCCGGCATCGTTAACCAGGTGTATAGTCCCTCACTCTACAACACCTCTTCACTCCAACACCCATGCAGGTTAGGATGTATACACGCATAGCCGAATAGGTGTTGCATGAAGGTGCTCTCCATCATCTCGCAGAAGGGTGGCGTCGGCAAAACCACCCTTGCCACGGCGCTCGCCGTCGAGGCGAGCCGCGCTGGCAAGAAGACCGTGCTCTTCGACCTCGATCCCCAGGCCAGCGCCTCGTTCTGGATGGACACCCGCAAGGACACGACGCTTGCCATCACGGCGATCCCGTCCGCCCGCCTCGGCCACGTGCTCGGCGCGGTACGCGGGGCCGGGTGCGATCTTGCCATCATCGACACGCCGCCCTTCGCCAAGGACATCGCCTTCGAGGCGGCCCAGCAGGCCGACTTCGTACTCGTGCCCTCCCGCCCAGCGGTCCTCGATGTCATGGCCATGACGCGGACCCTCGACCTGGTGAAGCACTACGGCAAGCCGTTCTCGGCGGTGCTCACCTTCTGCCCGCCGCAGGGGCGCGAGCTGGACGACACGATGGCGGTCATCCGACAGCTCGGAGCCGAGATCAGCCCCGTCCGGATCGGCAACCGCATTGCCTACTCGCGCGCCCAGCAGGCTGGCCTTGCAGCCCAGGAGATCGACCCTGACGGCAAGGCCGCTCAGGAGGTCGCAGAGCTTTACGCCTATGTGTGCATGCACCTATACAAAACAGATGGTATGGGAGTAGCCGATGAAAAACGCGCTGCAGGCGGTGCTCGATAAGGCCTCGGTCGGCGATGACGCCGCGCCGGCCCCGAAATCCTCCACTCCACCCTCTCCAAAACCGGCTCGGCCGCCATCCGCTCGCATCCCATCCCGACCGAGCGCCCCGGCTGCTGCCAGCGATGATGTCGTGGTCGCCGAAGCTACGCCGCGCTTCCATCGGCCCTCCCGGGAGGACAAGCGTCTCGTCGCGGGCCATTTCGCTCCGAAGGTTGCCAAGCAGCTCAAGCTGATCGCGGTGGAGGACGATACGACCGTCCAGGCGCTTCTTGAGGAGGCCTTGGACCTGCTCTTCGCTAAGAAGGGTAGGGCGCGCATCGCCGAACTCCTCAAGCCCTGACACGTCAACGTGTGTGAGTTTAGACAATGATACGCCTATGATGGTGTGAGTGCATACACGTGAGCCAGCGGCAGTACATCGACCGCCAGTCCGACCTCTTCGTGCCCTTCGTCGCGGCCGGGCTCTCGCTGCGCGACCAGCGCGAGACAATGGAACGGCCGTTCTTCAGCCTGTCGAAGAACAAGCGCTTGAAGCCGATCGAGTACCGCAGCCCTGACGGCAGCGTGTTCGTGAACGTCTACCCGAACCCCGAATTCGGCATGGCGACCATCTGGGACGCCGACATCCTGATCTGGGCGGCCTCCGCCCTCACGGACCTCAAGCGGCGGGGGGCGAACGATCTCCCCCGCACCCTGCACTTCCAGCCCTACGACCTCCTCACCACGATCTGCCGCGACACGGGCGGCCGCGAGTATGCGCTGCTGCGCAACGCGCTCGCGCGCCTCCAGTCCACCTCGATCGTCACGAACATTCGGGCCGAGAAGACCCGCCGCAAGCAGCGCCAGTTCGGCTGGATCGAGTCGTGGTCCGACCTCGTCGACGAGGTCACCGACCAGAGCCGCGGCATGAGCATCACGCTGTCCGACTGGTTTTACGAGGGCGTCGTCATGGACGGCGGCGTGCTGGCGATCGACCCGGCCTACTTCTCGCTGACCGGCGGACGGGAGCGCTGGCTATACCGAGTGGCCCGCAAGCACGCCGGTGGCGCCGGTGCCGCCGGGTTCGCGATCACGCTTCCGACGCTCTTCGAGAAGTCCGGCGCCGAGGGAACGTACCGGCGGTTTAAGTTCGAGATCCAGGGCATCGTTCGCTGCAACGAGCTGCCGGGCTTCCAGCTCGCACTGGAGGCTCCCGACGGCAGCGATGAGCCCATGCTACGCATGCGGCGCACGAGCAGCGCTGAAGACGGGGAGGGGACCCGCACGACCGTCCCCGAGGCGCGCCCACGGCGCAGCGCGAAGGCTTCGCGCTCGTCGCCACCCGAGCAGGGCCGGTTTGAACCCATGTTCCGGTTCCTGACGGATGAGACGATCAACGCCGTGCGGCGCGACTTCCCCGGTTGGGACGTGCATGCCCTCAAGGCCGAGTTCGACATTTGGATTGACGGCGGCGAGAACCGGCAGCCGCAGGACTACCAGGCTGCGTTCTACGGCTTCGTGAAACGCCACGACGTGCGAAACCGCCACCAGCTCGCGCGCTGAGCCCCGTTCCCGAAGTCCCGACGTTCGGGCCGGGATGCCGAAACGACCAAAAACAAGCTTGACAAATCTCCGTGAATCACTTCGCGCGCAAGCCTTTGCGGCGACTTCGGGATTTCGGGAACGCGATCATCGGGACATCAGGAACGCAGAGGGGTTTGAGAGCGTGCCCTTGAAGCTCGGGAGATCGGGAACGGTCTGGCGGGACATCAGGAACGGCGATGTCGGGACATCAGGAACGATCTGGCGGGATTTCGGGAACGTCAGATTCTCGATAAGCCATTGATCTACAAACAATGTCACATGCCTTGTCCACAGGCTAACCTTCTAACGAGTCTTAAATAACCTTCTAACCCCCCGCCTCTTGGGGGCTCCGCCCCCGCCGGCTCGCTCCGCCGCTAACGCGGCTTCGCCCCGGGCGCTCCGCGCCCTCCCACCCGGCATCCCCAGAATCGGCGTCGGCCTAGTCGGCCGACGGATTCGTCCTCTGAGTGACCTCTTGAGAATCGCGAACCAAGCGGAACCGTCCTTTTGGCTTCCGAGAAGCCAAGGCAGTTCCGTGGTCGCGAGCTGGAGGAGGGTCGAGGCTTGCAGAACCGGGGCAGGGCCGCCTTACGGCGGCCCTGGAGAGGCGAGAAAGGGTTCGGATGTGTCTCGGGGAGGTCAGAACAGCGCGGCCGTCCTAAAGCCTCTGTGAAGGCGGAGCCGTGGGTGGCTATTCCGCGGCCCCGCGGATCGGCGCCGTCGAGGAAGGCTGGCCCGGCGCCGGAGCGGACGCGTTCGGGAAATCGAACAGGTTGACTTGGTTCATGTCGGGCGCGGAGCGGTCCGTCATCCTGTGTCCGGGATGGCGGTTCGGCGCTACGGTCCCCTCCGTCAGGCCGCGTCGTACAGGCCGGCGAACTCGCGATCCTCGTAGTAGCGCAGCTTGCGGGCGAGGACGGGCCGCTGCCCGGCCAGGAACAGCAACTCGCCGTCCTGGGGGAGGTTGCGGATCTCGTCGGGGGTGAGCAGGGGTCGGCCGACGTGCTGCTCGCCCAGCGTGATGCCGGAGGCCTCGGCGTCGAGCGCCCGGCTCATGGTCTGGAACACCACCGTTTCCTGGCCGAGCAGGTCGGAGATGAGGCGGGCGCTGTCGTAGTCGTTGACCCCAAAGACCTGGAGCACGCCCGCATTTGAGAGGAAGGTTCCAGCGCGTTGGCCATAGGTGGCGCGCAGCTGATGAACGTCCTGGAGGATAGGCCAGAGCTGGAGGCCATAGCCGGCCATCAGACCCATGGCGCGCTCGACCGGCTCGAGGCGGCCGAGCGCGGCGAACTCGTCGAGCAGGTAGAGCACGGGTTGCTCAGGCTTCTCCGGCGCCCTGGCCATGTCGGTAAGGCTGCGCGCAACCACAAGACGGAGCCAGCGGGCGTAGGTCGAAAGCCGATCCGGCGGTAAGACGAGGAAGACGGTGACGGTACGCCGCTTGAGATCGGCGAAGACGAAGTCCGAGCGCCCCATGACGGCCGTCATGCGGGGTGAGTCGAGGAAGTGGGTGTGGCGCTGGGCGGCCGAGAGCACGCCGGCAGCCTCGCGGTCGGACTTGGCCAGGTGTCGGTTGGCAGCGCGCGCGACCAGCCCGTTCGCGGCCGTGCTCCTCTGCATCCGGCCGAGCAGGGCCGTGAAGGCGTCGGGCGCCAGGGTCAGTGCCTCGCGCAGGCTGCCCAGCGTGCGCCGCTCACGGCTTTCCTCGGCGGCGATATGGAGGATGAGACCGCCGATCAGCGCCTTGGCTTCCTCGTTCCAGTGCGCCTCGCCAGCCTCGCCTGGCAGATCGTAGACCAACGCGTCGGCGAGGGTCGCCGCGTCCTCGGCAACGTCGAGGCCGTCCGGATCGAGATCACCGAGCGGGTTGAAGGCGGCAGACGGCTGACCGGTGACCCCGAAGGGATCGAGGACATGGACCTTGCCGAAGCGATCCCGCGCGCGTCCTGTGACGCGGGCGTTCTCGCCCTTCGGGTCGATGCAGACCACGGAGCGGTCGGCGGTGAGGAGGTTCGGGATCAAGGTGCCGACCCCTTTGCCGGTCCGTGTCGGCGCCATGGTGAGGAGGTGGGCGGGACCGTCGTAGCGGATGGGCCGACCGGACTTCGGGTCGCGTCCGACCAGGAGGCCTGTTTCGCTTAGCGCCAGGGCGGCGACCTCGCGGTCGGTGGCGAAGCGTGCCGTGCCGTGCGTGGTATCGTCTCCGGACTCGGCAAAGCGCAGGATCATCGGAGCAACGAGCAGGCGGGTGAGGAACCATAGCACGAGGCCGACGACGGTGAGGTTGGCGGCCGGGTTGAGCCAAGTTCGGTAGAGACCGAGAGCTTCGAGACTGAGCGCCACGACCGCGAACAGGACAAGTGCGACGAGGGCGGCCGCGCACAGCGATAGGGCGAGGTGCTTCCCACCGTGGCCCCTGAACATTAAAGGGGCACGGATATACGGTAGGGGCTTGCGAGCGGCCGTCGGCGCCGCGGGCTAGGCTCGCATGCGTCTCTGGGCAAGAAGCTTTTCGCCGTCAGGGCGGAGTTCCCCGCGCGGCCCGACGAACCGGTAGAGGGTTTGTCGGGTGATGCCGAGTTCGACGCAGAGGTCGGCGACACAGGTTTCAGGGTTTCCCATCGCGGCCTGAGCCAAGCGCAGCTTGGCGGGCGTCATCTTGAAGGGGCGGCCGCCCTTGCGGCCTCGTGCCCGTGCGGCAGCCAGCCCGGCCTTTGTGCGCTCGGAGATCAGCTCGCGCTCGAACTCGGCCAAGCCGGCGAAGATCGCGAACACCAAGCGGCCGTTGGCCGTGGTGGTGTCGATCGAGGCGCCTTCGCCCGACAGCACCTTCAGGCCGACGTGGCGCCGAGTGAGGTCTCCAACCAGGTTGACCAAGTGGCGCAGGTCGCGGCCGAGCCGGTCCAGCTTCCACACCGCGAGCGTATCGCCGGCGCGCAGCGCCTTGAGGCAGGCCTCGAGCCCGGGACGGTCGTCGCTCCGTCCGGACGCGGCATCCTCGTAGATGTGCTCGGGATCGACCCCGGCCTTCCTCAGCGCATCGCGCTGCAGGTCGTGCACCTGGCTGCCGTCGGCCTTCGACACCCGCGCGTAGCCGATCAGCACCGTCATTGATACGTCCGTTGGCGTGACACTGCCGACCGTGCCCTGTTGAGGCCGCTCGTTTGTCACATAATCCGTCTTGCAACGTAAGCTCTGCCAACGGCGTCTGCGCGGGATTTCGTGACACCCTGGAAGAGCCGATGCCGCGCCGCCTGATCCTGACCGATGCCGAGCGGCGGACGATCCTCGCCCTGCCGACCGATGAGGCGACTTTGATCCGTCACTGGAGCCTCGATGACCAGGATCTCGCGCTCCTCGACACGCGGCGGCGCGACGACACCCGGCTCGGCCTGGCGCTCCAGCTCTGCGCCCTGCGCTACCCCGGCCGCCTGATCCGCCCCGGTGAGACGATCCCCGAGGCCGCGGCGGTGTTCCTGGCCGACCAGCTCGGGGGCGATCCGGACGCGCTCGCCAGCTTCGCGCGCCGCGCCCCCACCCGCTACGAGCAACTGACGATCCTGCGCCGACGCTTCGGCTTCACCGACCTGTGCCGCCCGTTGCGCGGCGATCTCGTCGCCTTCGCACGGGGCATCGCTCTGGCGGTTGCCAAGGATCGCCTCGTCGTCACGGCCCTGGCCGAGGAGATGCGGCGGCGGCGCATCGTCATCCCCGGCATCACGGTGCTGGAGCGCCTCGCGGCTCAGGCCTGCACCGAGGCCGAGGACGCTCTTCTGGCCGACGTCGCGGGGCGGCTGACGCCCGACCTCGTCATCCGCATGGAGGCGCTGCTCACTGTGGGACCGCTCGCCATGGGACCACGACACGCCCGGCAGAGCGGGATCTCCTGGCTGCGCGAGCCGCCGGGATCCGCCGGCACGGCGGCCATGCGCGGCCTCGTCGACCGCCTCGAAGCCGTGCGTCACGTCGGCGTTCCCGCAACCGTGCTCGGGGGCGTTCCGGCCCACCGCATCCGCCGCATGGCGCAGGAAGGCCGTCGCCTCACGGCCCAGAACTTCGCGCAAATGCGCCCCAGCCGCCGGCACGCGACCTTGGCCGCCTTCCTGCACGACACGCAGACGGCGCTGACCGATGCGGCGATCGGCATGTTCGAGATCCTGGTCGGCCGCGCGTTCCGGCAGGCCGAGGCCGATCGTGAGGCACATCTCACCGCCAGCGTCGTCGCGGCGGCCGAGGCGCTCGACTTCTTCGCAGGGTTCGGCGACGCCCTTGTGGCCCACAAAGGCGTCGGCCTGTCGCTCGATGCGGCGATCACGACCGTCGCGACTTGGGAGGCGCTCGCCCGAGCCACCGCGGCGGCCCAGGCCAACAGGCAGGCCCGGCACGGTGACGACACGATCGCCTTCCTGCGTCGGCATCATGGCCGCATCCGCGCCTTCGCGGCCCCCTTCCTGACGCGCTTCACGTTCGAGGCCGCCCGGCCCGGCATGGCCCTCGTCACCGCCGTCTCCCAACTCGGGGAGGCCTGGAAGGCCGGGCGCCGCTCACCGGGCCAGGCCTGGATCGACGCCGCCTTGTCGTTGCTCGACCGGCGCTGGTCCAGGCACGTCCGTGCCCCGGACGGTACCATCGACCGCAAGATGCTGGAGATCTTCCTCGTCGTCGAGCTGAAGAACCGGATCACCGCCGGCGAGGTCTGGGTGGCGGGGTCACGGACCTACCGGGCGCTCGAGGAGAAGCTGATCCCGCCGCAGACCTTCGCGATCATCAAGGCGGAGGCCCGCGTACCCGTCGCTATCCCGGTCGATGTGGAGATCTACCTGGCCGAGAAGGCCGCCGCGCTCGAAGGGAAGCTGCAGGCGGCGGCGCGCCGCCTGAAGACGGGACGCGGCGAGACGCGCATCGGCGCCAAGGGTCTACGGGTGCCGGCCGTCAGGACAGCGGAGACCGAGGCGGCCGTCGCCCTGGCCCGGCAGGTGGCCGCGACCATGCCGCCGATCCGGCTCACCGACCTCATGGCCGACGTCGACCGGATGACCGGCTTCAGTGCCCTGTTCGAACATCTGCAGACCGGACGGCCGCCGGCCGATCGGCGCGTCTTCCTCGCCGCCCTGATCGCCGAGGCGACCAACCTCGGCTTCGGCAAGATGGCCTTGGCCTGCCCCGGCCTCACGCGGCGCCAGCTGCAGCAGGTGGCGATCTGGCACTTCCGGGAAGACACCTTCGCCCTGGCTCTGGCCCGGCTGGTCGAGGCCCAACACGCCGCCCCGTTCTCCGCCACCTTCGGATCGCACGCCATCGCGTCGTCCGACGGCCAGCACATCTACCTGGGCGACGGCGGCGAGATCGCCGGCGGCGTCAACGGCCACTACGGCTCCGACCCGATCACCAAGCTCTACACCACGATCTCGGGCCGCTATGCGCCCTTCCACGTCAAGATCATCGCCGCCACGGCGAGCGAGGCCGTGCACGTGCTCGACGCGTTGCTTGAGACTGAGGCCGGCGCGGCCGTCACCCGGCACCATGTCGATGGCGGCGGCGTCAGCGACCTGGTGTTCGCGCTCTGCCATGGGCTCGGCTTCGCCTTCGTGCCGCGCATCCCCGATCTCGACGGCCGCTGCCTCTACGGCTTTGCACCAGCCCGGCACTACGGCGTGCTGCAATCGGTCATGGGCGAGCGCCTCGACGCCGGCCTGATCCGCCGCCATTGGGATGACATCCTGCGCCTTCTGACCTCGCTCAGGACCCGCACCGTCAGCGCCTCGCTGGTGCTGCGACAGCTGTCGGCGACGCCGCGCCAGAGTGGCCTCGTCCAGGCGCTGCGGCAGATGGGGCGCGTCGAGCGCACCCTCTTCACCCTCGACTGGATCGGTGACGAACAGCTCCGCAAAGGTACCACGGCCGAACTCAACAAGGGCGAGCGCCGCAACGGCCTCGTGCGCGCCGTCAACCTGCATCGGCTCGGCCGCTTCCGCGACCGCAGCCAGGACAGCCTGGCGATCCGGGCCTCCGCCCTCAACCTGGTGGTCACCGCCATCATCTACTGGAACACGATCTACACGGGCCGCGTCGTCGACGCCTTGCGAGCCAGGGGTGCACTCCTTCCCGACCACCTCCTCACCGGCCTGTCGCCCCTCGGCTGGGAGCATATCGGCCTCACCGGCGACTATCTCTGGGAGGAAACGCCCGGCATCGATCAGACCGGGTTCCGGGCTATCCCGATCACACCCTGAGCGCATTACCGTATATCCGTGCCCCTTTAATGTTCAGGGGCC
>F21B_10005838_pt1 | contig 12388 bp, 11 predicted proteins | sample RepKananBrdUF21B_FD_10803 | JGI IMG/M metagenome (IMG submission 10803) | reverse complement strand
AAGAATTTTTATCGTTCAACGCGCTGCTAACTTACTACCGCGACACCATCCGATCACCACTACCAATCGGCCGGAAACCCGCACCACCACTACTTCTCCACCGCCTTAACCACCCCGCCGTCGCTTTCGTTTCGGCGCTGTCGTTTGCAGCGAGGGGCGAACTATAGGCAGGTTTTCCGAACTGTGCAAGCCCTTTCTTTTTGTGGGGTCTTTCTGCACTTTTTGAGAGGCTAGACCGCTGGGTGTTCGCGTATCCAGCGCAATTGCCGAGCCGCACGCTTTCGGGCAACGCGGGCGTGCTTGTGAAACGCGCTCACGATGGAGGCTGGTGGCACATCCTTTTCTACCCCGGCAGCACGCTCCAGAGAGATCGCCGCGTCATGCACCTCGCCAAGGGCGTCTTGCAGCTTGCGTAGATGTGCATGGCAGCGTTTGGGGGCTTGCGCGCCAAGCGCCAAGTAGAACGCCTCATAGAGATAGCGCCACTGCTTCGCGGCAATGCGGGCCCGGTGCAAGCGCGCGGGCGACGCCTGCTTCGGGCTGCGCCCCCGATCGATGAGCTTCTTTCTGAGCGCCTGTGCCCGAGCATGGGCAAAGTCTGTATATGGGCCCGCCTCAGCCTCCAGCCGGAATCGAGCGACGGCCTTTTCCAGGCCAGCGAGCGTGTTCAGCACATCAGGTGATGCCAGCTCCACTCGCAGCGATCGCCAAGATCGGCTGCGGGCGGCCTTGGCCTTGGTGATTGCCACGGTAAGCCATGCGCGCCCGACCTCATCCTCCTCGGCCAGTGACTGCTGAACGGTCGGAAGCCAATCCGATAGAAGGACATCCCACTCGCGCACGGGGCCCGTGGATGCCGCCAGCGCCCGTAGGCGCGGTTTCCATTCGGCCGCGAAAGCCTCGGGCAGGACGGGGCCGAAGGTCACCCAGGCCGAACGCAGCCGGCGCAGGGTGACACGAAATTGATGGAGATCCTCGTCGCTGGGCCTGCGCGCCGCCAGTTTGACCAGGGCACCGCGCAAAGCTGCGACGTGCTCGACGACGATGCCCGCGAAGATCGAAAGGATTGCCGCTTGTGAGTGCTCGCTCACGACACCCCTCAAGGTGACTGTCATGTGGATGGCATTGGGCACGCGAGGTGCGCGCCCTGTCATTTCACTGTAGTCGACGGGGACAAGACTGAGCGATACGTCAGATCAAGAACGCGCGAGACGCTCAGGATTGCCGGGCCTCGCTGGCGACGACGACGTCGACCTCAGCGGCGCGGAAGACTTCCGCCATCGGCTCGGGCACCGGCACGTCGGTGAAGAACTTGTCGATCTGCGAGATGTGACCGAGACGCACCACAGCGCGACGGCCGAACTTGGAGTGGTCGGCGGCGAGCCAAACCTCGCGCGACTGCTCGATGATGGCCTGGGCGACGCGCACCTCACGGTAGTCGTAGTCGAGCAGCGTGCCGTCTTCGTCGATGCTGGAGACGCCGATGATGCCGATGTCGACCCGGAACTGCTTCATGAAGTCGATCGTGGCCTCGCCGACGATGCCACGGTCGCGGTTGCGCACGAGGCCGCCGGCGACGATGACTTCCGCATCCGGGCTGCCCGACAGGATGGAGGCGACGTTCAGGTTGTTGGTGATGACGCGCAAACCCCGCGGCCCGTTCTGGCCAACGAGCGCCTTGGAGATCTCTTCGGTGGTCGTTCCGATATTGATGATGAGCGAACGGCCGGGCTCGACATGGCGGGCGACGGCTTCGGCAATGCTGCGCTTGGCATCGATATGCAGAACCTGGCGCTGGTCGTAGTCGATGTTCTCGACCGACGACGGCAGGCCGACGCCACCGTGATAGCGCGCGAGCAGGCGCTCGTCTTCGAGCTGGCGGATGTCGCGGCGGATGGTCTGAGTGGTGACGCCGAGCACGCGGGCAAGCGCATCGACGGAGGCATCGCCGTGCTGGCGGACGTACTCAAGGATCTGGCGGTGGCGGGGAAGCATCAATGCATCAAATGAACATAAACGAACATATGTGAGCGGATCAGGCGATTCCCTATGTTGCTTTATTTTCGCCTTTCACTACACTATCCGCGAACGCGTCACCATTCGCAAGAATTCGCAAACATTGGCGCGTAAATCAACAGATTCCAACCCATGCAACTCTCTGACGCTTCGCATCTGGACTGTGATCTGCTGGTGGTCGGAGGCGGCATCAACGGCGTGGGTATCGCGCGTGACGCTGTGGGCCGTGGCCTGTCGGTCGTCTTGTGTGAAAAGGACGATCTGGCCCAGCACACCTCTTCGGCCTCGACCAAGCTGATCCACGGCGGCCTGCGCTACCTCGAATATTACGAATTCGGCCTCGTGCGCAAAGCGCTGCAGGAGCGCGAAGTGCTGCTGCGCATGGCGCCGCACATCATGTGGCCGCTGCGCTTCGTGATGCCGCACGATGCGGCGCAGCGTCCGGCGTGGATGATCCGCGCGGGCCTCTTCTTATATGACCACTTGGCGCGCCGGCGCTTTCTGCCGGGTTCGGAATCGATCAAGCTGGGGCGGCATCCGGCCGGCAAGCCGCTCAAGCCAGGCTACACGCGTGGCTTCGTCTATTCCGACGGTTGGGTGGACGACGCCCGCTTGGTGGTGCTCAACGCCCGCGATGCAGCTGACCGCGGCGCGCACATCCTCACCCGCACGCGCTGCCTGAACGCAGAGCGCCGCGCCGATGGCTGGCATGCCTCGCTGGCGGGCCCGGACGGTATCCGCTCGGTGCGTGCCAAGGCCATCGTCAATGCGGCCGGACCGTGGGCGGCGGACTTTGCCCGCTCCGCGCACGCGCTGCCGAGCACGCGTGGCCTGCGCCTGATCAAGGGCAGCCATATTGTGGTGCGGCGGATGTTCGACCACCCGTTCGCCTATATCTTCCAGAACCCGGACGGGCGGATCGTGTTTGCGATTCCGTACCAGAACGATTTCACGCTGATCGGCACGACCGACCTGGAATACAAGGGCTCGGTGGACCAGGTGGCCATCGACGCCGGAGAAATCCAGTACCTGTGCGAGATGGCGAGCCGTTATTTTGAGCAGCAGCTCACGCCGGCCGATGTGGTGTGGACGTACTCGGGCGTGCGCCCGCTGCTGGATGACAGCGCCGCCAACGCCTCGGCCATCACGCGCGACTATCTGGTCGAGTGCGAGACCGGCGCCGACGGCAACAGCGCCCCGCTCGTTAATGTATGGGGCGGCAAGATCACGACCTACCGCAAGCTGGCCGAAGAAGCGCTGGACCAGTTGGCCCCGCACCTGCCAGCCGCAGGCAAACCGTCGTGGACGGCGACTGCCTCCCTGCCGGGCGGCGACCTGGAAGCGCCAGGCCAACTCGTCGCCGAATACACCTTCGACGATTTTGTGACGCGCCTGCAAAAACGTTTGCCTTGGCTGCCGTCCACGCTGGCCACGCGCTATGCGCACCAGTACGGCACCCGCGTGAACACGTTGCTGGCCGGCGCCGCACGTCTGGAAGACCTGGGCACAGAGGTGACGCCCGGCCTGTATGAAGCGGAAATCCGCTACCTGGTTGAACACGAATGGGCCCGCACGGCGCAGGACATCCTGTGGCGGCGGACCAAGCTGGGGTTGCATGCGAGCGATGCCGATCGCAGCCGGCTGGAGGGCTGGCTGATGCGGCATCTGCCGGACAACGAAGCCGCCCCGGCCGCAGAGCAAGCCCCCTGATCCCCAGAGGTCGGCGACAAAGCAGCACACGGGCCGGGGGGCCCGAAAGATCAAGCTGTAGAGAAGTACAAAGACGGGAGACACAATTGATTCTGGAACTGGACCAGGTTACGGCCATGGTCGGGGCGCAGACACATCTGTACCCGACCAGCCTGCGGCTGGCGCCCGGCGCGATCAACGTGCTGCTCGGGCCGACGCAAGCCGGCAAGACCACGCTGATGCGCATCATGGCCGGGCTGGACCGGCCGACCACCGGCCGTGTGCTGGTCGATGGCAAGGACGTGACGGGCGTCGGTGTACGCGATCGCAATCTGGCGATGGTGTACCAGCAATTCATCAACTACCCGGCGATGACGGTGTTCGACAACATCGCGTCGCCGCTGCGTCTGCAGGGCACCAACAAGGGCGAGATCGATACGCGCGTGCGTGCCGTCGCCGCCAAGCTGCATATCGAACACCTGCTGCAACGCCTGCCGGCGGAGCTGTCGGGTGGCCAGCAGCAGCGTTGCGCGCTGGCGCGGGCGCTGGTCAAGCGCGCGCCGCTGGTGCTGCTGGACGAACCGCTGGTCAACCTCGACTACAAGCTGCGCGAAGAACTGCGCGCCGAACTGGCCTCGCTCTTTGCCGATGGCGGTACGACCGTGGTGTACGCCACCACCGAGCCGCAGGAAGCGCTGCTGCTGGGCGGTCACACCGTCGTCATGCATGAAGGCCGCGTGCTGCAGTCGGGCCCGACGCTCGATATGTATGAGGTGCCGGTGTCGGTCAACGCGGCGGCCATCTTCAACGACCCGCCGATGAACGTGCTGGATGCCACCGTGGCGGAGGGCAACCACATCCGCTTGCCGCAAGGTATCGACGTGCCGTGGACGCGCCCGTTGCCGATGGCGGCCGGCACGCGCTGCCGCATCGGCCTGCGCCCGAGCCACATCCGCCTGGCACCGCGCAACGGTGGCGCCGTCGCCCTGCCAGGCACGGTGGAACTGGCCGAGCTGTCGGGTTCTGAAACGTATCTGCACGTGCGCGCGCATGCTGCCGGCCAGTCGAACAGCATCGGCCTGGTCGCGCAGTTGCCGGGCGTACATGAGTTCGAGCTGGGCGCGGCACTGGACGTGTTTGTCGATCCGGCCGAGCTGTTCCTGTTCGATGAAGCGGGCAAGCTGGTGAGCGCGCCCAAGCAGGGAGACGCACATGGCGCGCATTGAATTCCGCAACCTGGGGCACAGCTACCGCCCCAATCCGCAAAGCCTGAGCGACTACGCGCTGCAGCCGATGAACATGACGTGGCGTGACGGCGGTGCCTATGCACTGCTGGGCCCGTCGGGCTGCGGCAAGTCCACGCTGCTGAACATCATCTCGGGGCTACTGGTACCGTCGGAAGGCCAGGTGCTGTTTGACGGCCAGGACGTGACGCACGCCAGCCCGCGCGAGCGCAACATCGCCCAGGTGTTCCAGTTCCCGGTCATCTACGACACGATGACCGTGTTCGACAACCTCGCCTTCCCGCTGCGCAATCGCAAGACGCCGGAAGCCGAAGTGAAGAAGCGCGTGGAGGAAGTCGCCGAGATCCTTGAGCTGCAGCACGCACTCAAGCGCCGCGCCTCGGGCCTGGCGGCGGATGCCAAGCAGAAGATCTCGCTGGGCCGCGGCCTGGTGCGCAAGGACGTGGCGGCCATCCTGTTCGATGAGCCGCTCACCGTCATTGATCCGCACCTGAAGTGGCAACTGCGCCGCCAGCTCAAGAAGATTCACCAGCAACTGAAGCTCACGCTGATCTACGTGACGCACGATCAGGTGGAAGCGCTGACCTTTGCCGATGAGGTCGTCGTCATGACCGAAGGCAAGGTGGTGCAGCAAGGCGGGCCGGAAGCGCTGTTCGAGCGGCCGGACCACACCTTCGTCGGCTACTTCATCGGCAGCCCGGGCATGAATCTCTACCCGGTGACGGTGGACGGCGACGTGATCTCGCTGGCTGGCCAGCGCCTGTCCGTGGGCCGCGACACGCTGTCTACGCTCAAGAACGCAAACGGTTCGCTCAAGCTCGGCATTCGCCCGGAGTTTGTGCAACTGGCCACGCCGGGCGAAGTTGGCACGGTGGCGGCGGATGTGCACCAGGTGCAGCAACTGGGTACGCACCAGTTGTTGACGGCCAGTCTGGGCGGCAATGGCGACGGTACGATCGGCCTGCCCATCAAGGCGAAGCTGCCCAACGAAGTGAGCGTGACCGATTCGCGCGTGTGGCTGCGCCTGGATGCGCCGCAGACGCTGTATTACTCCGACGACGAGAGGATCGGCCGATGAACAAGCCGCTCAACAACAAGGCGTGGTTCCTGATCCTGCCGGTGTTTCTGTGCGTGGCGTTCTCCGCCATCCTGCCGCTGATGACGGTGGTGAACTACTCGGTGCAGGACATCATCAGCCCCGAGCAGCACGTGTTCGTGGGCGTGGACTGGTTCCGCCAGATCCTGCGTGATGGCGATCTGCAGGACGCCCTCACCCGCCAGCTGATCTTCTCGCTGTGCGTGCTGGCGGTGGAGATTCCGCTGGGCATCGGCCTGGCGCTGTCGATGCCGTCCAAGGGCTGGAAGGCGTCGGCGGCGCTGGTGGTGCTGGCGATGCCGTTGCTGATTCCCTGGAACGTGGTCGGCACGATCTGGCAGATCTTCGGGCGCTCGGACATCGGTCTGGCCGGCTACTGGCTCAACCAGATGGGCATCGACTACAACTACACGTCGCACTCGTTCGACGCGTGGATCACCGTGCTTATCATGGACGTGTGGCACTGGACGCCGCTGGTGGCGCTGCTGGCCTATGCCGGCCTGCGCTCGATCCCGGATGCGTTCTACCAGGCCGCCGAGATTGACGGCGCGAGCCGCCTGGCCGTGTTCCGCTACATCCAGCTGCCGAAGATGCGCGGCGTGCTGATGATCGGCGTGCTGCTGCGCTTCATGGACAGCTTCATGATCTACACCGAGCCGTTCGTGCTCACCGGCGGCGGCCCCGGCAATGCCACGACCTTCCTGTCGCAGTACCTGACGCAGAAGGCGGTGGGTCAGTTCGATCTGGGCCCGGCGGCAGCGTTCTCGATCGTGTACTTCCTCATCATCCTGCTGTTCTGCTTCGTCCTCTACAACTGGATGCAGCGCATGGGCAGTGCCAGCACGGCCGTGGGAGACGACCATGCGTAATCCGACAAGCAAGAACAACGAGCACCAGCGCAAGATCGCCCGCGCCATCACGCTCGTCATCTACGTGGCGTTTGCCGTGCTGCCGCTGTACTGGATGCTGAGCATGTCGCTCAAGACCAACGAGGAGACGCTGGCCGGCTTCTCGATCTGGCCGAAGCTCGTCACGTTCGACAACTACAAGATCATCTTCACGGACCCATCGTGGTACTGGGGTTACATCAACTCCATCATCTACGTGACGATGAACACGGTGCTCTCGACCGTGGTGGCGCTGCCGGCGGCCTACGCCTTCTCGCGCTACCGCTTCCTGGGCGACAAGCACATGTTCTTCTGGCTGCTGACCAACCGGATGACGCCGCCCGCGGTGTTCTTGCTGCCGTTCTTCCAGCTGTATTCAACGGTCGGCCTGATGGATACGCACCTGGGCGTGGCGCTGGCGCACATGCTGTTCAACGTGCCACTGGCGGTGTGGATTCTGGAGGGCTTCATGTCCGGCATCCCGCGCGAGATTGACGAGACGGCCTACATCGACGGCTACAGCTTCCCCGCGTTCTTCCTGAAGATCTTCCTGCCGCTCATCAAGGCGGGCGTGGGCGTGACAGCGTTCTTCTGCTTCATGTTCAGCTGGGTGGAGCTGCTGCTCGCGCGCACGCTCACCTCGGTGGATGCCAAGCCGATCACCGCGGTGATGACGCGCACGGTGTCGGCTTCGGGCATGGACTGGGGCGTGCTGGCGGCGGCCGGTGTGCTGACGATCATTCCCGGCGCGCTGGTGATCTGGTTTGTGCGGAACTACATCGCGAAGGGCTTCGCGATGGGCCGCGTCTAAAGAACGAAAAGTACAGGAGACACAGCCATGTTCAGCTGGATGGCCTGGACGCCCGAAGTGGCGACTTTCTTTGCCTGCATCGCGTTGATGCTGGCCAGCATGACGGTGTGGGAAGTGACCCGCCCGACCGTGGAGCGCAAGGGCTTCCTGCCCATTGCCACCACGCGCGGCGACCGCCTCTTCATCGGGTTGCTGACCGCGGCCTATATCAACCTGGCGTGGGTCGGGCTCACGTCGGAAGAGACCGGTGCCTGGGGCGGCTTCATCGCCTCGATGGTGGTGTTGGTTCTGATCATGTGGCGCGGTTGACGCGCAATCGGTTTCGTAGGTCCGGAGGCGTCAGTACGGGTTGACGCTTCCACGCCCAAATGACGTACGGGCACAGGCATTCCATCACGCTCCCCGCGTCGGAATGCCGGATGTTTTCGCTGCGGGGAGAACAACAAGCCAACAAGCACGAGGAGATACCAATGAAAACATCCTGGCGCATGACGCTTCAGTTCAGTGCTATTGCACTGGCAAGCGCCCTGGCGGTCGGCGCAGCACACGCCGGCGAAGCCGAAGCCAAGAAGTGGGTCAGCAGCGAATTCCAGCCCAGCACGCTGTCGCAAGACAAGCAGATGGCGGAAATGAAGTGGTTCATCGACGCCGCGGCCAAGCTCAAGGCCAAGGGCGTGACCGAGATCCACGTCGTGTCGGAAACGCTCGACGTGCATGCCTACGAATCGAAGACGCTGGCCAAGGCCTTCGAAGAGATCACCGGCATCAAGGTCAAGCACGACATCATGCAGGAAGGCGATGTCGTCGAAAAACTGCAGACCTCGATGCAATCCGGCAAGAGCATCTATGACGGCTGGATCTCCGACTCCGACCTGATCGGCACGCACTACCGCTACGGCGTCGTGATGCCGCTGTCGGACTACATGGCCGGTGAAGGCAAGGAGTTCACCAACCCGGGCCTGGACCTGAAAGATTTCATCGGCACGAGCTTCACCACGGCATCGGACGGCAAGTTGTATCAGCTGCCCGACCAGCAGTTCGCCAACCTGTACTGGTTCCGCGCCGACTGGTTCGCCCGCAAGGACTTGCAGGAGAAGTTCAAAGCCAAGTACGGCTACGACCTGGGCGTGCCCGTCAACTGGACGGCCTATGAAGACATCGCCAACTTCTTCACGAACGACGTGAAGGAACTGGACGGCAAGCGCGTCTACGGCCACATGGATTACGGCAAGAAGGATCCGTCGCTGGGCTGGCGCTTTACCGATGCGTGGCTGTCGATGGCCGGCTCCGCCGACAAGGGCATCCCGAACGGCCTGCCGGTCGACGAATGGGGCATCCGCGTGGAAGGCTGCGCACCGGTGGGCGCCTCGATGTCGCGTGGCGGTGCCACCAACAGCCCGGCTGCCGTGTACGCCCTCACCAAGTACATCGACTGGATGAAGAAGTACGCCCCGCCCGAGGCGACCGGCATGACCTTCAACGAAGCCGGTCCGGTGCCCGCACAAGGCCACATCGCCCAGCAGGTGTTCTGGTACAGCGCCTTCACCGCGCCGATGACCAAGCCGGGCCCGGTCGTGAACGCCGACGGCTCACCCAAGTGGCGCATGGCGCCGTCGCCGCACGGCCCGTACTGGAAGGACGGCATGCAGAACGGCTACCAGGACGTCGGCTCGTGGACGTTCTTCAAGTCCACCCCGTTCGAGCGCCGCTCGGCTGCGTGGCTGTACGCCCAGTTCGTCACGTCGAAGACCGTGTCGCTCAAGAAGTCGATCACCGGCCTCACGTTCATTCGTGATTCCGACATCCACAGCGACTACTTCACCAAGAACGCAGCCAAGTACGGCGGCCTGATCGAGTTCTACCGCAGCCCGGCCCGCGTGGCCTGGACGCCGACCGGCAACAACGTGCCCGACTATCCGAAGCTGGCCCAGCTCTGGTGGAAGAACGTCGCCACGGCCGTGACCGCGGAGAAGACCCCGCAAGCCGCGATGGACAACCTGGCCAAGGAAATGGATCAGGTGATGGGTCGCCTGCAGCGCGCCGGCATGAAGAACTGCGCGCCCAAGCTGAACCCGGAAAGCGATCCGTCCAAGTGGCTGTCGGCGGAGCACGCCCCGTGGAAGAAGCTCGACAACGAGCGTCCGAAGGGCGAGACGGTGGCCTACGACAAGCTGCTGGCCGCCTGGAAGGAAGGCAAGGTTCGTTAATTTAGGTCTCCGCCGGATCGACTCACCCTCGACCGGCGGGCTACCATGCCTGCTTCCGTTTCACCCACCGCCGGGCCAGTTCACGCTGCCCCGGCGGCTTACTGAATCTGTCTTATGGAATACCTCCTCGCGCTCGACCAGGGCACGTCCAGCTCACGTGCCATCGTCTTCAACCGTGCCGGCCAGATCGTGGCCAGCGCCCAGCAGGAGTTTCCGCAGCAATTTCCGCAGCCCGGCTGGGTTGAGCACGACCCGTTCGACATCTGGAACAGCCAGCTCGCCACCTGCCGCGCCGCACTCGAACAAGCCAAGCTGACGGCCGCCAATATCGCGACCAATGTGGCCGCGCTGGGCATCACCAACCAGCGCGAAACCACCGTGGTGTGGGAACGCGCCACCGGCAAACCCATCTTCAACGCGATCGTGTGGCAGGACCGCCGCACCGAGAGCATCTGCGAACGCCTGCGCGCCGAAGGCCTGGAAGACGAAGTGCGCAAGCGCACCGGCCTGGTGATCGATCCGTACTTCTCCGCCACCAAGCTGCGCTGGATTCTTGACCACGTCGATGGCGCCCGCGAGCGCGCCGCGCGTGGCGAACTCGCCTTCGGCACCGTCGACAGCTGGATCGTGTGGCAACTCACGCGCGGCCGCCTGCATGTGACGGACGTGTCCAACGCCTCGCGCACGATGCTGTGGAACATCCACACCGGCCAGTGGGATGAAGACCTCATGCGTGCGCTCGACATCCACCCGAGCCTGCTGCCCGAGGTGCATCCGTCTGCGTACCAGTTCGGGCAGACCGATGCCGACTGGCTCGGCGCCTCGCTCACCATCGGCGGCATTGCGGGCGACCAGCAATCGGCCCTCTTCGGCCAGGCCTGCTTCAAACCCGGCATGGCCAAGAACACCTACGGCACCGGCTGCTTCATGCTGCTCAACACGGGCGACAAGGCGGTGCAATCGCACAACGGCCTGATCAGCACGGCCGCCTGCCAGAGCAGCACCAAGCGCAGCTACGCCCTGGAAGGCAGCGTGTTCGTCGGCGGCGCGGTAGTGCAGTGGCTGCGCGACGGCCTGCGCGCCATCCAGCGCTCGGCGGATGTGGAAGGCCTGGCCGCCTCGGTGCCCGATTCTGGCGGCGTGGTGTTCGTGCCTTCGTTCACCGGCCTCGGTGCGCCGTACTGGGACCCAACCGCGCAAGGCGCCATCGTCGGCCTGTCGCGCGGCACGACCATCGGCCACATCGCACGGGCGGCGCTGGAGTCGATTGCCTTCCAGAGCACCGCCCTGCTGCAAGCCATGACGCGCGACGCCGTGTCCACCATTTCGGAGTTGCGCGTGGATGGCGGTGCGTCGGCCAACAACCTGCTGCTGCAATTCCAGGCCGACCTGCTGGGCATTCCGGTCGTGCGCCCGGAGATCATCGAGACCACCGCTCTTGGCGCCGCGTACCTGGCCGGCATCGCCACCGGCTTCTACCGGGGCGAAGACGAGGTCGCGCAGCAATGGCGTGCCTCCCGCACCTTCCACCCGGTCATCAGCCGGGACGAAGCGCTCAGCCGCATCGCGCAGTGGGAAATGGCGGTTGCGCAGGTACGCCTGCCCACGGCCTCGCGCGGGCACTGAGCGGCCCTCCATCCGGCACGAAAAAGGCGACTCTCGGGTCGCCTTTTTTATCGTGCAACCCGTACAACCGGTGCGCGCAGGTCATCGACTACACTGCGCGCTGGTTTCCCCTCCGCTTGCGCCGTGTCCGACTCCGCTCTCGATTTCATCCTGCTCGACCCGCCAGCCGATGCCCTGTCGCTCAGCAATGAGGCGGCCGCCGACCATGTGGCAAACGTGCAGCGCTGGCTGGAAGACGCCGTAATCGGCCTGAACCTGTGCCCGTTCGCCAAGGCCGTGTACGTCAAACGGCAGGTGCGCTACGTGGTCAGCCGCGCCACGATGGACGGCGACGTGCTCGACCACCTGCGCGCCGAAGCCGATCTGCTGCACACCACGCCCGCCGCTGAAATCGACACCACATTGCTGCTCGTTCCCGCGCTGGCCGACTTCTTCGACTTCCACACCCTCACCGAACGCGCCGAAGCGCTGCTAGCCAAGGCCGGCTTCGAGGGCGAGCTGCAACTCGCGAGCTTCCACCCCGATTTCGTCTTCGCCGATGCCGACCCGGACGACATCGCCAACGCCACCAACCGCGCCCCCGCCCCGATCCTGCACCTGCTGCGCGAAGACAGCATCGCCCGCGCCGCCGCAGCCGTACCCGATGCAGCGGACATCTACGAGCGGAACATCGCGACGATGGAACGGCTGGGGCCGGAAGGTTGGGCGGAGATGGTGGCGAAGTTCAGCGAGAAGCCGCACCACGATTAAAGTCCAGCGACCGCGCTAATGCCCAGACGGTGTGGCCGTACCCTGCCCTTGATGGCGCCTTG
>F21B_10006519_pt1 | contig 12412 bp, 7 predicted proteins | sample RepKananBrdUF21B_FD_10803 | JGI IMG/M metagenome (IMG submission 10803) | reverse complement strand
TTTCTGCGCTTTCTTTCTTCTCATGGCATCGACATAGTGGCGCGGACAGCGTCGCAGACATTTCTATCTATCGAGGAACTGGTGGCGTTAGCGGACGAGTGCCGGACCCCAAAACAGCCACAAGCGGACAGAGTCATTGTTAGTCCATCGTGGGCCGCAGTTCGATACGCCACCGCAGTGGATTTCATCGTTTGGATGGCCGAACCCGTTATTGGACGGATCTCACCTCCGCAGTCGCGCGAGTCCGCAAACATTGCTCTGCAACGCTTCCTTCGTCGGGCACGCTCGGTTGCCCCGAAAGTGCGAGGTAATGCGTCACATATCGATGGTGAGAGGCACGGCCTGCTCGACGCACAACGTCAACTGTTTCTCAGAGTGATTCGACCAGGTGACCCTGGCAATCCCTTCTCCGCCAACATGCAGATCAGAAATCACGCTCTGCTGCTATTGGCGTTCAAGCTTGGCGCAAGGTCCGGAGAGATTCGTGGCCTCAAGAAAACGGATCTCAATCTCGACAGCCAGCCCGCGGAGTTGTTTATCGTTCCCAGATACAACGACGCCGACGATCGGCGGCTGGACCCCGCTGCTGCAAAGACGAACGGTCGCATGCTGCATGTCGATGCTGAGCTTGCGGACGCGCTGGAGAGATGGCTGCAGGAGCGTTGCGTGAGGGTGAGATGGCCGCGCGCGAATAGAAATCCATATGTTTTTGTGAATCGATTCGGCAACGCCATGGAAGGGCGTGGCTATCGAAAGATCATTGAGACGCTTCGATCCAAACATCCAGAGTTGAGTGGCTTGTGTCACCACGTGCTGCGACATGACTGGAACGATCGCTGGATATCGATGATGGACGACGATCAGATCGAGTTTGAGAAGGCGCAGCAAGAGCAGCGATATGCCATGGGCTGGTCGAACAAGTCGACAATGCCGCAACGATATGGAAAGCAAGCCATTGCGCAGGCCGCTAACCGGCGCATTCTGAAACTGCAAGGCGACGCCCGAAATAACAATGACTAGAACTGCAAGGCGTATCGCTGACACCAGTGTAGGCAATCGTGGTAGTCAAGATGAAGTTGTCGGCCACGACGGGCGTCGTGTTGACGTGACTGGCGATATCTGGCGCGTGGGGCCCGAGCACACGATTAACTGGTCCCAGTTGCCTCCTTCCTTGGGGCGGCAAGTCGTGGTAGCTATCGATGCACACATCCGGCACCTTATCCGCACCCAATCATCCCCGTCGGTCTCCGCTCGTTTCGATTCAATCAAGCTCTTTTTTAACGTCGCCCATGAGTTGAAGGTCGACCTCTCTTCTGCCGTTACGCTCAATGCAGCGCTGCTGAATCGACTGCGTATAGCTCTCAATGCGAAGTACGCTTTGGCTACGGTCGTTGGGGCCTTGCACGGTTACCGATTGTGGTACGTCTGGTCAACGGACGCTGATCTCCCAGGCTTCGACTTCGATGTTGCAACAAAACTCGAAAGTCTCACCATTGGCGGCGGCCCTAAGGGCGAGGCTGTCTTGCGGAACGACCCCAAGCGAGGCCCGCTGCACAGTACGGAGTTTGATCGACTCTATCAGTCGATGCGCAAGGCGACAGAAACAGATGCGCTCTCCGAAGTCGATCTGGCGGCTGCATGGCTGTTCATGGCGCTGGGATGTAACCCCAAGAGTCTGCAGCTGTTAAACGAGGAGGACTTGGTCCAAACGCAGATGTTGGATGGGACCATCAAGTACGAGCTACGTGTCCCGAGAATTAAGAAACCTGGCGAACAAGAGCGCAGTCAGTTTCGCACGCGCCCTTTGCGTCGGGAGATCGGGCAACTACTCGAACGGGTTGTGTCGCGAAATCGGGCTGCGCGAGCACTTCTTCAAGGCTTCCTGCTTGGTAGCAATCCATCAACCCCAATGTTTCGAACAGCCACGCTGCGCGAGTCGCTCCTGGGCACTGCGTTTGAGGCGGAAGCCTTCCGATGCAGAACAGCATACTTTGGTGGGGCGTTAGCACGTGTATCGAGCGGCCTCAATTTGATGGGACGAGATGGCGAGCCGCTGCATCTGACTGCACGACGACTGCGCTATACCTTTGCGACGCGATTGGTCCAGGATGGCGCATCGCCGGTCATGCTGGCTGATGCGCTCGACCACACTGACCTTCAGCACGTGATGGTGTACTACAACGCTCGATCCGACATTGTCGCGAAGCTGGACAAGACCATCGCCATGCAGCTAGCCCCGTGGGCACAAGCATTCATGGGAAAGATCGTGCGGAGTGAGGGCGTTGCCGACAGAGGGAATGATCCCGCTAGTCGAGTGCGGCATCTGGACAGACATCACGGCAAGCTTGAAAGCATCGGGACATGCGGGAGTCATGGAACCTGTGGCTTATCTGCTCCCATCGCTTGCTACACCTGCAATAGATTCCAGCCGTGGCTTGAGGCGCCGCATGAATCAGTGCTCGACGCATTGCTGGAGGATAGAAATCAGCATTTGCAGCGCGGAGCGGATCCGAAGATGACGCAAGCTAGGGATCTCACGATCACGGCGGTCGCCTCGGTGGTGCAGCAGTGTCAGCAGATGCTAGCGAGGGGCAAAGGTGAGTAGCCCAAATCTTCGATCTGCAGCTGAGCGAAGCGCCACCGCGAACTTTGAGACCTTTATCGCCGCAATGCGTGCCGATAACCCACTTCGCATCGCTGGCTGGGAGGATATGTGTTGGGAACTAGGTCAGCGCAAGCGTGCATCGAGCGGCCGCCGGGATCGAATCTGGTTCAACAAGAATTTCGTCAAGAAGGTTACGGAGCACAACGCTGAGCCTTTTCCTGCCGCGTTTGGGGAGTTGTTGCGGGCCATTGTGTGTGCGAGGGAACAGGGCAGGGCCACGCCTTTGGACTCGAACGATCACATGGTTCTGGTGCGCGCATTCCGCTATCTATACGAGAGCGCAAGGAACAGGGCAGACCATCCTACGGGGGTAGCGCGAATCGACTTCGACGAGGCGGCATCGGCTTGCCGTGTTGAGGCTGCGAGTTCGGCCTACCGCGTTGGATGCAAGCTGCAGGAGATTGCTCGCATCTTGGATAGGGAGTATTTGACGCCGGTTCGCCTGAATTGGGTCAACCCAATTCCTCGCGACTCTCACGCGGGCGGAGCTCTGCAAGATCGTACAAGCCGAGAGTTCTTTGATAGACGAGAGAGCAAATTGCCTTCGGAGCAACTTCTCAACGCTCTGGCCGATATCGCAAATCGCGAAGACTTGTCGCCTCCCGATCTTCTGCGTCAACGTGCAGTGGAGCTGCTGGTGTGTGGCGGATTCCGATGTAATGAACTGCTCATGCTGCCGCGAGATGTTTGGGTGGAGGAGCCACAGATTGACTCGACCGGCGTGCAAATGCTTGATCGGCATGGCTTACCTGTCAGCCGGTATGGTCTTCGCTACCTACCGGAAAAGAACGGGCACCGCGAGACCCAAATCAAGTGGATTCCCACTCCACTGGTTGACATCGCGCGGCGCGCGGTGCGTGATGTGATGAGTATCACTGAGCCGTTCGCGGAGGTCGCTCGCATCATGTACCAACACCCTGGTAAGACTCGGCTTCCAGAACCTTGGCATTCGATGCCTGGCGATGCGCTTCTGGATATGCACGAAGTCGCGTCGGCTGTCGGCCTCGGAGGTTCTGGTCGGCCGGACGTACAGGGGCGGCAGTTCATCAACCTTGCGAGGCTTGCCACGGTACCGAAGCACGGTGCTCGGGGCCAGGTCTCTGCCGTTACTAAGTCGGATTTAGAGGTGGAGCTGTGCCGGCGTTCAGCCGCTGCGACAGTGTTTCCTCGTAAGCAAGACGCTCAAAGACTCCACGAGTGCCTATTCCTCGTTGGAGTCAATTTCTTCGGTTCTGGTCGCGCGACCCTAAACGGCACGGTGACCTTGCTGATGCAAGGGCAGTTCGATGACTATCTGACGGATCGCGTTGGCGGAGCTAGATCAGTGAATGGAACGCTGTCGATTTTCTCCCGCCTCGGATACGTAGATGCGAAAGGCGACCCTCTGCGGGCGACGACTCACCAGTTTCGGCACTGGTTGAACACACTCGCTCAGGAAGGTGGTCTGTCTCAGATTGAGATTAGTAGGTGGATGGGCCGGCGCACGATAGACGACAACGCCGCCTATGACCACCAGACGGGATTTCAACTCGCAAAGCGCGTCAGAGATCGAATTGATAGAGGCGAGGCCGCAGGAAGCGCCGTCACAACATTGCGCCGGATCAAGGATCCAGTCCGTCGGTCCGAGTTTGGTCAATCATTGGTCGCGTCGGCCCATGTGACTGATATTGGCGTTTGCGTGCAAGACCTTTCCGCACTGCCGTGCGAGCGACATCGGGAATGTACGACCTGCAACGATCACTTCATTCAGAAGGGCGACGAGCAACAGCGTCATAGGGCGCAGCAAATTTTTGATGAGGCACAGTTGATGTTGCAATTGGCCAAGGCTGAGCAAGACGATGGTAGCTATGGCGCGGACAATTGGTTGGCATACCAAGAACTGGTTTCCCTGCGAGCGTCGCACATCCTGAAGATTCACGATGACGATTCCATCGCTGATGGAACGCTCGTGCAGGTGCCTGGTTACACCGAGCCGACGCGATGACGGAGAGGGGGCGTAACGCAAAGCCGGCGCGCTATTCGCGCGCGCACACCCGCTTGTCGGACCAGCAGGCCGCCTTCATCGCGCACCTAGTGGATGAGCTCCCCCCGGGGATGACGGTTACTTGGAACAAGATCGTGCAACTTGGCCTGCGACACTTCCAGGTCGCATGGACTCGCCAGACTTTGGAAAAGCGAACCGCCATCAAGGAAGCATACCTGCGTCGCGTCGGCGTGTCGGCAGCAGCGAACGGTGCGGTCATACGTAAGTGCAGCGGCGTAGCCGATCCGGCCGACGATCGCCGTGTTCAGAATCTTCGTGCGGAGAACGATAAGCTTCGGGCGGTCCTGCGTGAGTATGACTGCCGACTGGTGCGATATGTCGCGAATGCCCTGGCTCACGGACTCACGGAGGCACAGTTGGACGCGCCGCTGCGGCCCATGACGCCTTCGAGTGTTGAGCCTCGGCTGAGGAAGAACACGACGGGTGTGTAGTTTATGGTCTGTGTTCTTGAGGTTCCGGCGCCGAGCATGACATATTTGTCTTCTGCCATGTTCCGCTACACTGCTTGCTATAGATCTAAGAATCGGAGGTGAACGTGCCTCGCTCAAATAAGGCCGTGCGGTCGGCAGTCCTCGCTATGCAGAAGAGAAGCGTGGAAGTCATTCTCCGTGAAGCGGAAATGGCTCGTGGACAAAAAGGTCCGCACCGCGCATCTGCGTCGGTCGTGCTGAGAGGCAAGCTGCGTTCAAGTCTTGCAGGGGAATCCCAGGCCAGTTGTGATGCCGGGTCAACCGCAGAGGACGGTGGCGCCGATACTTCACGTTGACGCTGAGAGTCCCATCGGGTCAATGCCAAGAAAGCGCCTATAGCGAGAGTATCTTGTCTATTCGGGATCGGTGCCCCTTTGATCCTACATGTAGTAGCCGTAACGAATCTGAGGCGTTTCTTCGTCCTCAAGATATTTCATGATCTCGCCGACCTTGCGAGCACAGCCGAGCGTCACGGGGTATTTGCCGTCGAACTGCGTGTTGTTCCAATTCATCTTGGTCATGCCAAGTACCTCCTGCGCAATGAACGTTGGCGATTCTTCGGATCGCACGATGCGGAGTTCAATCGGCTGCGGGATGTAGAGGCCGGTGTAGGTCTGGTAATACCAGACGGAGCCTCTTGTGTAGAGCAGGTGCCGTTGCTCATCCAGCTCGACTCGCGTGCCCCGATACGGCGGGTAGTTTCCCTCTCGAAAAAGTCGGAGCTTGGAGTCCATGACGGTGACCAAGTCGACCGTATCGATTCGGAGGTCCCTCGCTGCCCCAATTAGGCCATCGATTTCCTCCGGCGAGAAGTTGGACGACTTGTGCACAACAACCCGGGCGGGAAAGGTTCGGAGCGCGACACGGTATTCGTTCAGGGCGGCCGTCAACAAATTGCAGGCCTGGTTGGCGTTCAGGTGCGGGACGCGATCGTCACGGGTCATGTCGATCGGGGTGCCTCGCAGAATGAGCCCGTTTCCCAACTCATCGAAGATCTGGGCAAGACTGGTGTTAAGGACTTGCCGATCTCGACTTCGATAAAAAGCTATCCCCACGGCGCACGATGTCGGTCGACGATCATCGGGTTGCAGTTTCCACGGCACGCGTGGGCCAGCCTTGTAGTAGAGCGCTGTGCAAAAATTCCAAGCTTTCGTCGCGTCGTCCTGCTGGCCCTTCATATTGGTTTCGAGGGACACGGCCCGAATCAGCTGAAGGGGCTTGCCCAAGTGCATCGCCTTGGCCTTCAGTGCACGGCGGAAGTTCAATTCAGCTGCCACCTCAACACTGGCTTCTAGGCTGTCCTCGATCGGCCCTCGTTCATCCGTTCCCACTACCTTGTAGAGGGCTTCTGGAATCACGCACACGACAACGTCCACCGGCCGGTTCTGCGCCAAGAATTTGATGTGCTCGTAGTACAGATCGATGGCCTTCGTCAGCCTGGTGTGCCGATCACCGATGGCGACGATGTCGTCCACGTCACTCTTCTTGAGTGTGCGTGCCAGGTCTTGACCAAATACCAGTTTCACGTCGAAGCCATGGCCGATTCCCATGCCGGGGAACGGAGCGCGCAGGTTGGGTTGACGTGCGTCTTCTGGTGCCGCGATCTCGCTTGCGCACCGCTGCATCCAACGGTCGAGGCTTTCGATGCAGGTCGCAGTGCCGACTCCGCCCACGATCACGTCCGTTCGCCGCGTGGTCATGGTGCGGTCAAACGCTCCATATGCTGTGATCCCTTTGCGCGGACAGATGTGTTCGCCGGTGGCAAAGCGCAAGCGCGGTTCTGCTATGTGTTCGAGCTTCATGGCGCGTCAAACAGTCCCTTGATCGGAGAATTTTCATTGTCTTCCGAGGTGTCCCGCAGCGGGAGCCACGTTTCGTCAGGCAACGCAGGATGGTTGGCGAACGAGACCGTATCGCCGAAGGTTAGCGTCGGCGCCGGAGCGCTGGCCGCGGCGAAGAGATCTTCTTGGTCAAGAGCGGTTAGCCACGATGTGAGAAATCGGAAGTGGTCGCTGACCGTTCTGTTGACCTCGGTCTTCTTCAGCCAGGTAAGGCTTTTGTCGGCATAAACGGACCGCCGATAGTTGTCCCCATGACTGAAGTACCAATCGGGTGTCAGCGCGATATACCACCGGCCTTCATTGAGCAAGAAGTCCGCAGCGAAAGCGAAGTGTTTGCAGATGAACGTGCGGCTGGAGTCGTTCTTGTTGATCTTGCGCTCATACACTCGCCGAGTCGCCTTCTTGTGTCCAGTCCAGGTTTCTTCCCGAAGCAGATCCGCGTCGTTGTGCGGGAGAAACGCAAACAGGTTGTCTTCGTGCATCCACTGCACGCGGTGCTGGTAGAGTTTTTGCTGCAAGGTAAAGCGAAGCAGCGATTTGAAGATGCGCTCGCGATCTTCGTCGATGCCATGGAATTCATGAGGACGCAGTGGCGTGACCGTTCCGAGATCGACTAGCCGAGCAAACGGTCCCTGGCTGTCGTCCAGTGGAAGAAAGGTGATGAGTTGCCTGCCGCTAACCTCGTAACCCGAGGGAACGCGCAAGTTCATCTGCAAGAGAGTCTCTCGGATGTGCTTGCGCTGGTTGCGAATGGACTTGCTGGCCGGCGTGATGTCATCCCTTAGGTCTGCGATGTAGAGAGACTGGGGGAAATAGACCTCAAGCAGGTTGAGATTCGCACGCTCAGTCACTGACGATGGCGGGTCAAAGTCCTTCTCCGCCAGGCCGGCGGCAACGCCGCCTCGCATATACGCACGTACCACCTCCAAAGCGGCCGACAGTCGCAAGGGTTCGACGTTTGCCGCTTGTGCGCAGATGTCGCGCATGTCCACGATATCGTCCGCACTGTTGAAGGCGATCTTGCCGTTTGCAGCGCGTTCAATTGCGTCCTTCGAGTAGCTGGACTGCTTGCGAACTAGAACGTACGTGATCAAGCGCCGATAGCGCTTTTCGAGACCGTGCTTGAGAAAGGTCTCAATGGTCGTTTTGATCTTATCGAGAGTGGGGGTACCGGTTACCTGGACGGCGACACCTGCATGGTCGTCTGCCAGATCGATCCCAGGAAAATTGGCTTTCTCCGTGGCGTTTAGGTTGCGTAGTCCCGTCCAGCCATAGAGTTCGCGCAGCACCCCAAGAACAAGGCCTTCCGATACCTTGTGGATGTCGAAGCTGCCCATTGCTGACGACGCCTCAACTTGCTTTTCTAGCTGCGCCATGAGGTCACGGAACTCGTTGAGCAGGTCAAGATGCTTCAATGCTTTTCTCCCCGTCCAAGGTCGTCCAAAAATAGGCCGACGGAACCGCTCTATGTACCTAGACCTTAGGCGCTTCCTACTGCTGAGCGAGACCAGCGGAGCCTGAAAATGGATCCATGACAAGTTTACGTGACGCCAGTCAGCGAAACCCGGTAGTTCTAGTCTTCAACTAATCGCACACGGATTAGCAAACCGATTCGGTCGTGATGATCATAATGCACTGATGTTCATACGAGTCGGTTGTGCCACGGGGCTATGTCTATAAATGTGTGCCCATCGGAAGTTGGATCGCGAAGTTCCAGCAGCCCAATCTGTACCAGCGTCTCAACATAGCTCTGGAGCTTGACACCATACTCGTTCAGGCGTGCTCCGAACACAAAATGGCAGTACTCGTTGGCAGCGTTCGGTCCAAAGACATGGTCGCCGTTCTTCAAGACAATGGTTTCGCCGTCGTCAACGAGTTCCTCGTCTCCCCACGCGTTCGTGAATGTCTCTGGCTCGTAGTCTTCCAAAGCGAATAGTTCAAGGTATGGATAGCTGTTTTCTGGGTTGATTCCACCATATTGCCAGTGCTCGTGAATTGTCTCCCACCCGTCGGCGACGTCTCCCTCGAAGTCGATCGGCCTTTCGGCAACACGCAATTCACCGCGCATCTTGCTAAGCCATTTGGTCCACAGGACACCGCACTCCACTTGACGAGCTTCCGCGGAGCTGAACGCATAGATTAGGTTGCAATCGCGAGAAAGCAGCTCGACGTCGGCCTGTTCTGCATCGAGTGCCTTTACCCATTGGGCCATGTCGGCGTACCGAGTCAGAATTGCGAATGCTTGTTCGTCTAAGACGCTGGATGCGGGAACGGTAACAGTCGCTGATTTTTGGTCGAGCGTCAAAATTCCACGCCCCCATGTCTCGGCGATGTACGTTTGCAGGTTCATTACTAGGAACTGATCTACAGACTCAATGTAGACAATCAGATGCGTCGGCTCCTTGTCAAGGAACCAGTGCCTAAGGTGTTCGATATCCATTGATAGGCCAACGCACTTCGCTTTCTCGAACTCCTCCTTGTTCAGCGTCGTCGCCATGACGCCTTTCATTTGGAACCATACCAGCGAGTTTGTGACTTGCTTTTTTCCGGACCTCAAGTCTTTCGTCAGGTGCAGTCCAATATCGCGTGCTGCTCGATCACGCTCGTATTTGACGAACACGCCGTAGTGGGTGGCCAACTCTTCGAACTTGGCCATGTAGTTCTGCTCGAACGCATCGGTTTTTCCAACGATTAGCATAATCAGCATCCTCAACGACTATCTAAACGACCACGTAGAAAAAGGAGGGGCACTCCCGATGTTGGGACCCACTTCAAGTGTCGGCATCTTCCTCGGCCATGCGGCGCCCCTCTTCCAGTTGGCGTTCGACTTCGCGGACCGCGTAGTCGCGCAACTCGCGGTACAGCTCGAATGCCGGATCGCTCTTCGCCAACAGCGCGAGTCGCTGTTCTGACATCGCCTTGAGTTCGAGGTCGAAGGGGAACGGCTGCCCCGGCGCGCCTGAGCGCGCCCCGCTCACGCTGGCGGCGAAGATGGCTGACGAGAGGTCCCTGTGAGTCGTGCGGCCGACGCCCCGCGCAGCCTTGAGCACGCGTGCGACGAAGCCTTCGTGGGAGTAAACAAAGCGTGGGCCGGCCTCGCGAACGATCGCCGTGATGACCTTGAAGTGCTCGTCGGTGCCGCCGGCGAGCCAATCCTCCAAGGCAGCGACGCAGGCTGCGTCGTACGGACTGCACAGCGCCTCAATAAGCTCAGCGAAGCGGTAGCTGAAGGCGTAGTCACCAATCCTGCCGCGCGCCCAATCGAGCAGCCCGCGGAGTATCTCTCGCCCTTCCGAGAGCGATAGAAGGTCAAGTGCGTCGCGCCTCCCCAGGACGCCCCCGAGGGGTTGCATCCCCCAGTCTCCGCTAGCGATCGCGCCTTCGATACGCGTCTTCGCGAGTTCGATGACCGAATCTGGCACCCGGCGGATGGCCTTTTTTAGGAAATCGTTGGTCCAGTACTCGTCTAGTCGAGTCGCATGTCGTAGCCCGTCGACCAATCTCCGTAGCTGGTCGTCGTGGATCATGTCGAACGGGATCGTGTCTTCATGGACGATCCACATGAAAAAGTCGCGTGCGTAGCGCAGCGCGCAGTCCACGTCGACGCTGGTAATGAGCTCGATCGCCAGCCGCTTGTCGTTCCGCGCCACTTCGTGCGTGATGTGAGGCGTGTACCGGAGGATCGGTCCTTCGTGGCTGGCGAAGATTCGTCTGAGCGCCCGGAGATCGAGGTCCGAGTACGGAGCGAGGTTCGTCGCAAAAAGGTAGCCTTCGGCGACAACCTGCAGATGCGTGTCATCCGTGGCGAGCATGCTATCCACCAGCGCCGAGGCCTCCTCTCTCGCGCCCATCAGCAAGAAACTCAAAGCGCATCCTGTGTGAGGCGATAGCTGTGAGTTCTTGCCACGCAGATGTTCTTGCACGAGGTATCGTGCAAGCGGGAGGTTCGACTCAAGCAGGCGAGCGAGGAACAATCGTGCCGCCCCGTGATCTGGTGAGCCGTTTGCCTGACCGATGTCCTCCAAGCGATCATGCAGGAACTGCGCAAGTTGTGCCGGCTCGGAGTAGCGTGCGCCAAGCTCGCTGCAGAGTGCATTGACGTCAGCATCGTGCTGCGGTCGGCCAACATTCTCTTCGATCGGCCATGTGTTCGTCCCCCAGGCGTCCATGAAGGCACGGGTCGTGCGCGTGTCAAGATCGCGATCGAGGTGCTCGAAAATCCGTCTTGCCGTTGGCCGCGTGCGTTCCGGGCCGTAAAGGGCATGCCAGGAAACGGATTCCGCCACCCTGACCAGAACCGGTGCGGTCACGATTACCGTGCCGAGCAACGCATCGGTCTTCTCAAGCGTCTCGAGGAATTCGTCGCCCCAGGAGTCGGAGTCCTCCGGCTGTGTGGCCATGGGGGCACGAAGGGCGTTGGCAAGATGCTGTGCTGCGAGAAAGGCTCGGCGCTGATTCGTATTTGAGAGGCTGGAGAGTAGCTCGGCGATGATTCGCTGCCGCACCTGACTGACCCTCTCGCGCTGAATCGAGAAGGTCGAGAGCGTGATTTCGCGGCTGGACGCAGCGGAGGTGAAATGTCCTTCGGTCGCAAGGGCGCCCTTGAGCACCTCGAAGGGCGTGTATAGGCCCTTCCAGCTCTCCGGATAATCGAGAAGGGATAGCGCGAAATCGACCACGCCCTCAACGAATTCGATTGGTTTCCGTGGATCCGGTGTCGCCAGTTCCGTCAGCAATCGGATGGCGTGGTGCGGGTGCGGGTGCGTTGGGCGCTCATCGTGTTGTCCGACCTCCCATAGCAGTGAGCAGGCGTCGGCGAGGTGGCCGAGGCTGTACGTCGCTCCTTGGATGATGCGGCACACATCCTTGTCCTGACCATGCCCCTCGTCGATCAGCCGTCGCGCGAGGGTGAGGGCTTGCCTAGGCTGGAAGTACGCAGCCGCAGCGGCAGCCTTGACCTGGGCATTTACATAGTCATCTGCCCATACGAGTTGCGACCACAAACCATCAAGCAGCGTACTTTCAGACGTGTCTCCCTCGTTTCGCCGCCAGTCGAGGCGACCGAGGTTCAGGAGTACGTGTTCTTTGTGCTCGGGTATGGACTCAGAAAAGAGCTTCTCGGCGTAGCCGTTCGATGCCCCACTTGGCGTTATGCATGCGGTTTCGATGATCGAGTCGGCCAAAAGGTCGGGCGAAAGCCGGTACCTAGCGCCACGCTTGAAGAGCACGCCCGCGTCGACGAGTAGCTGTACCAAACGGGACGCGTCGGGAGCTGCGACTCCCTCTACGCTTGCGAGAAGTTCGAGCACGTGCTTGTCATCTGGGGCAACCGGCTGGATGAGTGCCAGCACCCGAAGAATCTTGTGCACGCGGTCTTGCTCTTTTCCTTGGC
>F21B_10003108_pt1 | contig 12425 bp, 11 predicted proteins | sample RepKananBrdUF21B_FD_10803 | JGI IMG/M metagenome (IMG submission 10803) | reverse complement strand
ATCTGAAGACCTATGAGGTCAAGCCGGAGGGCGGCAAAGTTCTCGCGCTCATCGACGGGGAGCTGACCTACGACTTCGACGAGGAGGGCGACGATGACGACGATTTCTTCAAATAGGAGCGCCGCGTCTTCGTCCGACCGCGTCCTCGACGAGGCCGGACTCGATCAGGTGGTGCGCGCCGCCCAGGGCGCCTACGCCGTGGAGGTGCAGTCCAAGGCCGGCTCCAGCGCCTTCACCTGCGGCGGCGATGAGAACCTTCTCCTGGCCGGCCTACGCCAGGGCCTCACGCTGCCCTACGAATGTGCCTCGGGCACCTGCGGATCGTGTCGGGCTCGACTGGATTCGGGTGAGGTCGTGAATGGCTGGCCGGATGCGCCGGGGCACGCCAAGATCAAGCCGGCCAAGGGCGACATCCTTATGTGCCAGAGCCGTCCGCTCGGCGACTGCACGCTCCGGGTCCCCGCCCACGTCGTGGAGGGTTTCGCGCGCCACGAAACTCCAACCCGCCACAACGGTCGGATCGAGCGGCTCGAACGGCTGACTTCGGACGTTCTCCATTTCGATGTCGTTCTGGCCGAACCGATGTCGTTCGACGCCGGCCAGTTCGTTCTCCTGCAGATCCCTGGCCTCGAAGGGATGCGTGCGTACTCGATGGTGAACTACGAGCGCCGTACGCGCCGCCTGTCCCTCGTGGTCAAGCGCAAGCCCGGAGGCGGCTTCGGCGACTGGCTCTTCGAGCGCGCGGCCGCAGCCGACAACATCGACGTCTTCGGTCCTCTCGGACGGGCCACGTTCCATCCCGACGAAGACTATGATCTCCTGATGGTGGCGGGCGGCTCCGGCATTGCCGGCATGATGTCCATCCTCCAGCGAGCGACGAGCGAGGGGTACTTCGCGACCCACAAGGGATACGTCTTCTTCGGAGTGAGGACTGTCGACGATTGCTTCTATCTCGAGACGTTCGGCCGCCACCTCGACAGGGCGGGCGGAAATCTCGAAGTCACCATCGCGCTGTCGGACGTCTCGCCGCAGGGACCGGTGGACGCGGCGCATCCGGCTATCCGCTTCGTCCCCGGGATGGTGCACGAGGTCTGCGGCCGGATCATGCAGGATCGGATCACGGACCGGATGATGTCGTACCTCGCAGGTCCGCCGCCGATGGTCGATGGCGCCCTGCGCACGCTCATTGGCAGCGGCAAGGTCACCCCCGACCGCATCCGCTACGACAAGTTCGGATAGGCGGCATGCTGGCCGCCGCTGCCACGCCGCTCGCGTTGAACCTGCTGATGGTCGGCACCGTTGCCGGCCTGATGATCGGCTGCGTCGGGATCGGCGGGGTCATCATCGTGCCCATCCTTTCGCTGGCCTTCGGCGTACCGGTCGGAACGGCGGCCGCGGCGGCCATGGTGGGTTATATAGGCACTGGTCTCGCGGGAACGCTCGCGTTCGGCCGGAACGGATCGATCGACACCAAGCTCGCGGGGCTTCTCTGCCTTGGCGCGATTCCCGGCGCTCTGGCGGGAGCGTGGGTCGTCCGCACCGCCGATCCCTTCATCGTCCAAGTGGCGATTGCGTCGCTCGCCGGCGTTGCCGGCCTTCATAATCTTCTCAAGCGCCGGATCGACCGCCCATCCGGACCGCACGTCGTCTTCGGCGTCGCCACCTCCGTTCTGGTCGGAGGATTGGTCGGCTTGATCTCGGCCGTGACCGGGACCGGCGGCCCGCTCGTCCTCGTTCCCCTCCTGATCTGGTTGGGTTTCCCGGTGCTGGGGGCTGTGGGCCTCGGTCAAGCGATCCAGATTCCGGTGGCGGTCACGGCGGCCGGCGGGGCCATGGTGTTCGGCTCGCTCGACTATACGATCGCGCTCGCGCTGACCGTCGGCCTCCTCGTCGGCTGCCCGGCCGGCGCCTGGGTCTCCCACCAAATCGATCAGCGGGCATTGCGGACGATCGCCGCAACCGTGCTCTTGGGAACGAGCGGGATCATGGCCACGAGCTTGGCGCTTCACTGAACTGATGTCGAGCCCTTTTGGTCGGGCCTCTCATCCGACATCCGTTCGATCCCGTCGGGACGGCGCGTGGTGTCCCTCGCCCTGGCGCCGCGCGGGCCGACCGATCCGCCCTGCTACGCCGAGCCGGGCCGCCGCGCGGTGGCCCCCTGTGCGCGGCCCGACCATCCGATCAGGCCCTTGGAGGCGGGATATCACGGGACCGAGAGCTTTACTTTCCACTCGTTCCAATCAAGAATTATGGTGCATGAGCCGGTCTGGAAAAGGGAAAAAATGCCAACCGGCAGACATCACCGGGCGGAGCGCCGATGTTCCTGCGTCAGTTTAACTATCTACTTGCCGTTGTGGATGAGGAACATTTCGGTCGAGCGGCTGAGAAGTGCCATGTAACGCAGCCGAGCCTCTCAGTCGGCATCAAACAGCTTGAGATGGAGCTCGGCGTACCGATCTTCCTGCGGGGGCGCGGGCAACGCTTCCATGGCCTGACCGCCGAAGGACAGATCATCGCGAAATGGGCGCGAAAGGTCGTCGGGCATTGCGACGCGATGCGCGACGAGATCGCGGAGATGCGGGCTAACCTCTCCGGACGGCTGAGGATGGGGGCGATGCCCTCCATGTCACCGGTCCTTCCGGTACTTCTCCAGCTGGTACGGCAGAAGCATCCGAACGTCGTCATGGATGTCCGGTTCATCGGAAACGATGCGATGAAGATCGGATTGAACAACTTTACCTTAGATGCGGCTCTGACCTACCTCGACGAGGCCGAGTTCGGTCGCCGGAATACGATCAAGATCTATACCGAGAAGGTGTGCATTCTCGTGCCGGATACGGCCGAGTACGCGAATCGGACGAGCATGGGATGGGACGAGGCCGCCAAGCTTCCCCTGGCGATGCTGCGCCCGTCGATGCATGAGCGCCGCTTCGTGGACAGCGTCTTCTCCAAGGTCGGCCTCACGCCCGAGCCCAAGCTGGAATCCGAATCCATCCTGCATCTGATGTTTCAGGTGCAGTTCGGCGGCCTTTGCACGATCATCCCCGAACACTTCACGAGGATGCCAGGTCTGCATCCCGGCACGAAAGCGCTCGACCTCGTCGATCCGATCGTGACCCAGGATGTCGGATTGTACTGGTCCGAGGGCGAGCTTCTTACGCCGATCGCCAGCGCGCTGGTCGCCGCGGTGAAGAACCTCAACAAGCGCGGCGGATTGGATCAGATCCTGCGACGAACCTCGAACGTGGCGGCTCCCGACTGGGACGCCACGCTTCCTCCCCTTGCCTGCCCGACCTTCGGGATGCCGCAGAAGGCCGAACGGGTCTGAGGGCCATCGGCGACGTGGCCGACCCATCGTCGATGGCTCCTGCGCAGGGGGACGAGACTTCGGCGACGGCTCGGGGGCCGGCAAGTCGACTATCAGCCGGCTTTCGCGCAGCTTGCCATGATCGACGCGATCGTCTGTATCCGAGCGACCGCAAGCGGACAGTGAAACGAGCCGGGCCCGAGATCGGGCCCGGCTCGTCTGCGAACGGATCATGAGGTCGGGAGCGGCGCCTCCGATCCGATCGACGATCGGTGCGATGTCATCCGACTTCCAGCTGATCCCTTCGGGCCGCGGACGTCGTTCCTCGCTCGGGTGCCCCGCGGGCTGGCCGATCCGGATCCCGATTGGATCGACCAGAGGCCGGATCAGTGACCGCGTACGAAGGTCTCGAGCCCACCGCCGCCGGTGCTTCCGAAGATGTGGGAAGCCGCAACGGCGTCGTCGCGCCGGCGCTCCCCACCGTCGCGTCCGCGAACGTAGAAGTACGGCTCGTCCAAGACCGATCCGACGGGCTTGAAGCCGACGACATGATCCGAGCGTTCGACCTCCATGCTGAGATCTTCAGGACGGACGAGAATTTCTCCATCGCCACCACCCTGCTGGCTCTCCTCGGCGCTCAGAAGAGAGCGTGCCGCCCGCGACATCCATTCGGCGAGGAGTACGAGTTCATCCGCATATTGCTCGGGGCTGAACTCCTGGCCGTCGCCGGAGAGGAGCTGGGACGCATCGTAGGGGAGAGCTTTCGTGAATCGCGTGCGGTCCACGCCCCGATGAAGCAGCTCGATCAGCAGCCACGCCTCGGCATGGGCCGGCGAGTGCTCCTCCGCCGAGAACGCGTGATCGGACGGCTTTCCGTTTTCCAGGAACTGGAGAACCATCTCGGCAACGCGAAGCTCGAGTTCGAGGCCGCCGACGAGACCGTGGGTCCGGATGGCGCGTCGTTCGTCGCACCAGCGCAGCCGGATCGGCTCCTCCGTCCCGGAACCGGGCCCGTAGCTGTTCTCGACGCGAGCGACCCACTGCAGGAGGCTGTGGACCTGATGCTGCGCCTCATTGAACTTCCGAATGTCGGGTACGTCCAGATGGGAAAGCTGATACTCGGCCATGGTGTCGACTGCCTATCCAACGCGATGGGCCCGCACCCCGAGGCCCCGGATCCGGGCTGGCGAGGCGCGCGCCGAGTTCGGGGGCGAAGTTCACTTCTCGAAGGTCATGCCGAAAATCCGGCTGGCATTCCGGTGGGTCGCTGCGGCGAGGGCATCCGCCGAGAGGCCGAGATTGCAGAAATCGTCGACACCCTGGCGCATCGGCCGGAACGGATAGGAACTACCGAACAGGAACTGGTCCTTCATGAAGCCATTGGCGGCTTCGACGTACAGCTTCCCGCCCGGCGAGAAGGTATACATGTCCGGCGAGACGAAGACGTTCTCGTTTCGGAACGCGACCGTGATGATGTCGTGCACCCGCGGGTAGAAGCCGTGGGAGCACACGAGCTTCAGGCGCGGAAACGTCTTGGCGACGACATCGACCGCGAACGGATCGTTGAACGACAGATCGGGCGTCGTCGGTCCCGACATGATGAAGGCCGGAACCTCGAGGGTCTGACAGAGCTCGTACAGCGGCATCAGGCGCTCGTCGCTCGCCTTCAAATGCTCCTGGTAGAAGCCGGCGTCGAGATTGAGTCCCTTCAGGCCGAGCTGCCGGATGGCTCGGGTCGCTTCCGCGACCGCACCTTCCGGGCCGAGTTCGATCGGGTCGACGGAGGCGATCCCCAGGAGGCGATTCGGGGCGGTCGATGCGACATCGGCCAGGGTGTCGTTGGTCACGCGCACGCCGGGCACGCTCCTCGCCACCATCACCGCCGCCGCGATGCCCGCTTCGTCCATCTCCGAGACGAACCCGTCGGCGTCGCGCGCCCTCGTGAAATGATCGATGTCCCGGCTGCCGACGCGTTTGTTGAGCCAGCGCACGACATCGTATTCCGGGGTGTTCGGCGTCGATCCGAAGAACTTGTGCAGGAAAGCGGGGCGACTCCGCATATCGACTATGGGCTGATTGCCTCCAGCGGCCATTTGTATTCCTCCCGACTCGTCTTCGTTGTTGGCGTCCGCGGACGACGAGGCGTCACAGCGAGGATGATCGACTTGTTGAGTGGATCTTTTTCCAGGCGGATGTCCGCAGGACGCAAGCAGTCTGTCCGTGCTCGGAACGTGAAAATATTAGAAAATTCGGATCGCCCGATAGCCCGATCCTAATTCACAGCAACGCCGGAGCACGGCAGAGTGAGGCTCGCTGGACGGTTCCCATCAGTCGAAACGATACCAAGGCCAGCTGATAGGTCCCTCCTATCACTATCTTTCAAATAAATATTAGCCGCAGCGGCGATTGGCGGCCAATCATCGAGGCGGCGATGTCTTTGCGCTGCAACATGGAGGTTCGCCATGATTCTTGTGCTCCCCTCACGGGAAGCCGAATACCCGCTCTGATCGCACGATCGAGAGCGAGGTTCCGTCGACCGACTGTCAGGCTCACGCCAAGCCGCCGTTCCGTGAAGGGGACAGACCGTCGGGTCCGGACGAGTCAAGCCGAGGCGAACGTCAAAGAAATGTCGCACGGCTCAGCAGGCAAGCCATCAGGTCGTATTGGGAGGAACGCATCATGTCGTCAGGTGTCGGTGTCATTGTAGATGGGGCTACTTCGATCAGCTCCACGACAAAGGCGAACGAGGTGCCCTTCGAAGAGCCTCAAATCACGAAGAAGGCTCGCAATACGATCACATTGGCGGCAACGCTCGGATACCTGTTCGATGCTTATGCCATCAATATCTATGGAATGACGCTTGCTCTGATTGCGTTGGACTTCGGCGTCAGCATCCAGACCATGGGTGCCATCGGCTCGATCTTCATTGCCGGCTACATGCTCGGCAGCTGCGTCTTCGGAATGCTGGGCGACAGGATCGGTCGCCGCAAGACGCTCGGGTTTTCGATTTTCGCCTACGGCACCGTCACGGCCCTGACCGGCCTTGCCACGGGTCCGATCACCTTCGCCATCGGCAGGTTCCTGACCGGTGTCGGCGGCGGCGGAGAGCTGACCGTAGGCGTTCCCTACGTCGTCGAGTCCTGGGACAGCAAGAATCGCGGTCTCGGCGCCGGATGGATGTTCGCCGGCTATGCCCTCGGCGTCGTTTACGCGGCCGGCGTTTCGGCGCTGATCCTCGATTGGTTCGGATGGCGTGCAATGTACTTCCTCGCCGTCCTGCCAGCCGTCGTGATCCTGTTCGTCCGCCTCCAGCTCGAGGAGAGCCCCTCCTACGTCGCCACGATGGCCAAATTGAAAGAGACCAAGCGCGAGAGGGTCTCGCTGATGGCTGCGATGAAGCAGAGCCCGCAGGTTCGGCGCAATCTGGTTTGGGGGTCGCTCATCTACGTCTCGCTCGCCTGCATCTACTATGCCGAGACGGTTTTCGCGGTGCCGTTCATGGTGACGACACTCAAGATGAGTACGACGACGGCGGTGGCGACCCTCGGGCTGTTCAACCTCTCGATGTTCGTCTTCTCGATCGTCTGCGGAATGGCATCGGATCGGGTTGGCCGGAGGCTGGCGGGTTCAGCCACTCTTCTGGCGCTGAGCGCGGCTCTCTGGGTGATGTTCTCGACGACCTCGATCCCTCTGTTCATCGTCGCAGGCATCTTCGCCTTCGGCGGGATCGGAGGCTCTTGGGCGATCGGAATGGTGCATGTCGCGGAACTGTTCCCGACCGAGATCCGCGGATCGGGCTACGGCACTGCGGTCGCCATCGGTCGCTTCCCGTCGATCTTTGCACCGCTCGGCATCGCGTGGCTCGCCAGCGTGACCGAGGGCGGCATGGGGGACGCGATGAAGTACTCCTGCATCGTCCTGGTCTGTGCGCTGCTCGCCTACCTGTTCGGTCCGGAATCCCTGCGCCGTGACAGCGCTGCCGCGTCCGACACCGTCGGCAGAGCCGGCTGATCGACTGGGCCGGCTCTCATCACCGCTCCGAGAGCCGGCACCAGCCCGGCCGTGGATCCCCGCATCGGCCTCGCGACAGGTCCGGGATCCACGGCTCCGCGCTCGCCAGGCATCCTCGACCCGGCGCCGCCTGCATCAATAGCTTGCGAGTCCAATGCAGAACGAGCGTGGAAAGAAGGCGCTGCTGCCAGTATCGCACAGGCTGTCGACCATCCGCCATTCGAGGACCGCTCCGATCGCCAGCGTCAGCGTCACGAGAACAGCGGCCAGAACGATCGTCGTCGCGGCAGGATAGGTTCTGAAACGCTGGATCAGGGCGAAGCCGACGGTGAGGGTGAAAGCTTCGGCAATCGCCGTGTACATCAATGCAGTTCCGCTCATGAGGCAGCGCCGTCATCGGCGGGTGCGCGACCGGTCCGCCCCTGGACACAGATCGGCCGATTGGGCCTATGCCTTCTAGCGCAACGTCCAATCCATTGGCACTGCACAATTGGCATGCCCCCTCCGTCGATCATGCAGCGTTGTCGCGACAATTTTAGCCCTTCGATTAGATCTGCCTATGATCTCAGAGAGAAAATGTATTGGCTTCGAGAAGGTTCGGGGCCCTAAGCAGAGAACGTCACGCTGACGCTCTCCTGCGTTTCTCAGACCGGACGGCACGGGTGCCGCCTCGCCGAGGCCGCATCAGCCTCCGGTGAAAGCGAAGATCGTGCCGGTTGATGTGTCCACGCCCCATACGGTGTGCTCGAGCCGTCCCCCGATCGAGACGATCCACGCTGACTTGGCAGCATCCGACGAACGCCGTCGCTTCGATCGCACAAGGACCGACCGCACGCAGAGACGGCCGATCGACAGATCATCGAACCGGACGCCGGACGAAAGATCTGGCCCTCCCTTTTGTTTCGAGATGGAGACTTGGATATGGATCTCGGCAGACGCGACCTGTTGAAGGGTGTCGGTGCAGCGGTACTCGCCGGTGCGGGCCTCGGCCCGGGTCGCGCCGGGGAGCGCGTCGCCCTCCCCTTCGGTCACGGAGAGCGACCGCTCGTCGCCTATCCGGGAAAGCGTCCGCTTCTCCTGATGACAGCCCGGCCTCCCCAGCTCGAAACGCCCTTCTCGGTCTTCGACGAGAGCGTCATTACGCCCAACGACGCCTTCTTCGTTCGCTACCATCTCGCGGACGTTCCGACGAAGATCGATCCGGCGACCTACCGTCTCGGTATCAAGGGGCATGTCGAAACGCCGCTTTCGCTCTCGCTGGACGATCTGAAGAGCCTGCCGACGGTCGAGGTCGTCGCGGTCAGCCAATGTTCCGGAAACTCCCGCGGCTTCTTCGAGCCGAGGGTCGCCGGCGGCCAATTGGCCAACGGCGCCATGGGGTGTGCCCGCTGGACCGGTGTCGCCCTGAGGGACGTTCTGGACAAGGCGGGCGTCAGGGCCGGAGCCCTCGACGTTCTATTCGAGGCGCCCGACGGGCCGGTGCTGCCGGACACGCCCGATTTCGCCAAGACGCTTCCCATCGACCATGCCCGCGACGGCGAGGTCATGCTCGCCTGGGCCATGAACGGCGAGGATCTGCCATGGTTGAACGGCTATCCGCTCCGGCTCGTCGTGCCGGGTTTCTTCGGCACCTATTGGGTCAAACATCTCGACGCAATCACGGTCTTGAACAAGCCGTTCGACGGGTTCTGGATGAAGACTGCCTACCGCATCCCCGACAATGATTGCGCCTGCACCGATCCCGGTCAGGCCCCGAAATCGACCGTCCCGATCAATCGGTTCGGCGTCCGCTCCTTCATGACCAACGTCCTCGACAACGCCACGGTGAAAGCCGGAGCGGTCGATCTGCGGGGCATCGCGTTCGACGGCGGATCCGGGATCAAGGCGGTCGCGGTCTCGACCGATGACGGGCGGAGTTGGTCCACGGCGAAGCTGGGCCAGGACTTGGGTCGATACGCCTTCCGCCCGTGGACGCTTGCGGTGAACTTGCCCGCCGGCCAGCACGTCATCCGGGTCAAGGCGACAGGCAACGATGGCGGCGAACAGCCGATGACGCCGCGCTGGAACCCCGCAGGCTACCTGCGCAACGTCGTCGAAACCACTCGCGTCACCGCCGCGTGAGGGAGAGCGCGATGTCCAAACGGTCCCTTCTGACGGCCGCCGCACTGCTTCTGGCGACCACCGCTGCCGCCGGCGCCAGCCCGCGGACCTACGAGCTTCCCGAACCGACAGGGGAATTGCAAGCGCCGACGGATGATGCCCATCGGGCCGGCTTCGAGGCCGCGAGCAGAAACTGCCAAGTCTGCCACTCGGTGGACTACATCGCGATCCAGCCACCCGGTAAGGGCGCCAAGTTCTGGGAAGCGGAAGTTCATAAGATGATCAAGACCTATAAGGCGCCGATCGACGCGAACGACGCGAAGATCATCGCCGACTACTTGGCCGCAACCTATTGAGCCTCACCCTACGGATGTCGCGAGCGACCATAGAGACGAGCCGTGATGATCAGCCAGTCGAACGCCTCACCCCTTCATGCGCGGCTGTCGGGAGCGCTGGAATCCGGCCAGGCGCCAATCCTGCCGGGCCTCCTGGTGTGCCTCGCGATCACCGGCATTTCGATGCTGCTGCAGATGCTAGAGGAGCACACCACCGGACATCCCTATATCGAGGCGCTGGTCATCGCGATCCTGATCGGGATCGCCATCCGTTCGTTCTGGACGCCGGGTGAGCGGTACAAGGCCGGCATCGCCTTCAGCGCGAAGCAGGTTCTGGAAGTTGCCGTCGCGCTTCTAGGAGCCTCCATCAGCCTCGGGACGATCGTCGCCTCGGGGCCAGCCTTGCTGAGCGGCATCGTCGGCACCGTCGTCCTCGCCATCCTGGCGAGCTTCGGTATCTGCCGGGCTCTCGGATTGCCGCCTCGGATGGCGATCCTGGTCGCCTGCGGAAACTCGATCTGCGGAAATTCCGCGATCGCTGCCGTCGCTCCCGTCATCGGTGCCGACAGCAAGGATGTTGCCGCATCCATCGCATTCACCGCCGTGCTCGGCGTCGTCGTCGTGCTCGGCTTGCCGCTCTTCATCCCGCTCATGGGCTTGTCCGAGCATCAATACGGTGTCCTTGCCGGACTGACCGTCTATGCAGTGCCCCAGGTTCTCGCGGCGACGGTGCCTGTCGGCCTCCTCAGCATGCAGGTCGGCACCTTGGTAAAGCTCGTCCGGGTTCTGATGCTGGGTCCCGTCGTCGTCGCCTTCTCACTGATCGGCCCGCGGTTGCCCGTCGAGGGAGCATCGACGAAGGTGAGGTCCGGGCGTCTCGGCTTCACCAAGATCGTGCCCTGGTTCATCATCGCCTTCCTGGTTCTGGCGGCGAGCCGCTCCATCGGCGTGATCCCGGACGGCGCGTCGAAGCCCGTCACGGCGCTTGCCGGCTTTCTGACGATCGTATCGATGGCCGGTCTCGGCCTCGGGGTCGATGTGCGGGTGCTCGCACGAGTCGGCGGCCGAGTAACCCTGGCTGTGACAGGATCCCTCGTGGTCCTTCTCGCGATCAGTTTGATCCTGATCCGAGCGCTCGGGATCGCATGAAGCAACGTACCAAAATTTCGAATCTGGGACGTTGTAGGCTGTTCTGGCGCCGACGCCGGTGATCCAGGGCTACGGACTTCGCGATGAATTCCGGACCATAGCACATCCGGAAGATGGCTCGCCGGTTCTGGGGCGGCGCGCGAAGCCACGCTGAGCGCAGCGCGCCGCCCTGGGCGGTCATGGCCGATCAACAGGTCTCTAGAGTGACGGTGTTCGAAGCCTCATTCCGGAGACGGATCGACCATGACCAGACCGCAGCTTACGCCTCCTGCCGGCGTTCTCGTAGCCATCGACGTTGCCAAGGCCCGCAACGAGGTCCTCATCGAGGTGCCCGGCTCCGGCCGACGACGCCGGTTGAGCGTCCTCAACACACGGGCCGAGCACGACCGCCTGATCACACTCCTGTCCGATCTCGGACAACCAGTGACCTGTGGCTTCGAGGCGACCGGCAACTACCACCGCCCGATCGCTTGGCGCCTGCTCCAGGCCGGCTTTGCCGTGCGCCTGATCTCCTCCGTGGCGCTCGCCCGCACCCGCGAGGCCCTGCACAACGGCTGGGACAAGAACGATCCGAAGGATGCCCAGGTCATGCTGCACATGATCCGCATCGGCGCCTCGCAGGTCTACCAGGATCCACTCGTCGCCGGGATCAACGACGTGCAGGAACTCTCCAAGACGCACGACGCCGTCTCGAAGGCCAAGACCGAAGTGCTGCACCGGATCCTGAGCCACTACCTGCCGCTGTACTTTCCGGAGATCGACCGTTTCCGGCACAACAGCCGCTCGGACTGGTTCTTCGCCTTCCTCGATCGCTTCCCCACGCCTGCCAGCATCACGGCGCTGAGCAAGGAAGCCTTCATCGTTGCGGCCTGGGACGTGGTCGGGCGCAAGGTCGCCAAGGCGCAGGTGCTCGGCGACATCTACGAGACGGCTCGCAGCTCGATCGGCCTGCCGGTGTCGCCTGATGCTCCGGCGGTGAGCATGTTCCGGCTCGTCATCGGCGAGGCGCGCGGCCTCATCCGGCAACGCGACGCGATCGAGGTCGCGGCCGACACCCTCCTATCGGACAGCGCCGATTACAAGCTGCTGCGCCGCATCCCCGGCATCGGCCCGATCAACGCCCTGACCATCCTGGCTGAGGCCGGCGACCTGCGCCGCTTCGGCCATCACCGCCAGTTCCTGAAGTTCTGCGGGCTCGATCTGGCCACGCAGCAATCCGGCACCTTCCGAGGCCAGACCAAGCTGTCGAAGTACGGCAACGCCCGGCTCCGGCGTACGCTCTGGCTGGCCGGACAGGTCGCTATCCGGCAGCGGGAGAACGGCTTCCGCGACAAGTTCGAGCGCTACATCGCCCGCGACCGGCACAATGCCGACCTGCGGCGTAAGGCGCTGACCGCGATCACCGCCAAGATGGCGCGCGTGGTACACGCCGTCATCAAGGCCGGTGACGACTATCGGCCCTTTGTCGAGGGGCCGGTGCCAGGTGGGAGAACCCCTCTCAGCAGAGCCGTGAGGGCGTGAGA
>F21B_10111605_pt1 | contig 12618 bp, 12 predicted proteins | sample RepKananBrdUF21B_FD_10803 | JGI IMG/M metagenome (IMG submission 10803) | reverse complement strand
CGAAGCGCGAAACATCGCTGCTTGGGAAAACATTCTCGCGGCTGTCGACGAAAAGAGTGGGGCCGCGAAGCTGCTGGAGCAGGCAGAGCTGGCCGCGCATGAAAAGCTACGGTACACGGTCGAGCGCAATGGCGACGTGACGTATTCCCGTGCTGGCCGTGAGCTGCTGCTGGACACCGGCCGCAAGGTCTACATGCTTGACACGTCTGAAACGGCGATCGAGCAGGGCCTGCGCTTGGGCGCTCAGAAATGGGGCGGTAAAATGCAACTAACGGGCACTCATGAGTTCGTCAGGCAGGCGATTGAGATCGCGGCTCGCAAGGACATGCACATCGAGTTTGCCGACCAGGCTCAAAACGATGCCCTGCAAGAACTGAAGCAAAAGATCCGCATCGGTAAGCTGCGCACAGCCAAGCATGAGGAGAAACTGCAGGCCGAAGCCGAAGCAGGGCGCAAGAGTGGCGGCGAAGAAGGACCGGCCCCAGGTACGCCAGCGCCGGCGCCAGCAACGCCAGGCAAAGGCAGGGGCGAGGGTGAGGGTGACGATGAAGGCGGCAAAGGTGGCAGCGGTGCCGGTAGCGCCCCTGGCGGCAGTAGTCGTGGTCCCGATGGTGACGAGCCGGAGCAAGATCAGGAACACGAGCGGGTACGATAGACGGCTGCGCTGGCCAGCTGTAGTCGTTCTGGCTTCATCTGACAGGACTTTTCAGATGAGGAATGTCGTAGTTCGACCCTTTGCAGCCTGTCGGATTACTTAGCCGAACGTCCGGAATACAATGTATATCGGACTAGCTCCAGTCACCGACTCTGTGATGAGTGGTGCGAGCGTCATCGAGTACCAATAATATTCAACGGCCCAAGCATACAGATAGCCGGATACGTATGCTGTTCAGCCGCAGCCAGGCCTTCATCGCTGAGTGGCTTCCGGACTACGCGCACCAGCACGTTAATGCACCTTCCGCCTTCCGTTGTTTTTTCAACTAGCAGCAATCCCAGATTAGGGTTGTTCATCTCTGACGCTGACGCTGTTCACTTTCCCTACCGTATGGCTGGCTTGCCGCCAAATTTGCTACGGGCAGTTGTTGCCACCTTTGGTCAACATTGCTGCCCAATAGCAACCGCTCGCCTCTTGCTTATGCGTGGTTCCGTCTGATCAATTGTTCGAAGGCGAGTGACGCTCTGCTTTTATAGCGTGACGCGTGCCGCAACAGGTAGAACGATCGCGGCGGCAGTGCAATGTTCACCTCGCAGAGTAGCGCAGCTTGTATGTCGGCGGCGACTACCAAGGACGACATGACAGTGGCATACGGTCCTGCTTTGACCGCAGCACGTACGGACTCGTTCGATGGCAGGGTCAATGCGACATTGAGGTCCGTGCTATCGATCCCGACCGCTGCCAACATCATTTCAAACGCGGACCGCGTGCCTGAGCCCTGTTCCCGCATTACCCATTCCCCGCTCAAAAGCGCACTTGGGGCAACAGGGGCACCGTCGGCCCAGGGATGGCCGGGAGCGACCACCAGCGCAAAATGATCCTCACCGAAGGGTGTGCTGGACAACATGGCTTCGTTGACACCATCTTCGACGAAGCCGATCTCGGTCGTGCCTTCGATTACGGCACGCGCGACGCTCTGCGTATTGCTGATGGCCAGATCGATGGCGACCAGAGGATATGTTTGGTGGAAACGGACCAGCAACGGTGGTAGCCAGTAACTGGCTATGGTTTGACTAGCCTGCATGTGCAGCGTCCCACGTTTGCCAATACCGAGTTCAGCAAGTGTCATCTCGGTCGCACGCGCGCTTGCCAGTGTGGAGCGTGCTTCTGGCAGAAAGCTGCGCCCTGCTTCATTGAGCTCGATGCCGCGCCCGACGCGGTCAAACAGCGCCGTCCCATAACGCTCTTCAAGTACACGGATCGACGCGCTGACAGCCGAAGGCGTCAGGGACAGCACTTCTGCGGCTTTGGTTAGATGACCGCGCTCGGCAACGGCTACAAATATACGCAATTGGTCGAGCGTCATGATCGTTCGATTTTTTTTAATGATTGTGACAAATTATACGATGGACCAGATCATTTGCGGCGTCGATACTTCCTTCCATCATTCAGCCAGGAGCAAGAATAATGAAAGCGTCAACCCAAGCCTGTTTTCAAAGAATCCTGCCTGGCCTAGTTCTGTGCGGTATCGTGACCTTTGCCGCCTGCCTGCTTGAGGGGCTTGAAGCGCAGGTCTTTGGGCGGGCTTGGCTGGAAAGCCTGGTGTTGGCTATCGTACTTGGCACGACGTTGCGCAGTTTGGTCAGCCTGGGGCCGCGCTTTACACCCGGTATCCAGTTCAGCGCCAAATTCCTGCTTGAGGCAGCGGTCATGTTGCTTGGCGCATCTGTTAGCGCGACTGCCATTCTGGAAAACGGCCCAGCCCTCATCGGTGGTATTGCGCTGGTCGTGTTCATCGCCATCGGATGCAGCTACGGAATAGGCCGCTTGATTGGCTTGCCACGCAAAATGGCCGTGTTGATTGCCTGTGGCAACTCAATCTGTGGCAACTCGGCCATCGCTGCCGTGGCGCCGGTCATCGATGCGAGCAGCAAGGACGTTACGTCCTCTATCGCATTCACTGCCGTGTTGGGGGTGATTGTCGTTGTCGCGCTGCCTCTCGCGGTGCCCCTGTTGTCGCTGTCCGCAATCCAGTACGGCATCTTCGCCGGTTTGACGGTCTATGCGGTGCCGCAGGTACTGGCGGCGACCGCGCCGGTGGCGTTGGCGAGCGTGCATATTGGTACATTGGTCAAGCTGGTGCGCGTGCTCATGCTGGGCCCAGTGGTGTTGATCCTTTCTGTCATGACAAGGGACAAGGGTGGGCGCCGGCCCGCGGTGTCACAAATGGTGCCCTGGTTCATCGTCGGCTTCCTACTTCTGCTCGCACTGCGCTCGTTCGGTGCGATTCCTGAAGTGGCGCTAAAACCAGCCCAGGCGGTAGCGAATGGACTAACCATCATGTCGATGGCAGCGCTTGGCCTTGGCGTGGATGTACGTTCGGTTTTGCGGGCCGGCAAGCAGGTGACTTCAGTGGTTGTGCTCTCGCTGCTGGTGCTTGCGGCAATCAGCTATGTCCTGATCCTGCTGCTCGGTATCGTCTGACGTCGCAGGAAATGCCGCAGTCAGCGGCTTTCCTGTTCCACGGCGATCACTGTTTCAGCACGAATTCCGCCAGGGTTCGAACTTCTTCCGGCTTTAACTGGGAAAAGGGCGGCATCGGAACCTCGCCCCATTTGCCGGCGCTGCCGTTTCTGATACTGGCTTCGAGCTTGCTGACAGCTTGCGTATCGCCACGATACTTGGCGGCGATGTCGTGATAGGCCGGTCCGACTATTTTCTTGTCTATTCCGTGGCACGCAAGACAGCCATTGGCATTCAACAGCGCCGTGGCATCGCCTTTGTCAGAGGCCGCCGTCGGTGCAGCCGGCGCCTTGAGTTCTACCAGCAATTCGCCTTCCTTAGCGCTGCCATAGGCGACCGCAAGATAGGCGCCAACTTTCTTCACTTCATCATCGGTCAAGGGAGCACCGTAGACATGCTGCATCTTGCCGACTTCGGCTGTCCACTGCTGTAGCGTCATGCCCGGCGGCTGGTAACTGATGTAATCTGCCGAGTGGCAGGTCGCGCATTTCTGGGTAGCGATCAGATGGCCAGGCAACGTGGATTCCCGCAGCTTCGCCGTTTCAGGCGGCAGCGTGATGGCAAGCGGGGCAGCCTGGGCCAGTCCGACGATGCCGAAGACGACCACAAGCATTGCGGTGTGCTTTAGATGTTTGTGCATGGTCTGTCCTCAGGCGATGACGACGTTCGTGGTTTCGATGACATTGCGGCGATAGCCGGCAGGATTCCATGTCGCCGTATCCGGCTGCACGTCACCGTGGCGGTTGCTGGCACGGACCATCAGCACAGCGGTGCCTTTTTGCTTGAACGACATCGGCAGACTCCATTCACGGAAAGAGTAGCGTCCGAGGTCCTGGCCAAGTCTCGCAGTGCGCCATGTCTTGCCGCCGTCAATAGAAACATCGACGGCCTTGATGCCTGTGCCGCCGTCAAAAGCGATCCCCTTCAGTTCTACCGTACGACCGGCAGTCAGCACGCCGCCATTGACAACGCTGGTAATGAAGCTGCGTACAGCAAGCGTCGAAATTGGCCGTGTCTTCGCCGGTGCGGTGCCGGGAGCAACACACATGCAGTCGTTGTCGGGGACGCGGTAGGCGGTCGTCATGAATAACGCGTCATGTCCGGTATAAGCCTGATCGATCACCTCGATGTCCGACAGGTGCTTGACCCAGTAGGTGCCGAAGTAACCGGGGACAATGAGCTTGAGCGGATAGCCATTCAGGAACGGAATGTCCTTGCCGTTCATGGACCAGGCCAGGATGGGTTCACCGCTCAGCGCATGCTCGACATCGAGCGCCTTGCGAAAGTCGGAGGTACTTGGAAGCACTGGTTGGTCAAGGCCGTTGAAGACAACCTGCTTTGCGCTGGCGCTGATGCCGGCTTTTTCAAGTACCGTTTTCAAGGGCACGCCGACCCAGCGCGCGTTGCCCATGGCGCCATTGGCGAGTTGCGCGCCGAAGACGCGCGGCGAAGAAAATGCGCGGCTGTTGCCGGAGCACTGGTTCACCGCCACGACTTCATGCTGACCCATTTTTTTCAGGTCCGACAGCGACAGGCTGAGCGGCTTGGACACTGTACCCTTGACTTCGAGGCGATAGGTCTCGGGATCGATCGACAACGGGATGTTGGCCAGGTGGTAGCGCACGAAGAAGGCGTCATTCGGCGTGATCGCGCCGCCGTTATAGACCTCGAATGGCGTCTCCAGATGCGGCGGCCGGGTGTGGACACGTATCAGCGGCCGCTTCTGCGGATAGGTCACCAGCTCACGCGGGCCGTCGGCGAAGGTCACGCCCTCCTCCACTGCCGCTGCGGCCAGGCCTGCCAGCGGCGTTGCCGCCAATCCAAATGCACCGGCGCGCTGGAGAAACAGGCGACGGGAAACCGTTGATCGGTACTTGCCATTTATCTCAGACATGTCTTCCTCTTTTTTATATGACGATCAGTGGCCAAGTGCGGCCAGGTTGCAGGAGCAGACCTTCAAATCAAGCGCCAGTATTTGCTTATGGCAGTCATGGTGGCTTGTCCAGCTGTTCATATACTGCGGCGGCGACACCGGCCAAAATCGCTTTATCGATGGTGCCTGAAAGAGCATAGCCGAATTTCCCGTCGATCCAGTAGAACACGTTGACCTGCCCCTGTTCGGAAAATCTGAAGCTGGTATCCTTGTTGTGGGATTGCTCGGTAGAAACGTACAGAGTCAGTCGCTGCTGGCCGGGATCCTGGTACATGAACTGCGCGACCGGCCCGCTCTGCCCTGGCAACAGCCGGCCGCCTATGAGTTCATATCCGAGCTTGCCCAGCTTTGGTGGACGGATAGGCGTGCCGAGCCGCTTCGACAGCCAGGTCACCAGATGCGTTTCCTGATCGGCGCCGACTTCGACCGGATGTCGCACGTCCGGGCTGTAGACCACATGTGCAATGGCGGCCTGGTGTGCCAGCGACGCTGATTGCTGCGGCGCGCCGCCTGCCCGCACTGCCTGGGCCAGTGATGCGCCCTGATCGCCGACGCCATGCAGGAACCATCCCGCCGCGCCGCTGGCGAAGGCAATGACCAACCCCGCCGCGTAGCGCTGCAGATGCAAGGACGTGGCGCGTGGCGCCGCTGTCAGGCGCGATGGCACTGGCTCGTCAAGCACCGGATCATACAGCGCACGCAGCGCGACATTTTGCGCCCGATACGCCGCAACCCGGCCTGCTTCATGCGGATGTGCCGCAAGATAAGCTTCGATTTCGCCACGGCGTGTTTCCGGCACCAGCCCATCTACATAGGCATGCAATTCGCTCTCAGTCACGGGTGCCTGACTCATTTCACGACTTTCAAGGGGGATACGATGATGCGGCCTTCCATGGATGCACGCAGTTTTTCGCGAGCGCGAGACAGGCGCGACATGACTGTGCCCAGCGGTATGCGCAGCGACGCCGCGACTTCGTCGTACGTCATTTCTTCGAGCGCCACCAGGAGCAGAATCTCGCGTTGCTCCGGCGGCAGCAACTCCAGTGCCGCTTCCATGTCACGTATCTTCAGGCCATCGGCTTGTGTGGCGCGCACCGGGGGCACCGGCGTGTCGTCGTCAAAAGTATCCGTAGCGAGCGCCGGCTTGCGCAGCTGGTCGACATACAGGTTGTGCATGATGCCGAACAACCATGCCCGCATGTCGCTGCCACGACGCCACGACGACAGCTTGCTCCAGCCACGCTCCATCGTATCCTGCACCAGGTCATCAGCGCCGCCGCGTGTGCCCACGAGCGCGCGCGCGTAACGGCGCAGGCGGGGAATGCAGGCAATCAGGTCGGCGCTATTGTCGTGCATGCATGGTCACCGGCGAATCCTCGATTGTATGGCGTCGTCGTTGTATGCGTCGTCGACGAACGCTATCAATAACTTGCGACGGTCAGCTTGGGGTCGATCTGCCAGGTTTCATTGACGAGCTTGCCGTCACGATAGGTCAGCAGGTAGCGCACCTTGATCGGCATCTTGCTTTCGAACTGCACGTTTGCCGACACCGTCGATCCCTTGGGGTTGGCGGACTCTTCCAGATTGCTGACCGTGACCTTCAGGGGTCCGACTGCCTTGCCGAATTTGACCCATGTGCCCTGAATCGCGTCAGCGCCCGTGTAGGTGCCGTCCAGCGGGCCGCCCACCCAGGTCAACTGCGCATTGTCGCTGTAGCCCCGCATGAGCAATGCGACGTCATTGGCGCCGACTGCGGCGAAGTGCATCTGTGCTGCGTCGGTCGCAGGACTGGCCAGCGCGCTGCCCATCGTGATGAGGGAGAGGGTCAGTGCGGTCAGGATCATTTTCATGTAAGGCTCCATAAGGATGTCGATTGGCAGGTTCGTTTTATTGCGCTTGCCCACACGTAAACGCTTGCCGGCGCGCTTTATTCCACTTCCACTCAAGTATTTCTTGAGGCCGTAAACCCGCCCATAAAAAAGCCGCTCGCATGCGTGATGCACGGCGGGCGGCATGCTGCGGTTTCGGTGCATGGCAACTGAACCAGGTCGCCATGCGCCGCTCTCTCAGCGCTGGATCTGGATCGGTGTACCTGGCTTGTCGTCCACCACCGGCGCAATGACCAGATACCGTTTCGGGTTGCCGCTGGTGCCTTCGACCGACTTTCGAAGCGGACCGATAGCGCCGACGATCGCGGCACCGGCAGGGTTACCCATGAATTTGGCGACAGGGTCGAGTGGCCCCGATCCGTCTGCATTGTTCGACAGCGCCAGAAAATAGGCCTTCTTCGGCTCGACGCCGGTCACACCCGCCTGCAGGATATCGACCAGTCCCTGGTTGTTGACCACCACGGTCGTGGCAATACCGGCGGCGCCCGCCGGCGCAAGCGTCAGATGCACCGCGTCGCCAGCCGAACCCAGCGGCGTCAGGTTATCCGTACCCGTACCGCTCGGGACCGCGTTCGGGATATAGACCATGCCCTGCGGCGACTGTCCGGTCGGGATGGTCGAGAGCACCTTGTTGGTAGCCGTGTCGATGGCCGCAAGCGCATTGCCATTTTCGAGTCCGACATACATGCGCGTGCCATCACCCGAAGGCCACAGGCCGTGCGGCATCTCGCCGGTCGGAATCGTGGCGACCAATTCCGGATGGTCGGTCGTCGTATAGACCTTGACCGCGTTCAGGCCACCGACCGTGACGTAAGCGAACTGCCCCTGCGCATTGCGCGCAATGTTGACATGGTTGGTGATGGCGCCGGAATCCAGCGTGGCGATCGTCTCGAACGGCGGACGTGCGTTGATGACCTGAGTCTTGCCCACATCCTTCAAGGTGATCCAGACTTGCTTGCCGTCAGGCGTCGCGGCCAAATCGGGGCTGAATGGCGACCCTTGCTTGACGGTTGCCGCAATCTTGTGAGTCTTGGTGTCGATGACCACCATCTCGGGCGTAAAGCTCGATACGACGTACCCATACTTGCCATCCGGCGAAAAAATGGTCATGCCCGGCCCGTTCGGCACCTTGATGCGCTTCGTCGGTTCGTAGGTAGCGCCGTCGAGTACCTGGATGTAGTCTTCCCCGCGGATAGTGACCCACACTTCCTTGCCGTCGGGCGTGAAGAACGCCTCATGCGGCGACCTGCCGACATAGGTGGTGTGCTTGACCTTGTTGCTTGCGGTGTCGATGAAGGTCACCGAATTAGAGCCGATCGAGACCACATCGAGTGTCTTGTGGTCCGGTGAAAAACCCATGCCGTGGACCAGTAGTTGCCCCTTGTACAGCGGACTGAGGTTGCCCGGTGTCTGATCGCCGAGGCGGATCACGCCCAGCAATTTTTCGGTCGCCGGGTCCACCACGGACACCGTATTGGACGACTGGTCGCTCAGGTAGACACGGTCCTTGGAACTGATGGCAATGTCGGGCGCGCTGGCAGCGCCTGGCGCCTGGCCTGCGAAGGCCGGGCTTGCGAGTGCTGGCAACAAGGCCAGTAGCGAAAGGGAAAGGCGGTTCAGATTCATGGCGGTGTCCTTGTGGATGGGCAATACGTGTTAAAAAATCTGCTACGGAAGTTGGTCAGGGTTGGACCGGCGGGCCGGCCGGCTGTTTCTTCAATTCCAGCTGCATGACCTGGATTTCCTGACCCTGCGTGACGATGATTTCCTGGGCCAGGCGCCGCAGCACCGGGTTGGTGCCATAGAGGAGTTCGGCCTTGGCCATATCGACCGCGCCCTGGTGGTGGGGAATCATCATGGCCGCAAAATCATGGTCCGCATCGCCAGTCATCGGCGCGCGGGTCATGCCTTCGTTCATGATATGCATTGCGTCATCCACCAGTGCGGCGTAAGGCTTGGCACTACTGGCCACGTACGATGGCGGTGCCGTTGCGGCGCCGTTGCCATGATGGTGCCCATTCGTGACCGGTTCGGCAGCAAGGGCATTGCTGGCCGCAGCCAGAGCCAGAGCCAGACTGGCAATTGCCAGGCAATTCGCAAAATGACAGTGTAGTCGGCGCATGCGCTTCCTTGAATGTAGTTAGAAACCATGCCGGGCCAGGTCGAGCACGGGGTTACACCTTATCGCCTGAGGTGAAACTAAACAGTGACGGGATCATTACAAAGCTGTCATAAATGCTTGCCGTACGTATTGCTGCACGCAGTTTCTGACAAAGCTGTCATCCGCTGGTCATTTTCCAGCCCGGCCGGCTCGTGGTATATGTCCACGCAAGAGCTGGCAAGTATTTTTATTGGAGAACGATGTGCGCATCCTGGTTGTGGAAGATGAACCCAAGGCTGGAGACTATCTGCAGAACGGGCTGACAGAATCGGGCTACGTCGTCGACCTTGCACGCAACGGCGTCGACGGCCTGCACCTGGCACAACAATTTGATTACGATGCCATCGTACTCGACGTGATGATGCCGCAGATGGATGGCTGGCAGGTCTTGCAGAAGCTGCGTGAACACGGTGACATGCCAGTGCTGTTCCTGACCGCGCGCGGCGAACTGCAGGACCGAATCAAGGGTCTCGATCTTGGCGCGGACGACTATCTGGTCAAGCCTTTTTCTTTTGCCGAACTGCTTGCACGGCTGCGCACGCTGATGCGCCGCGGACCGTCACGCCAGGAGGAATTGCTTGTCGTCGGCGACCTGCAGATCGATGTCCTGAAACGCAAGGTAGTCCGTGGCGGCACGCGCATAACGCTCACGAACAAGGAGTTCGCGCTGCTGCAGTTCTTCATGACGAACCAAGGCCAGGTCTTGTCGCGCACTCTGATCGCCTCGCGTGTCTGGGACATGAACTTTGACAGCGACACCAACGTCGTTGATGTTGCGGTCAGACGGCTGCGGCAGAAAATTGACGAACCCTTCGATGGCCCCGGCCTGATCCATACGGTGCGCGGTGTCGGCTACCGCTGCGAGCTCGAAGAGTGACGCGGCCTTCGCTCACCAGCCGTCTGGTCCTGCTTTTCGCCATCCTGTCCGTTGCGGTGCTCGGCACGGTCGGAACCGACCTGTATCGGGAACTGGAAACCCAGTTGTCGCTGCGCGACGATGCTGCTCTCGTCACGCGCGTCGACCAGATCCGCACGCTGCTACAGGATGCCAACACGATGGAGCTGGTCCGTGAAAAGCCGCGCCTGTTCGAGAACATGCTGGGCAACCCCGAATCGCTGCTTGTGCTGCGCTTCGCCGGACAGGCGCCGCTGATCGAAGTCAACCCCGGACAGGTGCCTATCCCGCAGGTGATGCCACTGGCAGCAGAGACACGACTGGCGCTGTCGGCCGTGCAGCACACGGTGGATGCGCAGGGCGTTCCATTCATTGCGGTCGCCGCTACCACGCAAACCGCGGATCCGCAGCAAAATCTCGAGATCATCGCTGGCAGGCTCATGAGTGAACGCACGCGGCTGCTGCACGCCTACCGCGACCGCATTGTCTTGCTGGTGGCAATCGGGGCTGCACTCGCGGCATTTGCCGCATTCATCCTGGTGCGCATCGGGCTTAAACCGCTACGGCAGTTGGCGCGCCAGACGGACTCGATTGGCATGGCAAACCTGGGCGCGCGCATCGACGAGGCCACGACGCCAAGTGAGCTGTCGCCGCTGATACGCGCGTTCAATGCCATGCTAGGCAGGCTGTCGGCCGGCTTCTCGCAGATGAGTCAACTTTCTGCCGACATGGCGCACGACATGCGCACGCCAATCAGCAACCTGCTTGGGCAGACCGAAGTCGCGCTGGGACAAAAGCGCAGCGTGGACTATTACGAAACGCTGCTCGCGTCCAACTTCGAAGAGTTCCAGCGACTATCACGAATGATGGACAACATGCTGTTCCTCGCTCGCTCCGAGCATCCGGAAGCCACCATCGAACGGGTCCAACTGGATGTGGCCAGCGAATTCGACCGCATGGCGGACTACTTTGAAGGGCTTGCCGACGAACGCAATTTGCAATTCGTGCTCGATGGTCATGGCACGGTGTGGGCGGACCCGATCTTGCTGCGCCGGGCACTCGCCAACCTGATTGCCAACGCCATCCAGTATGCCGACGCGGGCTCGACGATCGCGTTGGCCAGCGTCGAGAACAGCATGGGGGTCCAACTGTTGGTAGAAAACACGGGGCCTGCCATCCCTGAAACTCAGCTGCCGCGCCTGTTCGACCGATTCTATCGGGCCGACGCGGCGCGCCGCGGCTCCGCTAATGCAAGCGGTCTTGGCCTGTCGATTGTGCGCACGATCATGTCTTTGCACCATGGCCAGAGCAGCGCTGCGAGCGTCAACGGGAAAACCCGCTTCACGCTGACGTTTCCTTCCGCGCCGCTGATTTGAAAGTCCGCCGCAGCCTCACTGACAGGCGCGTCAGCGCGCAGTCAAGACCAAAGCGCTATGCTATTTGACCTGCGCTTTCAGACGCCAGACCAACCGCATTATCAGCATCGTTGCCACAATTGCGCCAAAGATCAGCGGCTGTTCGAAATCATGCTTGCCTGCTTTCATCCACCAGAAGTGAAGAATGCCGAGCGATGCAATCAGGTAGACCAGACGGTGCAGCCTCTGCCAGTTCTTTGCGCCGAGCTTTTTGATGATCGCATTGGTGCTCGTCGCCGCCAGCGGGATGAGAAGCACGAAGGCGATGAAGCCGACGGTGATAAACGGCCTCTTCAAAACATCCTTCCACATTTCAGTTATATCGAATGCGTGATCGAACCAGAGAAAGGTCGTGAAATGGAGCGCTGCGTAGAAAAATACGTACAGGCCTTGCATGCGACGCAATTTCACCAACCAGACCCAGTTCGTCAACCGTCGCAGCGGTGTCACTGCCAGAGTGATACAAAGAAAATACAACGTCCAGTCACCGGTATTTCGGGTGATGAACTCAACCGGATTGGCGCCGAGCTGGTCTGTAAAGGCTGACACCACCAATCGCAGGAATGGCAGCAGTGCCAGTACGAACAGACCGGCCTTGATGGTCTTGAATTGTTTCGCGGTCGGATTGAACATCGCGTTTCCTGTGAGTGAATGTGGTCGAAAATGCTTTTTCGAAATCATGCCCATGTGAGCGAGGCGACGTCGTGCCAGCCGTTGAACATTTTCAGGCCGGGCAGTGCTGGTGGACGCCTTTCCTGATCCAAAAGCATTTCTTCTACATAAGACCGTGCCGGAATCGGGGTCCGAACATTGGCATTCAACCCTTTTCAGCGATGAGAAATGATTCAACAGTAGCGTCGCCGTGAGGACGACATCGTGACTGATCGATTACAAGAATGTTATTTTCCATTCAGGGAGAAAGCTGTAGCCAAGTGGCGCACGCGGCTAGGTTTGGAAACAGTAAACTTGCATGCCGCGAAGCAATAAAACCATCCGGTACTTCGATTTCGCTGTTGAAGTACGTAGAACGGCGTATCGCTTTGCGCCGAAGGTAGCCCAATCGTTTTCCTCCTAGTGTGAATCACCTTGCCAAGCCAAAGCCATGACCGATGGACACCTGGGCAAGCGTCAAGGAGGGCGGAACGAA
>F21B_10000253_pt1 | contig 12726 bp, 8 predicted proteins | sample RepKananBrdUF21B_FD_10803 | JGI IMG/M metagenome (IMG submission 10803) | reverse complement strand
CGGTTGCGCGCGGCTTCGTGCTCCAGCGCACGTTCGGCCACCTCGGCGCGGATGCGCGCCTCCATCCACTCGGCACCGGCGCCCGGTGCACCGATTGCACGTGATGCCACCCGATCACGCTCTTCGCGGGCGGAGTGGCCGGTTAGCGCCTGGGGCGTACCCGTTTCTGCGTGCGTCCACGGGATCGGCCACGGCGATACGGCGTCAGCAGCAGGGCCTGCAGACGTGTCACCGCGGCCTCGCGCACGATCCACCGCCTTCTGCAGCGTTGTATTGCTTGGCCGGCGTTGTACGCCAGCTTCAGCTAACCACTGAGCATATCGGCGTGCGCCATATACGCGGCGTGTCACAACGTGAATCGCCTCAATCACCTCATCGAGGAATACCGCGTTGTCATGCGGGAAGGCGACATCCAGACGCTGGATCGCATCAACGATCTGCGATTGCTGTTCGGGCGAGAAATGGAGACCGGGTCTGGCCATAATTGATGGTTCTGATGTCCATACAGTATACATCAAGGGTTAAAAACATCAATATCTGCATTTAACAAGTCATTATTTATATAACAGATTTTTATAGTTGTAGCGGCGTTATCATGCCAAGGACAGTCGAAAGAGCCTTCGGAATGCGTTTGCGGAAGCGCTTTCAGCGGTGCAGTGCGTCTTGCTGAACCATTGCGCATGCGGGCTTCGGGGGCGCAGAAATGGGTACGCCCTCCCCTCTTGGGAATCGGCGTGCTGGCGAATGGGCAAAAAAAAAAGCGCCCCAAGGGGCGCTTCTGATGATCTGAGGCGGTGGTTACAGCAGTGCGATATCCAAGCCGAAGCGACTTTTCAGCGCTTCCACCAGGGACTCGCGAGAAGCCCGATCTTCCAGCTTCACATCCAACATGACGCGGCCGGAATCCCATTCCTTGATTGTGCCGAGAAGATCACCTTCGCTGCTGCGAATCTTGTACTGGCGGCTGACTTCCTTGACCTTCCGGGTACGCCCTTCCTGGGCCACTTTTCGGATCTGCTCAACATCGCGGCTGGACAGACCTTCTTCCAGTACCCGATGCACCAGCTCGCGTGTGCGCTCCTCTCCAGCGCTCTTGAAGTACAACGTCAACTCGTAGCCGGTCGCAATCCCGATCCCCGCAGGGCGTTCCTTCATAACGTCGAGCACGGTTTCCGGCAGCTTCAGCAGAGCCAGGGTCTTGTTGACCGTACCGGCTGACACACCAGTAATCTCACAAATATCTTCTTCTTTTTTAACTTTTCCTTCGTCCAGTAACTGCCGCCAGGCGATGGCATTGTCGAGGACCGACTGCCCTGAACGTTGCTCGTTCAGCACAAACGACAATCGGTAAAAGTCGATATCCGACAGGCCATCCTCAATGAAGCAGTCCATCTCGGCCTTGCCCGCGGCGGCCAGTGCCCGCTTGCGGTAGTGGCCATCGATCAGGACATACCAGCCAGGCCTAGCAGGATCGGGGGCCGCCAAGCCAGGCGTCTGCTGGCCGTGCGTGGCAATCGAAGCCGCCCGTTCCTGCACGATCTGCGGATCGTAGATACGCCGGGCGTTGAGCGGGTTTTCCTGCAGGCGCTCCAGCGGGACCTTGATGACGCGGCGCTCAGAAGTATTCGCGGGCGCCGGACTTTCAGCGCTGAAAGCGGGGGCCGCCGGCTGCCCAAGCAGGCCGCGCGGATGCGAGGTGATGGCCTGCTCAGCCAACGCAAACCGATCAACCGGAGTCGCTTTGGTTTTCTCTGCCGCGATACCTGCCAGCATCCCATCCTTGAGCGATTTCAACTTCGCGCTCATGCGCGTTCCTCCTGCAACAACTGCAACACCTCGTCGACCAAGATGTCGATCTCATTGACTGCATCTCTCGCACCTTGTACGCCGTGTACCGTCGCACCGATTGCCTGGCACTCCCGGAATGCCGAGCGAGAGCCAATCATGGAATTCATTAATGGGATATCACCATCGTCACCAAGAATTTCAATTGCTTGCTTGGCGAGCGATACCCGTCGCTGAACCATGTTGGCCAACACGCGAATCCGCAGTGTTTCGTTAGTCACCTGCGCCTGCTGCGCGAGCGCCTTGGCAGCAACTGCGGCCCAGAGATCTGGCGGTGAGGGTACGACTGGAATCAAGGCGATGTCGGAAATCAACAACGCACTGGACGAGGAGGGAGAATGCACTGCTGGCGGACAATCGACCACGATGTAGTCGTAGTCACCGACAAACTTGCGAACTTCCCGATGCATCGCACCGCCCGACGGGGCAAGGCCGATCACCGAAGCGGGGAACGGCTTTTCATCTGACGCCTGTGCAGCCCACCGGGTAGCCGTACCCTGTTCATCCATGTCGACCAGCAGCGTCTTACTGCCGCGCAGGCCAAGGGTTCCAGCGATGTGCATGCTGACCGTCGTCTTGCCGCACCCGCCCTTCTGATTAAATACCGTTACGATCTTGGCGCTCACTGGTCCTCCACTTTCAGCGCTGAAAGTCAGTAGCGCCCATCTTAGGGAAGAGATTGCGAAAACACAAGATCAATAAAATTTAATTTATATAAATAGAGAAACGCGCGCCGCTAGATGCAAGCGGAGTTCAATCCACTTAAATTGAGATGTAAATGCCGTCTTCAGCGCATAACGTTCTGCGTTTGCCCCGGTACTTGCGCACTTTCTAGGTGTTTACCAGTGCGTGCGGAAAAGCGACATTGCGCAGAAATGCCGGCCATCGACACTGTGCCCCAAACTGGTTATGATGCTTAGACAGTCGTCTGAAGACTTTGTCTACGCAGGATTCGGAATCAGCCGGACTCTTCGTGCGATGTCCGGATCGGCTGGATGACTTGTATTTTTTGTTTTTTTAAAGGAATTTTTGCATGGCCTCGGGTACTGTCAAATGGTTTAACGAAACCAAAGGCTTCGGCTTCATCACTCCGGACGGCGGCGGCGCAGATCTGTTCGCGCACTTCTCCGAAATTCAAGGTTCGGGCTTCAAGACCTTGAAGGACGGCCAGAAGGTCTCGTTTGAGGTGAAGCAAGGCCCGAAGGGTCTGCAAGCCTCGGCGATCAAGCCGGAATAAGCATTTCAGGCTGACGGCCTGAAATGAAAAAGGGGAGCTTCGGCTCCCCTTTCTTTTTGCTCGCAGCAAACAGTTCGTTCTGCTTCAGGCTAGCTTTCGCACACTGGTGCGCGATGGTTGCAGGATCAGCGCCTTCGACGAATCCGCATCCACCTTGGCATCCGGGTACACCACCAGCACATCCTTCAAGGCCTTGCGGAACAGTGCACGGAATTTCCGCTCGCTCTCGGTCTCAGTACCAAACTGCATCTGCAGCGCTTCCCACGGGATCTCTGTACGCTTCTGGATCGTGAAAAAGCGGTACGTGAGCCACGAATACACATCGAGCGCAAACGGCGATTGTTTGAGCGCTTTCAACGCGCGCATGTCTACCGGCACTGGGCGATTCACGAGCTCGTTGAAGAACGGTTCGGACAACACCACGAAGCTCTCGAACATCGAGCCCTGGCCCGGCTGCATCGGGTCCCACCAGGTCGACAGTTGATCTGCCAGCAGGTAGCCGATACGGTCGATCGATAGTGGTTCCTGATTCTGGTTCTGGCTCGGCGCCGACTTGTTCTGCACGATCGCAATCGTCGCCGAGAACAGGCGGATCATTTGCTGGCGCACCAAGGTCATGGTGCCCCGCTTGCCACCCGTGGCCATCGGAATGCCCAGGTTGTACATGAACTCCGACAGCGAGTTACCAAGCGAGATGCGCCGGTCTTCCACCGTTCCCTGGAATTCCCCCCGCTTTTTCTTGGCCATGATCTCCTTGCCGATCCAGGCGAGCATCAGCCGTGGATACGAGCCGTAGGGATAGCCAAAGGAGACCGTCTCCGAGACGATGCGCTGCCGCCCATTGGTGGCCCGTTCAGAGCGCTGCTGGGTGAAGTACCCAGGCTGAATCATCAGCGAGATATTGCCGCTCGAGCGCGTCCAGACGGGCGGCGAGCCCTTGGGCGCCCGGTAGGGGAGAGTGACTTGCACGCTGGCACGGCTGAGGAAGCCGACTTCGCCGCTCTGCCACGCGTCTTCGCGTTCCATTGCCTGGGCTTCATCGAACAGGCGCTGAAATTTCTCCGGTGCGGCAATGACTTGCCCTCCCGAGGGGACGATGATGCGGCCGGGCGAATTGTCGTCCGACTTCCCGTTGGGTGTAAGGCGTTTGGTGACCATGGTGAGCAGGATTTGTTCAGAGCCTTTGTACTAAAACGCCTTCGGCTTGTCACGCAGAATTGGGTACGTTCTCTGATTTTCACTCGTTGTCGCGGGAAGGGCATCGGTGGGCAACCTGAAGGGTTGTCCACGGAAGACCTTTCCTCACTACAAGTTATCTATACCTTCTACGTTTACTACAGGTAAACCGTATACGCGCCCCGCAAAGCCTTGTCAGCATTGGGTTGAGGGGGGTGTTTTGTACCCGATTCTGCGAAGGTGCGAACCTGATTCTGCGTGGTTGCGTACCCGCTTCTGCGCGAAACCGTACCCGCTTCTGCGCAAAGCCCGTCCCCATTTCTGCGGGGACAACATGAGGTTGTCCACAGTGTTATCCACAGAAAACGCCGGTGAATGGCAGAACTCCTGCGCGTTTTGGGCGAAGCGTACCCGTTTCTGCGGGTGAAAAGACCGTGCTTGCGGCCAGAACGGCTTGCGTTGGTCCAAAGCGTACCTGTTTCTGCGATCCGATCGGCGTGTCATTCGCATTGGGGCGTACCCAATTCTGCGTACTGCCAAGCCATACGCTTGCAGGCAGCCCTGTTCTACTTAGGCCTATGAAGAAGCGAGTGCCCGCTTCGAGGTGTCCCCCTCCAACTTGTGCGTACCTGTTTCTGCGAAGTGCGAATCAGCGGCGGTAGGCATGCCGAGGTCCCGGAAGCGGTCGTCGGTATCGGGAGGCACAACTTTCATCGCTGAAACTTGGGGTACACCGCTTGGAGGTGGGCCCATCGGGTGAGCGCCACTTCGCGCCGCCGTACCTGTTTCTGCGGGTAAAAAGCCTTATTAGCCAATGGCTTGCCTCGCGTGTCTGCACGACGAGCGAACCTGTTTCTGCGGGAAGGGGCGCAGAAACAGGTTCGCGCTTCCCTGGGTGGACGGTCACCTTTCCCCGCAGAAATTGGTACGCCCTGCCCGACACGTTCTCGCAGAAATGAGTTCGCTTCGTTCGCACGAGAGCTCGCGCTGTGCCGCAGAAACGGGTACGGCTTACTTTGCGGATCCCCGCAGAAACAGGTACGCCGAGTCATTGCCTGGGTTTTGAGGAGATAAGGTGCCCTGAATTGTGTGGCACGTACCCGTTTCTGCGAAGGTGTGCGCAGAAACGGGTACGCCAATTGCCAGCCGGATCGCAGGGCATCGCGGTCTCGCAGAAATGGGTACGGTTTGTGCGGCGCGGCGAACCGCATTCGGGCTGATGGACAGGTGCGTGCAGACCGTCCACGTTTCGGGCATGATGCGCATCCCGCGCGCCAGGCGGTAAGTACTGCTCTGGCACGTTTTCCATCATTCCATCCGAATGCACCGCATTCCGACCGGCACGCTTCGGTGTGCCGGAATCTTGTTCAGAGTGGCCTCGCCCCATGGTGGGCGTGCATCGGGGGCCCCTGCTCTTCCTTGGGCTGGCCAGCGATGACCCTTCACAACAAGAGGAGACAACCTGCATGAATTGGCTCGCGCGCACTTTCAAGCTCGAGGAACACCAGACCGACGTCCGCACGGAAGTGCTTGCCGGGCTGACGACGTTCCTCACGATGGCGTACATCATCTTCGTCAACCCGAACATCCTGGCCGACGCGGGCATGCCGCACGATGCCGTATTCGTTGCCACCTGTATCGCGGCGGCGATCGGCACGATGATCATGGGGATGTACGCCAACTACCCGATCGCCATGGCGCCGGGCATGGGCCTGAACGCGTACTTTGCGTACGCCGTGGTCAAGGGCATGGGCTTTTCGTGGCAGGCGGCGCTGGGCGCGGTGTTCATCTCGGGCTGCCTGTTCCTGTTGGTGAGCGTGTTCCGCATCCGCGAGATGATCGTCAACGGGATTCCGCATTCGATCCGGGTGGCGATCACGGCGGGCATCGGGCTGTTCCTGGGCATCGTGTCGCTGCGCGGCGCGGGGCTGATCGTCGGTCATCCGGCGACGCTGGTGACGCTGGGCGACGTGCACCAGCCTTCGGTCATCCTGGCGGTGATCGGCTTCTTCGTGATCGTGACGCTGGACCACCTGCGCGTGAAAGGCGCCATCCTGATCGGCATCCTGGCCGTGACGGTGGCGAGCTTCTTCTTTGCCGGCAACACGTTCCACGGCGTGGTGTCGATGCCGCCGTCGCTGGCGCCCACGCTGCTGCAGCTCGACATCATGGGCGCGCTGTCGGTGGGCATCCTGAATGTGGTGCTGGTGTTCTTCCTGGTGGAGCTGTTTGATGCCACGGGCACGCTGATGGGGGTGGCCAACCGCGCGGGCTTGCTCAAGCAGGGCAAGATGGACCGCCTGAACAAGGCGCTGCTCGCGGATAGCACAGCCATCATGGCCGGCTCGCTCTTGGGCACGTCGTCCACCACCGCGTATATCGAAAGCGCCTCGGGTGTGCAGGCCGGTGGCCGCACGGGCCTGACCGCGCTGACGGTGGCCGCGCTGTTCCTGCTGTGCCTGTTCTTCTCGCCGCTGGCCGGCGTGGTGCCTGCCTATGCGACGGCGCCCGCGTTGCTGTACGTGTCGTGCCTGATGTTGCGCGAGCTGGTCGACCTGAACTGGGAAGACACGACCGAGGCGGTGCCGGCCGTGCTGACCGCACTGATGATGCCGTTCACCTACTCGATCGCCAACGGTGTCGCGTTCGGCTTTATCACGTACTCGGGCCTGAAGTTGTTCACGGGCCGCATGCGCGAAGTGCCGATCATCGTGTGGATCATCTCGGCGGTGTTCCTGTTCCGTTTCTTCTACCTCTCGGGCGGGCACTGAGCACGCTGTGCTGGCGACCGGCAATCAGACAACGCGGACCTTCGGGTCTGCGTTTTTTATGCCCGTGAGCCAAAAGCGTACCCGTTTCTGCGTGCAACTTTGAGCGCTGGCGTACCCGTTTCTGCGTAACGATGTCGACGATGACGCAGCAGAGCGTACCCAATTCTGCGGACGATGTGAGCGACAACTGTTGCGAGAATCCTCCCGACAATCGGTCTCAACGATCTGATCAGACACGCCAAACGCACGCAATGCGTACCCGTTTCTGCGTGATATGTGGAGGAATGTCAGGCCGACGGTGTGGCCAGTTTGCGTGCCGCTTTGGCGATGCTGGTGGTCAGATCAGCTTCACGTGCTCGTGCAGCGGCAGTCGGCAACGCCGCCAGGCCAAGTGCATGGGCCACGTCGGCTGCGGCCTCGCCAGCGGCAAGCCGCTCGCGTAGGTGCGCGCCGCGAACACCGCGCAGCGAGGCATTCGCCAGACGCGTCGCGGCTTCGGTCTGGCCGAGGGCGCGTGCGTAGTCCGCAGCTTCGACCAGCATGCCTTTCACGATCTGCAGCAGTTGTGAGCGTGAAGCAATGCCCTTGCGCTCACCAAAATCGCGGCGCAGCGCGGGGGAATCGATGATGCTGCCGTCGGCGCGGCGCGGTGAGCGTTTGCGGATCGACAGCAGCAGCGGCGTGGCTTCGTCGGGCAACGGCAGCGGCGATAGACCGAACGCGGTGCGGTACTCGCGCAGCGTGACCATCAACGCATCGCACGGTAGCCACCGCTGTGTACGCCCGCTGCCGACCGCCAGCAACCAGACGGATGCCGGCAGCGCGTCATCGGATGGCGCTTGCGCCGTGGGTACGGCATGCAGCGCGACATCGCCCATCCGTGCGCTCACGAGTTCCGAAACGCGCAGCCCCGCATGTGCAAGCAACTCGGCGAGGAAGCGATCGCGTGCCTGGCGCAGGCGGGCTTCACGGCCCAACGCCACGCGTGCGCGCACCGCATCCACCAGCAGCGTCATGTCGGCGGCGCTCAGCGAGGCTTCGGACTCGACGGCCGCCTGCGGTACCGATGGTGCGGCGGATGTCGTGCTCGGCTCCGGTACGGTGATGACGATCGCGTCGTCGTCGAGAAACGGGTTCGTGCGCAGATAGCCGGTGCGTTGTAGCCAGCCGCACAGGTTGGCTGCGATCACGCTGCTCTGGCGAGTGGAGCGTGGCGAGAGCGCGCCGCGCAGCGGTGTCCAGTTGGCATCGTCACGTTCGATGCCACGCGCACTGATCGCCCAGGCAGGTGGTTCTTGCAAAAAGCGCAGATAGGCGACGGCGTCGTCGCGGAGCCAACGGGCGATTGGCTTGCCGAACGTGCGTGCATACCAGCACACGCGCTCCGCTTCCACACGGTACTGCGACAGCGTTGACGCCCCCACCGCGCGCGCACCCGTTGCCCGTGCGTCGAGCCACGCCTGCACACGTTCGCGATCTTGCGCGAATGCTTGCAGATCCGCCTGGGAGGCGGCTTTCTCGGGAGGAGGCGCGGCGTCTGCCGGGCGCGGTTCGGACATGCTGGAACGCGTCGTGCACGAGGGTGAGGTGGATCGCGCAAGTATAGCGAGGCGCGTAGGGACACAGCGGCAAGCGTGTCATTGGAGGGCGGATTCAATCGCCGCGGGCACGCGCCGTGCTCGGTATGGAAGCGTCGCATTGGACAACGACACACGCGGGTGCGCTGCAAGGTGATCACCCGCTCAGAACCATTCTCCTCCGAGGTTGAAGACCATGAAGAATCAGATCAGGAAGATTGCCGCCGTGCTTGCATTAGGCTCACTGGGTGTGCTGACGGCGTGCGGCGGTGGCGATGATGACATCGGCCAGATCATCGGCACCAGCGCGCCGCAGTACCGCACGGTGCATGCCAACCCGTTCATCCAGAACGTCGACTTTGACGTGAACGGTACCGTCAAGATTGCCAACGTCGGCTTCAAGAGCGTCAGCAGCTATTTCGGGATCGATTCGGTATCGACCGTTGCGACCGTGACGAGCGCCGGTACCTCGGCACCGCTCGCTACGGCGAGTTTCTCCCCGGCCAACGGACATCGCTATACCGCACTGGCAATCGTCGCGGCCACTGGCACCGCCACCAGCCTGTCGATCATCGATGACCCGTACAACAAGTCGATTCTCTCGGACAAGGCACGCGTGCGTACCTTCAACGCGTCGTACAACGCGAACAACGTTGACGTGTATGTGACCGCGCCAAATGCTGATATCACCGCCCTTTCACCAACCATGGGCGGTGCGGCATATGGGGCCGCATCGCCGGTCAGCACGCAGGACTCGATCTATCTGGATGGGGGTACGTACCAGGTGAGCGTGACGACGGCGGGCACGAAGAACGTCATCTTCGCTTCGCAACCGTTCAGCCTGGCCAACAACGCAGACTGGCTGATCACCACACTGCCTGCCGGCGGTGTGGGGGCGGTCACGCCAAACGCCATTCGGGTGCTGGTGGCGCAGGCCAACGGCGCTTCGCAGACGGCCTCCGAACTGCCGTCAAAGTAAGCGCATTCGCATGCGCGGGTACTCGCCAACAACGGGCACGCCTCGCCTGTGCTGGCTCGGGAACGAAACCTGCTATCCAGGGGAGCGATGTTCACGTGTCGGCAGACGTCCGGCTGCCCAAGGGGGTGGGATGAGCGAATCCGCAGTCAACCTGTCGGCAACACTGCACGGCACGCAGCCCGCGGCACCCGTGCCCGGTGGTAGCCGGCATCTCGACGTGTTCTGGGTTGACGATCCCCTGAGGGGAACACGGCTGCACGTGAGTGCCACCGCCCAGAGTTGGGGTGTGCAGCCCGACACCCTGTGCGGTGCCCGCGAGCACTGGCTGGTGTACGTCCATCCGGATGATCACGCTGCGCTGCGCACTGCCTGGATGGGCTTGGCACATGGGCAGGGTTTCGCGCTTGAGTATCGCTGGATCGGTGCGGATCAACTTGAGCGCCGTGTGCGTGAGCGTGGCGACCTGATGCCGCCCACCCACGGCGTACCGTCCCACGCTGTGGGCCTGCTCGAAGACGTGACGCAGCATCAACAGGCGCTGGCTGCGCTCGCCGAGTCCACATTCCAGTTGCAATGGCTGACCGAGAGCGTGCCGTTTCCGCTGGCGCAGATCGACATCGGGCACTGCGTGCGCTTTGCCAACCACGCGTATGCGCAACGCTTCGGGTTGCGGGTGGACGACGTGCTGGGGCGCCATCTGCGTGAACTGATGGGGGACGCGGCCTACACGCGCGTGCTGGCCCAACTGGCTGAAGGCTTTGCCGGCCGCCGTGTCGATTTCGAAATGGAGCTGGAGTACCCGCGCGATATCGGCCGCCGCTTCGTGCATGCCGCTTACACGCCGCAGCGCGGCCTAGACGGCAGTGTGCATGCGCTTGTTTGCGTGGTGGAGGACATTACCGAGCGCAAGGAGGTCGAGCGTGAGCGCTTTCGCCATGAGCGCGAGTTCGTCACGCTGGTCGAGAATTCGCCGGACGTGATCGCGCGGCTTGATCGCGAGCTGCGCTGCGTTTATGTGAACCGCGCCGTGACCGAAGCCTTTGGCGTGACACCGGCAGACATGACCGGCCAGACGTTGACCGTGTCGTCGTTGCCGGCCAGCGTGGCGGGGCCGCTGGATGAGGCAACACGCCAGGCATTCGAGACGGGCACCGAGCAGACCTTGACGCTGCATCTGGAAGCCAATGCGGAGCGCACGCGCATCACGCACTACAACGCCCGTGTGATCCCTGAAGCCGATCGGTTTGGCGACACGGAGGCTGCGCTGCTGATCGTCTACGACGTGACCGAACGCACCGAGGCCGAGCGTGAGCGCAACGCGCTGCTGCTGCGCGAGCAGGCTGCCCGTGCGCAGGCTGAAGCCGCCGCGCTGGCGCGCGATCGGTTTCTGGCGGTGGTGTCGCACGAGTTGCGCTCGCCGCTCAATGGCATTCAGAACTGGGCCTACGTGCTCGAGAACCAGATTGCCGACGGGGCGCCGTTGATGCAGCGCGCGCTGGCTGGCATCAAGGCCGGTGTGGAGCAACAGGTACGGTTGATCGAAGATCTGCTCGATGCCACGCGGGTGATGAGCGGCAAGCTGCGCCTGACGCGTGAGCCCTTTACGCTGCGTACCGCGCTGGAGAGCGCGCTCAACAGCGTGCGCGCATTGGCCGCCGATCGCCATATCACCTTACACACCTCCTCCGCGCTGGAGGCGCACGAGATCGACGGCGATGCCGACCGCATCCAGCAGATCGTCTGGAACCTGCTGACCAACGCCATCAAGTTCACACCGGAAGGTGGCGACGTCTGGTTGTCGGCCGAGCTGGTGGGCGAGGTGGCCCGCATCGTGGTGCGCGACAACGGCCGGGGCATTGCGCCGGCGTTCGTGCCGTACCTGTTCGACCCATTTCGCCAGGCGGATGACTCGCACACGCGGCGTGCCGGCGGACTGGGCCTCGGGCTTGCGCTGGTCAAGCGCTTGACTGAGCTGCATGGTGGTCGCCTGCATGCGCACAGCGATGGCGAACACCGCGGTGCGACCTTCACCGTCTACCTGCCGCTGCACGCCGGCGCCGAGTTGACCGCGCCGCTGGCGGAAGACCCGGTGCGCGACGGGCCGCTGCCCTCACTGGCCAGTTTGCGCGTGTTGCTGATCGACGATCAACAGGACGCACGCGATGCGCTGGCAACGTTGCTGACGCAGGTTGGAGCGGATGTAGGCAGCGTCGGCTCCGGCCAGGAAGCCATCCTGCAGCTTGAGGCGTGGGGGCCATCGGCGCGCCCGCAGGTGATGGTGTGCGACATCGCGCTGCCCGATGAAGACGGCTACGTGATCCTGCAGAAGGTCCGTTGGTGGGAGCGCCAGCGCTTGCCCGCCGGCGCAGCACCGATCGAGGCCATCGCCTTGACGGCTTTTGCGCAGCCGGATGACCGCGTGCGCGCGCTGGCGAGCGGCTTTCACGAGCACCTGGTCAAGCCGGTATCGCCGCACGATCTGGTGCGCACGTTGCGCGTGCTGGCGCGGCTGTAGGCCCCCGGCGGCTTGGTTGTTCTAATACGACGTCAGCGGGCGACCGGCGACGCCGGTTTCTGGTCCGCCCATCAACGCCTGCGCAAACACCTGCGCAAAGCCGTTCTTGGTGACCGGCGTGCGTGTTTCCAGGCAAGTGGCCAGCAGGTCTTGCCAATGACGGATGACGTCTGGATAGGCGGCATCCGCCGGATGCAGGCCCAGGCGCAGCAGCGGCGTGTTGGCATGCTGCCGCGTCAGCCAACGCAAGTAGTAGCGCGACACCAGCCGGCGCGCGTTGGTCTGCACGCTGTAGGTCAGGCAGGGCGCTTTCAGCGCGCGCGTCGGGTGCAGCAGGAAGAAGCGCTGCAGTGTCGTCGTGTAGCGCAGCGGTAGCGCATCAAGTGCTTGCCACGTGGCTGCATTCATCAGCCATGCCGGCGCGACAAAGCCATGCAGCGGCCAGCCGTTGGCAGCAAACCAGGCGGCACCGGCTTGCATGCGTGCACGCGCAGTTGCCAGCGGAATCGCCGAAAACTCACCTTCACCCGCCGTATAGCGTGTGCGAATCAACTGGTCGACGAATCCGCCGGGGGGCTGGTCGTCCAGGTGTGCGTAGCCGTGCAGGACGAGTTCATCGCCAAGGG
>F21B_10007818_pt1 | contig 12782 bp, 12 predicted proteins | sample RepKananBrdUF21B_FD_10803 | JGI IMG/M metagenome (IMG submission 10803) | reverse complement strand
TAAATCTGGCTGTATGCTGGGAACTCTTCTCCGATATTTTTAATATATGCGTGGCCACTGGCTGTGAAGAAAATCAGCAGGTAATCTATCAGGACTTCAAGCCAATAGAGAACCTCAACGACTGTGCGCCAGAACTATCTTTCACTCTTACTATGGATACTCTTTCTCTGCCCAGTCTTAATTTAAAAAGTGGCCCACTATTTTTAAGTTCTTATTTAGCAGGTCTGATTGAAGGAGATGGTACCATAGTAGTTCCTAAAAAGGAACGATCTGATAAAGGAAAATTAAATTATCCTTGTATTCAAATAGTATTTCATCTAAGAGATTTTCCACTTTGCCAAGTAATACAAAAACTTCTAGGGCATGGTACTATCAGTAAAAAGAAACAAAGTGCAGCTTATATTCTCACAATAAATAATTTAGAAGGTTTAATTGTAGTTACTCGCCTTATAAATGGAAAAATGCGAGGGGCTAAGTACTATCAATTACTTAATCTTATCGATTATCTCAATAATAAATTTGAAGGCAAAAATCTTAATCTTGAAGGACTAGGATTTAGCAATACACCAATAGAAGAAGATAGTTGGTTAGCTGGATTTATTGAAGCTGATGGAAGTTTTCAAGTACGTGCTAGTCTAAAATCTAAGTATCAACGAGTTTCATTAAGTTTTGAACTTGTTCAAAGTCGAATCACTCGTCACGGTTATAGTATGTTTGAAGTTATGAATCAAATTTCTTTATTTTTAGGAGTAAATGTAAATGAGATTCGATCAGATCGTAAATACCCTCAATATCGAATACGAACTAGTACTTTAAAAACTAATCAACTTATTAGAGACTATCTAGTAAAACATCCATTATGTGGAATAAAATATTTAGATTTTCTAGATTGGTGTAAAATACTTTCTTATTTTGAAAAAGGAATACATCTTGAAAATAAAGATCAAATTGTAGAGATTAAATCACAGATGAATCAATTAAGAACTGTTTATAACTGGGATCATTTGCAATTACAGTGATTAAGATAGTAAGATACAGTCTCAACTTATATGTTAATATAAGAGTGTTTTCCTTTTTAGAATACTTATTCTAAATTGAGTATATTTTTATTTTTTTTAGTTAAAATATACATAGATCTAGAGTCTGAAAACCAAGAAATTAAATATGGCAATTACAATGCTTTTAACAGATAGAAACTTTAATACTAGTTTTTATGACCCTGCTGGTGGTGGTGATCCCATCTTATATCAACACTTATTCTTAACACCAATTATTATTTCTAATGTTTTTATTAATAAAAAACAATTTAATACTTTAGTTTCAGATAAAAAAAATACAAATGAAGCATTTGATTTTACTTTGTTTACTGAAAAATATAATCAATATTTTAATAACTCAAGAACATTACCGGATAATGAATTCCTTACTTGGTTAATTGGATTTTCTGAAGGAGATGGTTCATTTGTTATTAATAAAAGAAATGATTTATCTTTTGTTATTACTCAATCTACAGATGATGAAAATATTCTTAACGTCATTCTGGATCAATTAGGATTTGGAAGAGTCGTTAAACAAGGTAAACGTACTTCAAGGTATATAGTTGAAGATAAAAAAGGATTAGAATTAATTAATTCTTTATTTAATGGTAATATAGTTTTACCTAGTAAACAACAAAGTTTTAAAAAATTTATTAAATTATATAATCAAAAAGCTATTAAAGGTAAAATTATATTAGATCCAATTATACCTATTAATTCTAATATTTTACCTAGTCTATCTAATTGTTGGTTAACTGGGTTTACTGATGCTGAAGGTTGTTTTACTGTATCTTTTTTAGAGAATTCTATTGATTTTAGATTCAGATATTTAGTTTCTCAAAAAGGTGATATTAATGTACCTATTTTAAGTCATTTAATTTTATTATTTAAATCAGGAGTTATTGAAGCTCATTCAAAAAAATCAAATTATTCATATATTATTAGTGGTGGAAAAGCTTGCTATAATGTCTATGATTATTTTCATAAATATCCTCTTAAAACTCAAAAATTAGCAAGTTATATTCTTTGGAAAGAAATACATAAACATATCATGAATAAAGATCATCTTAATCCTGAAATAAGAATTAAATTAATTGAAATGGCAACTAAAGTAAATAATACAAAACGAAAAAGTAAATAATAAAAATAAATTAATAGGAATAAAGAGTATGGTTTGACGTAAGTCATGAAGATGTTAAGGCAAGTGTCTCTTAGTATTAAGGTTGGTATTACTTTATAAATTAATAATTAGTAATACCTAATTTAAGACCTTAAACAACAAATATTTATATTAATAATATATCATAACTCTAGTCCTGATTAATAGTATCTAAATAATAACTCTTAGAAGAAATTAGATAAAAACAGTTAGTCCTTACCGGGATTAAAAACAAAATTATTATAATAATTTGTTTGGCAACACTAATGAAAACGGTCAAAACTACCTAAAGTCAGACCGTCGGTTATCTAAGTAATCGCTACAGACTGGGTCATTAGTGGGTACCTGAAATGGTGCTTAATGTACAGTCGATTCCTTCCCTTTATAGTTATAGAGGCACAAGGTCATCAATGAAACCAAAGTTAAACTAACAAAAAAGAGGACACTAAGGTAGAGATGATACATGTATCTTAAATAAGGTGAAATAATTTAAGATATGAAGGAATGGGTTCTTTGGTCAAAATTGGCCCGATTCAAAAATGAATTTGAACTGCACTGTATGCTGGGAATGTTCGGCAGATGTCTTTACAACTATTAGCTTAAGTGGTCTAACTAAAATATGCAGACCCCGCTCTAGTCAAATCGTAAAGAATACAACACAATCAGCAGGTAACCAACGACGCTTTATAAGCAGTCTAGTAGGAACCTCAGAGACTACACGCGCAGCAACTTTTCCTAATGCTTTTTGTGAATGGTTGGCCGGTATAATAGACGGTGATGGTTGCTTATTAGTAAGTAAACAAGGATACACTAGTCTTGAAATCACAATGGGTCTTGAAGATTTAGCTTTATTACGTTTTATTCAAGATAAACTTGGTGGAAGTCTAAAAATTCGAAGCGGAGCAAAAGCTTATCGATACCGACTTCATAATCGAGAAGGTATGATCACTGCCATTCACTGTATTAACGGTCACATTAGACAAACTTCACGTATTTTACAATTACACAAAGTATGTCAACATCTAAATATACCTGTTTTAGAGCCTATTATTTTTAATAAATCTAATCATTGGTTTGCTGGATTTTTTGATGCTGATGGTACTATTGGTTTATCTTTAAAAAATCAATGGCCTCAACTAAGTATTCGAGTAACTAATAAATATTTACAAGATGTACAGTGGTATAAACAAGTTTTAGGTGGACAAATTTACTTTGATAGTAGTCAAAATGGTTATTATCAATGGTCCGTACAAAGTCGTGAAGATATAATACAAATAAAAAATGACTTTAAAGGTAAATGTCGAAGTCATAAGTCACATCGATTTTTTCTAGTAGATGAATACTACAGTCTCCGAGATTTAGAGGCCTTTAAAGAAAAAAGTATACATCATAAGGCATGGCAAGCCTTTATGGTCAAATGGAAAAAGTTGAAGATATAGTCCATTCTCTTTCTAAAATTTAATAGAGAGAGAAGCATCCAGAAGTTTATATTTTAATTATACCAGGATTTGGTATAGTTAGCCACATTGTATCAACATTCTCAGGTAAACCAATATTCGGTCAAACAATTCTTATGAATGGCCCTTGTAATAACTTTTTATCCCTATGTTATTATATCGCAACATACTATGTGCAGGAAGGAAGGTATATCCTGTTTAGTACTAAAGGTAAACGAATTTTTTACTATTTTTTAAGTGTATTCGCTTTAGTAATAATCTATTCAGTACTTTCTAATCCGCAGGTAACCAACGCACAGTTGATATTAAAAATTATTAATTTTGAAGATCCAAGCATGTTAGTAGGAACCTCAGAGACTGTACGTATGTTTTCTAGTTGTCTATGTTCTAAAAGTGAACATAAAAAAGGGAATGACGAATTAAATAATTTAAAAATTCGTCAATGGATTGCTGGTGTTATTGATGGTGATGGTAATTTTCAGATATCTAAAAAAGGATATGTTGAACTTTCTGTTGTTATGGAGGCTCGTGATATAGCTTGTCTATATAAAATTAAACAACGATACGGTGGTTCAATTAAAGCTACTTCACATGCACGAGCTGTACGTTTCCGATTACACCATATGGCTGGTATACAGCAAGTCATTAAGGATGTGAATGGTCTAATTTTAAATCCTGTGAGATATTTACAACTTAAAAAGGTTTGTAGTATTTATAACATTGACGTTTTACCGTCAGTAGCACTTGAATATAATAGTGCTTATCTTTCAGGTTTATTTGATTCGGATGGGAGCGTATATTACAATAAACAATCAATGCAAGTTTTTATCACTGTCTCACAAAAGGGTAGAGAATTACTAGATAAATTAGTTTCTGTTTACGGTGGAGTGGTGTGCTTTGCTAATAAAGACGCTTCTGCTTTTAAATGGACAGTTTCTAAAAAAAAGGATATTGTAAACCTAATTGATAACTATTTTCACTGGAACAACTGTGTCTCAGCCAAAAACAAAAAATTTGGTTTGGTAAAACACTTTTATTATTTATCCTCAATAGGTGCTCTTAAAGCTCCGGAAGGTTCTGTTCTAGGTAAAAGTTTTACTCAATTTGTAGATAGGTGGGAAGCAACCAACAATTTGGACAATTAGAAAAAGAGACAGTCCAATAACACTAGCTGCAATTAATGCTAGTTTTTATTGTATTTAGGAATGGTTTACGCAATGTTCTCTATCGGAATCTTAGGATTCTTAGTATGGAGTCTCTTTATAATTTTTAATCTAGACCTAGATTTTAAAAAAAATGGTGGCTCTCCTTTGTCGAAAGACAGAGGTAATAAATTTCGCTCAATGCTGTAACAGTTTAATGCTACTTGGTACATTTAATTGTAAAAATCTAAATAGTTATACTCAATCAGCAGGAAATCGTCAATTAACTAATAGTACGAGTTCCTCAGAGATTATGTGCGAGACATCTTTTCAAAACTTTAGTGCGTTCCACGCACTTTTCGTTAAACTTGGATTTAAAAATAGTATTTCAGATAAGTGGCTTTCTTGGTTTGTAGGATTTGCTGGGTGCTATTCTTAGATATAATGGAGGACCTTTTTTCATATTAACCCTAAAAGAGGCTTCAACATATTTTTAATGTTTTAGGTTTTGGTGTTGTTCGTAAAATAGATAATGGAGGTAATATTTTTTTATCGATATGTAGTGGAAGATTTTACTGGAATTCTACTTCTAGCTCTTATCTTCAACGGTAATTTGGCTATCTCTAAACGATTAAAACAACTAGGTAAATGGTTATCTGAAATTAACCTTAAACTAATAACACAAGGATCACGTATCTATGGTTTATGTCCTACTATTATCCCTAAAACTGTATTGTTTAAACCTAGTCTTAATGATGCTTGGCTATCTGGTTTTACAGATGCAGAAGGAACTTTTAATGTTAATATTACTAAACGTGAAAACACGGTTACTGGATATCGAGTTCAACTACGTTATATTCTAGATAAAAAAAATGCTCTTGATTTACTTAGTTATATTTCTACGCTATTTTGTCATGGGAAAGTGATTACACGAAGTACAGACATGTACCGATACTATTGCGATACGTTTGTAGGAATTGGTTACGTTTGCAATTACTTTAACTCATTTCCTTTAAAAACTAAAAAGTATAATTCATTTACTAACTGGCTTAAAGTGTATAAATTGATTTTAAATAAATAACATTTAACAGCAGAAGGTCTAGAAATAGTACGATCAATTAAGAAAACCATTAACATTAAAAACAACTAAAAAAGTTTACCCTTTGATAAGATGAAGATATAATCCAATCCTATTCGTAAGAATAGTTTTACTAAGTGTATTTAAACATAAGTATACTAAGTAAAATAATTTAATGCACCATATGTTCTCAGTAGGTTTAGATGTCGATACGAGAGCTTACTTCACTGCTGCAACAATGGTTATTGCTGTTCCAACTGGAATTAAAATTTTCTCTTGGTTAGCTACTTTATACGGTGGTAGTTTAAGATACACTACTCCTTTATTATTCACTTTAGGATTCTTAGCTTTATTCACAATTGGTGGGTTAAATACACTTTTGTTAGCTCACCTTTAAATTTTTTATTAAAGGTTACTATATGCTGAAAACCTCTAATAGTTAAGATACTTCAAATATATTTAAGTAATAAAGCTTAATTTTGAGCAATCAGCAGGAAGTTATAGATTGCTTAGCTTTCTTAAAAAAAATATTCCTCAGAGATTACACGTAGCCATTTAATCTTGAAAAATGATTACACAGGTTAAATAAGATATAATCCATTAGTTCACTTGATGAATTATAATCAACCCAAGTTAATTAAGTTATTACTTGTGAATACATCTTTAAAAATATAGAAAAATTTAATATGATAGAGTATAAAGATTATGACACTATCTTAAGTTATACCTGTTTTTTTTAACTAAAGTTGTAGAACAAATAAAACCTAAAAAAGTTTATACCAATTTTAAGGAAAATAGATTACAAATTTTAAAAGATCTCAAAAATAAAACAGGTGTATATTGTTTAGTTAATTTAATTAATGGTCATACCTACATCGGTAGTTCAGTTTGCGGGTAGAATGAGAAATTATTTAAATACTAGTTTTTGAATTAATGATAAAAATTTTAATATGCCTATAGAAAAAGCATTGTTTAAATATGGACAAAATAATTTTGCTGTTTTAATAATAGAATATGTTGATGTTGAAAAATTAACTATGCGATAAACTTATTATATTACAGAGTATTTACCTTATTACAATGTTTTAAAACAAGGTTATTCTTCTTTAGGATTTAAACATACTGAAGAAACTAAAAAAATGCTAAAAGAATTAGCTAAGAATAGGCTGATAAAACGAAAGTTTTAATTTCTAGAGCTTTAGTTGGTGAAAATAATCCTTTTTATGGTAAACATCATTCTGTTGAAAGCAAATTAAGAATAATAGAAGCTAAATCAGCATATTCTGTTTATATTTATAATTCATTTAAAAAATGAGTCATCATTCTACCTTCAGTAAAAACTTTAGCTAAGTTGATTAATTCTAACCACTCCACTATAGTTAACTTTATTAAAACTGGAGCACTATTTAGGGGGTATTTAAGAAATTTACCTTTTAATTTAAGTGATATACCTTTAATATTCGATAACAACTCTAAAGAGTTTAAAGATCTAATACTTGAAATTATTAACAGCACTCATATTAAAAAAGCTATTTTTGTTTATAACTTAAATAAACAGTTTATAGAAAATTTGAAGGTGTTACACAAGCTCAAAATGAATTAAATATTAATCATGATATTATTAAAAAATACGCTTTACTTAATATACCTTATAAAAATTTTATATTTAGTTATGAGAGATTATATATTTAAGTTACTTATTATTACAGTGCCCAAAGTTTTTTTTAACTTTGGATATATTTTGGTTATTTATTCTTTAATTCATATAAATTACAAATGTAACAGGAGTTGTATTAGCTAACGCTTCAATGGATATCGCCCTTCATGATACATATTACGTTGTAGCTCACTTCCATTATGTATTATCAATGGGTGCAGTATTTGCTTTATTTGCAGGATTCTATTTTTGGGCACCTAAAATTACAGGTAAAACATATAATGAATTCTTAGGTAAAGTACATTTCTGGACATTGTTTGTAGGGGTTAATTTAACATTTTTCCCTCAACACTTCTTAGGTTTAGCTGGTATGCCTAGAAGAATCCCAGATTATCCTGATGCTTATGCAGGATGGAATGCTGTATCAAGTTTTGGATCATTAATTTCTGTTGTAGCTACTATTATTTTCGGATATATTCTTTATGATATATTTGCAAATGGTAAAGAAGTTGGTAATAACCCTTGGGCTGTACCTTCTTATTTCACATCTACTGAAGAATTTAACAATGAAACACAAACAGCAAATACATTAGAATGGACATTAGCTAGTCCTATTCCATTCCATGCATTTAATATGTTACCAGTTCAATCTTAATTAAAAATTAAAGTATTTCTTTAGTTATATTTATTACCCCCCCCCCCTAAACCTCTTTTTTAACTTATATGTATATAAATTAAAAAATCTATTACAATACTTCTTTTCTATCTTAAATTGTTTTACTACAACCTAATATTAATTTATAAGTGTTATTTTTGTTTTACTATTTTAGGATATAAATTTTAATGTTATTGATTTTTTAAATTAAATATTATTACCTTATACTCTAATTAATCTAAAATAAAAAGTATTTAGGTTTTAATATTAAAAAATAAATTATGTCATAATACTCATTGGTATTTATTGATTCAATATCCATTTAATTACAATCTTAATTTAAATTGAATGGATGAATAGTAGTTCAAATTCAAGATCTAGTGAAAAAGTAATCTTTAGATTATTTTTTAATATAATTAGATAATAAAAATAAAATTAACCTCAAATGATTCAATTATTACTTTTAATACCTATTGTAGGTTCTTTATTATTACTTTTAGTACCTGAAAATTCAATAGAAAATAAAGCTAAAATAAGAGATATAGCTGTCACAACATCAATACTAAATTTCATACTATCCTTAGTATTATGGGTTCAATTTGATTCAAGTATTAGTGAATATCAATTCGTCTATGAATTTACTCAATTAAGTTTTTGTCATTTCAACTTAGGTATAGATGGTATCTCTCTTTATTACGTTTTATTAACAACATTTATTACTCCAATAGCTCTAGTTTCTAATTATAGTAACATAAATAAAAATATTAAATTCTTTTTTATATCATTCTTAGTACTGGAAACATTACAAATAGCAGTATTTGTAGTATTAGATTTATTATTATTTTATATATTTTTCGAAAGTGTTTTACCTATATTATTTATTATTATAATGGTATATGGTTCAGGTCAAAATAGAATTAGATCAGCTTTATTATTTTTTTTATATACTTTAGCTGGTTCTTTATTTATGCTTTTAGCTGTACTTCAAATTTATAGTAATATAGGATCTACTGATTTCCAAATAATTTCTTTATCTGAAATTAGTTTAGAAAGTCAAAAAATTTTATGGTTAGGATTTTTCTTAGCATTTGCGGTTAAAACTCCTTTATGGCCTTTCCATATTTGGCTTCCTAAAGCACACAGTGATGCACCATTATCCGCTTCTATTTTATTGGCTGGTACAATTTTAAAATTTGCTACTTATGGTTATTTACGAGTTTTAATTAATTTTTTACCTGATGCTACTAATTATTTTAGTCCTTTAGTCCAAACTATAGCTATTGTAACTTTAATTAATGCCTCACTTACTACAATAGTACAAGAAGATACTAAAGGTTTAATTGCTTATAGTAGTATTTGTCATATGGCTGTAGTTATTTTAGGTTTATTCTCTAATACTATTCAAGGAATAGAAGGAGCTATTTTACTTTCATTAGCTCATGGTTTTGTTTCACCTGCATTATTTATATGTGTAGGTGGAGTAATATATGATCGTTTCCATATTAGAACTATTCAATATATTAGAGGTTTAGCTACTTATATGCCTGTTTTCACTATTTTATTCTTTGTGTTTACTATAGCTAACACAGGTATACCTTTAACTTTAAACTTCTTAGGAGAACAATTATCTTTAATTGGTATTTGGGAAAGAAGTCCTATTATAGCCGTTTTAGGAGCTACAGGTATTGTATTTAGTGCTATCTATAGTATTTACTTGTACAATAGAATATCTTACGGAGTGTATTCACCTCACTTAAGCATAATGATTGATATTACAAGAAGAGAATTTAATCTATTAATTGCTTTATTAATTCCTACTGTAATATTAGGGATACTACCTAATGTTGTTTTAGATTCTCTGCATATTTCAGTTTCAACTTTATTATATTTTTCTTAATATAATTAATATGAATTTAATAAACTTTTTTTAAGTCTTTATTTGTTTATTTTATTGATTATAATATTTTAAATTTATATAAATAATACTCATTAACAATAACTAGAATTACACTTTTGATTATTAAATTTTACTTAATAAACTAATTTAATCCTAAAAATTTTTTATTTGCTATAATTTACGAAAGTATGAACTAGTGATGTTATTAGTGTCACTAATTATATTAATTTTATTAAATAATATTATTATTACCCCCATTCCATTTTGGGGCTTTTCCCTATTTACATAAATCATTAAACCTTTAATTTATATATTATATATACTAGCTAAAATATAGAGTTATTTGAGTGTACAAGCTTGTATTTGTATAAATATAAGTTTTTAGTTTAATTAACCTTATAATAGTATTAATTTAAATTGTATAAAGGTAAGTAAAGGTTCAATTCCTTTAAGGTTTCTTCACTTTTATTGTGTTTTAGTGATTGTAACTATTTTTTTTTTAGAATAGTTAAATTTAAAGTTATAAAATAATTAAATTTTATAATAAAACATATTTAATTTTAAAGTTTAATATAAATTTTATTATTATTTATTCTAGGTTCCTTATTTTTATTTCAAAGAACCTACTAGGTATATTTAGTATTCAAATTTATTGATATTAATTAATAACTCTATTATAAGTTTAGTATAAATTTTCTTAGAGAGATATCTAGGTTAAGTCTCATTGTTATTTAATTCTGACATTAAATTGATTTTCTTTTTATTTTATCTGATTATATATTAATTTTTTTATTTACTTTATGATATCTTATTTTATTCTATCTCAATCTGAATAGATCCTTTAAGATGGAATTATATATATCTTTTAAGATGGAATTTTTATTCTTATTTTGCATTTATAAAATACTTTTCATACTTTCTTAGCTTTTCTTTGCTTTNNTTTGCCTTATATTAGCTTAAAGTATACTTGCTTTTCTTTGCTTAATACAAATAAAAATAAATGAAATATTAAAACACGGTTAGATAAAATGGAATAATAATGTTCCATTAAAAATCTAATTAATAAGTACAACGTATTTATTTTGTTGTTGATTTAAAATTTTAATCATGAAAAATTTATTTATTGATATTTTATCCTTTGGTACTCTTCTATCTAGTGTATTAGTTATTACATCTAAAAATCCGGTAATTGCTGTTATTTTTTTAATTTCTGCTTTTATTAATGCAGCAGGATATTTAATTTTATCTGGTATAGGTTTTATTGGTATATCATATATTATAGTTTATATAGGTGCTATTGCTGTACTTTTTTTATTCGTAATTATGATGATTAATATTAAACTTACTGATATTTTAGAAACTGGGTCTCAATATACTAAAAATCTTCCTTTAGCTTTAGCTATAGGTTCTTTATTTATTTATGAGTTCTTTACTATAATACCATTTAGTTTTAATAATGTTTCAGGTTTATCTGCTTTATTAAATTTACTAACTAGTCTAAATGGTTTAATTTTAAGTACTGATATCTCTTCTATTAATGAAGTGAATACTGCTTCTAATCCTATAATTGCTGATACTAGTTTTACTAACTTCTTACAAATAGAGGCTATAGGTCAAAGTCTATATACTTATGGTGCTTTTTGGTTAATTATAACTAGTGTTATTTTATTATTGGCTATGATAGCTCCTATCTTCATATCTAGAAAAACAAATAAAGTTTAATTAAAGAAAATTTAATTTTAACTAGTAATTTTGTATAGAACTAAAATTTTAAAGTTAAGATAAAATTAATTTAATAAATTTAAACCTAAACAAACAATAAAATAATCATAAACTTCCCCTTTTAACATTCTAAAAAAATTAGTTAATAAACATATATTTATTGGTTTAATATGTATACCTACATTTATACCATTAAATTTATAAAAACACAAAAATGCTTGCTCATTCTACATGTATATAAGTATATGTAATATATATGATTATATATAGTAGACACTATCTTATATAGATATATTTTTTTAATTAAAAATATGTTAGCAGCAGCAAAATACATCGGAGCTGGTTTAGCTTGCTCAGGTTTAATTGGAGCCGGAGCTGGTATAGGTTTAATCTTCAGCTCATTAATAGCTTCAACAGCTAGAAACCCTCAAATTAAAGGACAATTATTCAGCTATGCAATCTTAGGATTCGCTTTAGCCGAAGCTACAGGATTATTCTCTTTAATGATCGCATTCTTATTATTATACTCATAATAATAAAATTAATTATATAAAAGAAAATTTTCAAAATTACATGATAAATTATTGTAAAATAACTTTAAAAATTATTAAAAAAAAACAAAAAATAAAAGAATAAAAATTAGTAACATGATAGAGTTTAATGTTTACATTTTTATAAAATGAAAATTCATTTTATTCATTAACCCCATTAAAAATAAGTTTATTGAATAATAATTAAAAAAAAAAATAAATTTAATTAGTATAAATATAAAAATCATAATATATTTATTTAATAAATACTTTTTATTAATGTAGTGTTAATAAACTAATAAAATTTAATTTAATATTAATTATATAAAGAAAGAGAGTTAAAAATAAAATATACTATACAGTGTATATTCTAAAAATATAATATAAATAGGGACTAAAAGGTTCAAATCCTTTACTCTTTAGATTTTATTATTAATAAAATTAATAA
>F21B_10003688_pt1 | contig 12874 bp, 10 predicted proteins | sample RepKananBrdUF21B_FD_10803 | JGI IMG/M metagenome (IMG submission 10803) | reverse complement strand
GCCGCTGCGCCCGGCCCGTGCCGGGCGTTTCAGCCAGGGCCGGCGTGACGGTGCCTGTGGCGCGTCCTCGACCGGGGGAGGAAGGGGTCGACGGCTGGGCCAGAGATGGTCGAGCAGCCACATGGCGGGTCTCCGTGGGGGACGGGGACGATCAACACTAGGCCCGGGTGGGCATAGGCGGCGTGAGCGGGACACGACAACGGGATGACGGCGGAGGCGGCGATGAGCCAGCTACACCATGTTCCCGACCAAGGCACCTGTCCTTTTCCGCAGCAACAGGCGCAACACGGCGGCACAGGCGGCGGTCAGCAGCGCCAGTACGCGCAGCAGTGTCGCCAGCGCATCACTACTGGCGTGCTGCAGCTGCATGCGGCTCATCGTCGGTAGCAGTGCCTGCGCCTGTTCCCGCGCCCCCGTGGCCAGATAGGCACCGGCACGCACCAGCGATGCCGGCGACGCGCCCTGCAGCTGACGGCCGATCAGCAGCGCAAGCAAGGCAGTGACTGCGGCCAACGCGATGCCTTCGCCGGCCACCCGCACGGTTCCGAATATGCCTGCGGCCATGCCGGCACGTTGCACCGGTACCACGCTCACCGACAGTCCATCCATCAGCCCCCACGGCAAAGCCGTGCCTGCGCCGACCAGCATCAGCAGCGGCACCCACTGCAAGGGCGACGGGTGCGACGCCTGCCGCGACAACAGGTACAGGCCGGCGGCACACACCAGCAGACCCAGCGTGCACAGCCGCGCACTTCCCACGCGCTCCGCCCAACGCGCGGCCAGCATCGGCAGGACCAGCATCGGCGCGGACAGCGCCAGCATCTGCAGTCCCACCAGCGTCGCGCTCTGGCCATGCACGCCCAGCAGTTGCACAGGTAACACGACCAGCAGCACCACGTAGCCGAAGCAGGTCGCCACCGGCAGCAGCTGGACACCGAGGAACGCCGGTTGCGAGAACAGTGAGAGGTCCAGCAACGGTGAGGGGTGCCGCCGTTCGATGAAGACGAACACCCCGCCCAACAGCAGCGTCACCAGCAGCGCCAGCCGCACGCGCGCGGCATGCAGGCCGAACTCGCCCAGCCACAGCAGCGCCAGGGTCAACGCCGCCAGCGTCAGGCTGAAAATCAGCATGCCGCCGATATCCAGTGGTCGGCGCTCGCCATGACTTTCAGGCAACGCGCGTGCCCCCAGGCCGAAGGCCACCAACGTGAGCACACCGCCCGCGGCGAACACGCTGCGCCATCCCAATGTCTGCAGCAGCAGGCCCGCGAGCAGGGGCCCCAACGCCAGCCCCATGCCGAACGTGGTGCCCAGCAGGGCGAAGACACGGGCACGCGCCGGCCCCTGCCAGGCCTGTGCCAGCAGCGCCGTGCCGGATGCCAGCGCCGCCGCCGCGGCAACGCCCTGCAACCCGCGCGCCAGATCCAGCCATAGCAGCGTGCGAGCAAGGCAGACGGCGGCGGTGGCGGTGGTGAAGCCCGCCGTGCCCAGCAGGAACAGCCGCCGACGGCCATATCGATCGGCCAAGCCGCCCGCAGCGAGCAACAGACTGCCGAAGGTGAGCATGAAGGCGTTGGTCACCCAGGCCAGCGCGGTGGGCGATGCCGCCGCGGAACGGGCCAGCGCCGGCACCGCGACTGCACCGGCAGAGAAGGACAACGGCAACGCCAGCGCGGCCAGGCAGACCGCAAGCAGCGCCCAGCGCTGCTGCGCGCGGACAGGTACAGGGAGCATCGAATCCGGGGCCATGCGGGCCTCCATCCATCAGGGGCATTGATGATGGACAGGCCGCTATTCCAGAAAAACAGGCTCGGTGGATGTTGATTGCGGCCAGATGTTCCGCAATCATCCAAGCATGGACTCCATCTCCGCCCTGCTCGCCTTCGTCCGCACCGCGGAGTCAGGCAGCATTGTCGGTGCCGCCCGCGTACTCGGCCTGTCAGCCTCGGCCGTCGGCAAGCGCATCGCCCGGCTTGAACAGAAACTCGGCACGCGCCTGTTCCAGCGCACCACCCGCCGCGTGCATCTCACCGACGAAGGCGAACTGCTGCTGCAGCGCTGCCGGCGTGCACTGGACGAGCTTTCCGAAGCACAGGCGGACCTGGCGCAGCGACAGCACGCCCCCAGCGGGCTGCTGCGCATCGGCCTGCCCACCATCGGCTACCGCTTCCTGCTGCCGGTGCTGCCCGGCTTCCAGCAACGCTATCCGCAGGTGCAGCTGGAACTGGACTTCAACGACCGCATCGTCGATGTGGTCAGCGAAGGCCTGGATGCGGTGATACGCAGTGGCGAACTGGCTGATTCCAGCCTGACCGCACGGCGACTGGGGGGTTTTCGTTTCATCCTCTGTGCGGCGCCGGGCTATCTGCAGATGCATGGAACGCCCGGCGATGTGGGCGACCTGCGCATGCATACCGCGCTGCGCTTCCGTTACCCCACCACGGGAAAGCTGCATCCGTGGCAGCTGCCGGGCATCGAAGGCGACGCCGGGGCGCGCCTTCCCACGGCGATGACCTGCAACAACATGGAAGCCGTGCTGGCCGCTGCGATCGGATGCATGGGCCTGGCCTGGATGCCTGACTTCCTCGCAGCTGACGCGCTGGCCGATGGCCGCCTGCAACAGGTGCTGCCCACACTGCCCACGCACCAGGGGCAGTTCTCGCTGCTGTGGCCCGGCGGGCGCCATCCCAGTGCACGCTTGCGGGTGTTCATCGACTACGCCGTTGCGCACCTTTTCCGCAGCACCCCGGAAAAGGGGACGGAGGGGATTAAGTCGTAATTGGTCCTGCTGTGCCTGAAACGACTTAATCCCCTCCGTCCCCTTTTTCCTAGCGGCTGAAGCGGCGCGCGCCGGCGACGCAGATCACCGCGACCAGAGTCACCAGCACCATGCTGAGGCTGACCGACTCGTGCAGCAGCAGCGCGGCCAGGGCCAGGCCGAAGAACGGCTGCAGCAGCTGCAGCTGACCGACGGCAGCGATGCCGCCCTGGGCCAGCCCGCGGTACCAGAACAGGAAGCCGATCAGCATGCTGAACACTGCCACGTAGCCCAGTGCCCACCACGCCGAGGCACCGACCGCGGTGAACGAGGCCGGGCGCATCAGCACCGTCAGCGGCAGCATCACCGGCAACGCCAGCAGCAGTGCCCAGCTGATCACCTGCCAGCCGCCCAGATGACGGGCGAGCCGACCACCCTCCGCGTAGCCCAGCCCGCACACCACGATCGCCGCCAGCATCAGCAGGTCGGCCTGCAACGAGGCTTCGATTCCGTTGCGCGCGGCATAGCCGACCACGCAGGCACTGCCCAGCAACGAGAACAGCCAGAACGCCGGGCGCGGCCGATCGCCACCGCGCAGCACGCCGAACACCGCTGTACTCAACGGCAGCAGGCCAAGGAACACGATGGTGTGCGCCGACGACGCGTGACGCAGCGCGAGCGCGGTCAGCAGCGGGAAGCCGACCACAACGCCGAGGCTGACCACCACCAGCCCCGGCAGGTCGCCGCGCCGCGGCCATGGCTGGCGCAGCAGAAGCAGCAGCCCCAGACCGAGCACCGCGGCGATGGTGGCGCGTGCGGCGGTGACGAACCCGGCATCCAGCTGCAGCACCGCCAGGCGGGTGGCCGGCAATGAGCCGGCGAAGATCACCACACCGATGAAGCCATTGATCCAACCACTCGCCGACCGTTCCACGCCTGTACTCCTGAAGGTGCCGGACGATGCCCGGCTGCACCTGTATGGAAGCATCCGGCGCGGAACGACCCCAGCTACAATCCAGTACAGCCGCAAGTAACTGTACTGCCCACACTTCCACTACGGTTCCACCATGCCGCGCCCGCTCACCCGCATCGAATCGGTCATCCAGACCGTCCGCACCCGCATCAGTGCACGGGTGGATGGCCCCGGCTCCCGCCTGCCTTCGGTACGTGCGCAGGCGGCGACCATGGGGGTTTCAGTCTCCACCGTGGTCGAGGCCTACGAGCGCCTGGCGGCCGAAGGCCTGATCAGTGCGCGCGCAGGCTCGGGCTTCTACGTCAGTGGCCCGGCCGCACCGCTGGCGCTGGCCGAAATGGAGCCGCGGCTGGATCGCGCGGTGGATCCGCTGTGGGTGTCACGGCAATCGCTGGAAACGCCCGCGGGCGATCTCAAGCCAGGGTGCGGCTGGATGCCCAGTGACTGGCTGTATCACGATGGCGTGCGCCGCGGCCTGCGCCGGCTGTCGCGTGCCGATGCCATGCAACTGGTGGACTACGCCGGTCCGCTCGGGCTGCCCGCGTTGCGCCAGCTGCTGCAAAGGCGCAGCGCCACGCTTGGCATCGATGCACCGATGGAGCAGATCCTGCTGACCGAATCCGGTACGCACGCGGTCGATCTGCTCTGCCGTTTCCTGCTCAAGCCCGGCGACTGCGTGCTGGTCGATGACCCGAGCTACTTCAATTACCACGCGCTGCTCAAGGCGCACCAGGTGCAGGCCATCGGCGTGCCGTACACGCACAGCGGCCCGGACCTGGAGGCGTTCGCGCAAGCCCTGCAGGCGCATTCGCCGCGGCTGTACATCACCAATTCCGGCCTGCACAACCCGACCGGCGCGGTGCTTTCGGCCAACACCGCGCACCGCCTGCTGGGCCTGGCCGAACGCAGCGAGTTGATCATCGTCGAGGACGACATCTTCGCCGACTTCGAACTGCAGCCGGCACCGCGGCTGGCCGCGCTCGATGGACTGTCACGGGTGATCCACGTCGGCAGTTTCTCCAAGACGCTGTCGGCAGCGTCGCGCTGCGGCTACATCGCTGCGCGCCACGACTGGATAGAAGCACTGACCGACCTGAAGCTGGCGACCAGCTTTGGCGGCGGCCATCTGGCCGCGCAGTTGATGCACATCGCGCTGACCGATAGCGGTTACCGCCGCCACATGCAGTCGATACGTTCGCGCCTGGCCGATGCACGCCGGCACACACTGCGGAAACTGCAGGCGCTGGGCATCACGCCATGGCTGCAGCCGGAAGCCGGCCTGTTCCTGTGGTGCCAGCTGCCCGACGGCCGCGACGCCGCCGCACTGGCGCGGCAATGCCTGCGCGAGGGCATCGTGCTGGCGCCGGGCAACGCGTTCAGCCAGTCGCAGCGCGCGGCCGACTATCTGCGCTTCAACGTCTCGCAGTGCCAGGACCCGAGGATCTGGCAGGTGCTGGCGCGGGCGTTGCGCTGAGCTGGATGCAAGCCGGTCAGCGCAGGCAGGAGCGACCCGCGGCAAAGGCACTTGCATGCCACGGTACAGTGGTATGTCCCTGTTGCAGGAATGCACGCATGTCTTCGTTCTCCGATCCGCAGGCCGTTGCCCGCTATGCCGAGGGCCCGCTGCGCCAGGTGCCGGGCTTCCTCGCGTTGCAGCAGATGAGTCGCCTGTTGCTGGCCGAACACGTTCCTGCGCAGGGCCGCGTGCTGGTGCTGGGCGCCGGTGGCGGGCTGGAGCTGAAGGCATTTGCCGAGGCGCAGCCGGGCTGGCAGCTGCTGGGCGTGGACCCGGCTGCACCGATGCTGGCCTTGGCCGAACAGACACTGGGCCCGCTGATGTCGCGCGTGCAGTTGCTGGAAGGCTACATCGACGATGCCCCCGACGTGCGCTTCGATGGTGCCAGCTGCCTGCTGACCCTGCACTTCCTCGACGGCGCGCAGCGCCTGCACACGCTGCGGGAGCTGCACAGGCGCCTGCAGCCCGGTGCGCCGCTGGTGGTGGCCCACCACAGCGTGCCGCAGGATCCGGCCGGCAAGCTGCGCTGGTTGCAGCGCTACGCCGCGTTCGCCGAAGCCTCCGGCGTTGCCCACGCCGATGCACAGCGCGCGATCGACGCCATTGCCGAGCGGCTGCCGCTGCTGGCCCCCGAACAGGAAGTGACGCTGCTGCAGGAGGCCGGCTTCGACGATGTGGAGCTGTTCTATGCGGGCTTCAGCTTCAAGGGCTGGGTGGCGTACGCCGGCTGATGCCTACGGCACCACCGTGATGCCGATGCGCTGCATCAACAGCGCCACCTGCTGGACATCCAGCGTGGCGCCACGCAGGTTGGTGCTGCGCAGGTCCAGCTCGCCCAGATCGGAATTGGTCAGGTCGCAGTCGGTGAAGTTGGCGCTGTTCCAGTCGATTCCCTCGAACTGGCCACCGGACAGGTCCGAGCCGGCAAAGCTGGCGCCGCTGACGTTTGCACCGTCCCAGCGGTTCTCCCACAGTTCGCATTTCTCCAGCGTGACCCGCGAGAAATTGGCATAGCGCAGGTTCGACTTCTTGATGAAGGCGCTGCAGAACCAGCTGCGCGTGGTGATCTGGTTCATGAAGCTGGCGTTGCTGAAATCCGCACCCTGCGCGCGGCACTCGCTGATCTCCAGGCCCAGCGCCTTGATGAAGTTGAAGTGGCACATGCTGATGTCGCAGCTGCGGAAGCTGGCCTCCTTCAATGTGGCGCCATTGAAGCGGCAGCCGCTGCGGCTGTCGGCATCGTAGAAGCTGCAGTTGATGAACTCGGTGGCGGTCAGGTCGGCACCGGAAAAATCGCACTCATGGAACTGCTGGTCGACCACTTTCTGGCCGGTGTACTGGTCCGCGCCGATGCGCAGCTTGCGGTGAACGGTGGGGGACATCAGGGATTCCATGCCAGGTGCCCCGCCATCATGCCGGGCCGCGAGGGCGATCCATAGACGTGGGCGCGGGCGGATTCACCGGCAGTCCAGCCGCCCTGTGCCCCGCCCAAACGCAGCATACACGTTGTTGCACGTTAATGCACGAACGTGCAGACTTGCAGCATGAGCTCCGATCCCAGCCCCCTCCCCGCCCAGCGCACCCGGCAGATTCTGGAGGAACTGCGCCAGCAGGGCCGCGTGGTTGCCGCCGAGCTGGCGCGCCGCTATGCCGTGTCCGAAGATTCGATCCGCCGCGACCTGCGCGAGCTGGCCGCGCAGGGCCTGTGCCAGCGCGTCTACGGTGGCGCCGTGCTGCCACCGCCCAAGGAACGCCCGCTGCGCGAGCGGCTGACCCGCGACCGCGGCGACAAGGCCGAGCTGGCCGCCCGCGTCTGCGCGTTGCTGCAACCCGGCCAGGTCGTACTGCTCGACGCCGGTTCAACCAACCTGGCGATCGCCCAGCAGTTGCCGGCCGCCCTCGGCTTGACGGTGATCACCAACGCGCCACAGATCGCCACGGCCGCCAGCCTGCTTGAAGGCACCTCGGTGCAGCTGATCGGCGGGCGCCTGGCCAGCGGTGGCGGCGCGGTCGGCGCCGAAGCACTGGCCCAGGTGCAGCGCCTGCGCGCCGATGTGTACCTGCCCGGCCCCTGCGCGGTGGACGGCGACACCGGCGTGTGGGCAATGGATGCGGAAGAAGCCACGCTGAAGCGCGCGATGGTGGCCTGCAGCAGCCGTGTCATCGTCGCCGCCACGACTGAAAAGCTGGGTGCACGCGGCAACTGGCAGATTGCCAGCCTCGACGAGATCGACGACCTGGTGCTGACCACCACCGCACCGCCCGCATTGGCGGCACGCTTCCGCGCCGCAGGCATCGCGGTACACCCCACTCCCCCCTGACCGTACCGCTCATGTCCGTTGCCAACCGCGCGCGTGCCGAACAGCACGCGACCCGCGCTGCGTTCTTCATTCCCGGCTTCGCCACCGCGCTGTGGGCCACCCTGGTGCCGTTCGCAAAGGCACGCACCGGGATCAACGACGCCACGCTGGGGCTGGTGCTGCTCTGCCTCGGTGCCGGTTCGCTGCTGGCGATGCCGTTGTCCGGCGTGCTGGCCGCGCGCCTCGGTTGCCGGCGGGTGATGGTGGCCAGCAGCCTGCTGATCTGCCTGACCGTGCCCGGCCTGGCGCTGGCCGGTTCGGCCTGGACACTCGGGCTGGTCCTGTTCGTGTTCGGCGCCGCCGTGGGGGCAATGGACTGCACGATGAACGTACAGGCCGTCATCGTCGAGCGCGAAGCACGGCGCGTGATGATGTCCGGCTTCCATGCGTTCTTCAGCATCGGCGGCTTCCTCGGCGCGGCCACCATGACCGTGCTGCTGTCTGCTCACCTGCCTCCCTCGGCGTCCGTGCTGATCGGCGTTGGCGCCATGCTGCTGGTGATGCTGCTGTCGGCGTCGTACTGGCACAGCGAACGCATGCCGCACGACACACCGATGCTGGCCCTGCCACACGGCATCGTGCTGTTCATCGGCGTGCTGGCGTTCGTCGCGTTCCTCGGCGAAGGTGCGATGCTCGACTGGAGCGCGGTGTTTCTCAGCGACGTGCGCCGCGTCGATGCCGGCCTCGCCGGCATTGGCTATGTGACCTTCACCCTGACCATGACCGTCGCACGCCTGTTCGGTGATGCACTGGTGGCACGCGTGGGCCGCCAGCGCGCGATCGTGTTCGGCGCGTTGCTTGCCGCCGCGGGCGTGCTGGTGCTGACCCTGGTCACGCCGTGGCAGGCGTCGCTGATCGGCTATGTGCTGGTCGGCCTCGGCTGCGCCAACATCGCACCGGCGCTGTTCTCGCTGGCTGGCCACCAGACCCGCATGCCCGGCGCGCTGGCCATCACCGCCGTTTCCACGCTGGGCTTTGCCGGCATCCTTGCTGGCCCGGCACTGATCGGTTTTGCCGCCAACCACTTCGGCCTGATCGCTGCATTCATCGGCGTGGCCACGGCCTTGTTGCTGGTGGCGATGTCCACGCGTTGGCTGCGGGTGTAGCCCAGGGCATCAGCGCCGCCTGCGCCGCAGCTTCATCCGCAATCGCCGATAGCCGATCACCGTCGCCGTGGCACACAACGCGGTGCCGGCAGCGCTCAGCAGCAGCAACACCGCCAACCGGGCACCTTCCTGGCGCAGCATCGCCGGCAGGTCCCAGCTATGCAGGAAGTAGAACAGCCAGCGCCCCACCCGCTCACGATGCCCCATCGTCAGCAACGGATCGCCGGTCGCCAGATCGAGATGGACGCGTGTCGCCTCGGCATCACCGAAATCCACCACTGCCACCGGGAAGCGACGTACCGCTGCACCATTCATGGCCTCGGGCGCACGCGGGTAGAAGTACGCATCCGCTGCATGCTGCACCACGAAACCCTGGATGGGTGTAGCGGACAGCGCACGTGCCCTCTGCTGCAACCACGCGGTCGGCAGCCACCGTGCGACATGCAGGTGCCCATTGCCGCCGGACACGATGCGCGTATCACCCTGCCCGTCCAGCAACACCGCGAACAGCTCACCACCGATCCGTCGCCACTGGATCTCCACCGGCTGGAAGCGCGCAGCTTCGGCCATCGCCAGAAGCTTCGCAGGATCACCCAGCGCACCATCCACCGCCACCGCGCCGCCACGGTAGTGCTCAACATCGATCGCTTCACCCGTACTGCTGAAGACACCCATTGGGTTCATCGACATCAGGCCGCTGAAAATCCAGGTGAACACGAAGGCCGCAGCACACAATCCGATCAGATGGTGCCAGCGCATCCACGACTCCACGTACGGCGTCTTCGCACCGGAACGATAGTGCCCACGGAAACGCCAGCGCCATACGCCCACCACGATGCCGCTGATCGCCGCCACCGTACACAGTGCGGACAGCACGATCACCACCCACGTCCACACCGGGTCGACCGACTGCATGCGCAGGAAGTACAGCCAGTGCAGCCAGGCGCCCACATAGTTCCAGCGCTGCTGCACATGCGGGGCGTCCAGCACCACCTCACCGGTATGCGAGGACACATACAGGTCGCCCGGCTGCGCACCGCCCACCTCCACCCGATACAGCGGCCGATGCGCGTCCAGTGCACGCGAATGCGTCCAACGATCCTCATTCACGCGCATCGCACCCACGAAGGCCTGGCCGCCCGCGAACTGCGCGGCGGATGCTTCGGCGCGCTGTGCCGACACCGGCAGCAGGGCCTGGCCGGTCACGGCAGACCAGGCGCCCACGTTGCTGCCACTTCGCACCACATAGGCAGGCGCTCCACGCAGCGTGGTCAACGCCACAGCCTCCGGCTCGGCCTGCACGGCGGCAGGCAGTACCGACAGCCCCTGCAGGTCGCGGGCCTCACCCAGCACCGGCAACGCCGCCAGCCGCTCGCCGGGTGTCAGCTTCGGGTAACCAATGAACAGCATCACCATGCCGCTGACGAACCACAGCAGCATCAGCAGGCATCCGCCGATGCCCAGCCAGCGATGCACCAGGTAGGTCCAGCGCTTGGCGGTGGAACGCAACGTCATTGCCCGCGCCCTCAGAAGCGATGGTCGACGGTGAATTCGACGCGCCGGTCCGCCCCCAGCAGCCACTGCGTGCTGGTGTAGTACGCGGTGGCGTAGTACGCCCTGTCGAACACGTTGAACAACCGCGCGGACAGCTGAGTGCGCGGTGCCGCCTGCCAGGTCAGTGCAAGGTCGGTGGTGCTGTAGCCGGGCAGTTCCAGCGTATTGGCGTTGTCGGCGTAGCGCTTGCCGACATAACGCACGCCCCCCGCCGCACTCCAATCCGGTGCGAACTGCCAGCTCAACCACATACTGGCCAGGCGCTCGGCCACGTTCGGCGGCACGTTGCCGTCGCGCGACACCAACACCGCCGGCGAACCCGTGGTTTCCAGGAAGTCCTCGAACTCGGCCTTCAGCACCGTCGCGTTGGCATCGAGCGACCAGCGCGGCGCGAAGTTCCAGTTCAAGGACGCTTCAATACCGCGCGAGGTCTGCGCGCCCACCTGCACGCGGCGATCCGGCACCAGCGGATCGCGGCTGAGCAGCCCGGTCTTGCGGATGCGATACGCCGCCAGCGTCCACTCGCCACCGTCGAAGGCCTGCTTCAGGCCAACCTCGATCTGCCGGCCCTTGGCCAGGTCAAAGGCGCCGTTGGCCGGGCTGATCATCAGCAGGCCACTGACCGGGTCCGCCGCCTGCGAATACTGCGCATACAGGCTCAGCGTCGGCCGCAGCGCGAGTACCGTACCCGCACGCCAGCCTGTGCTGCTGTAGGTCTTCGAGAACGCGTTCTGGCCGCTGATCAGATCGGTGCGATCGATGCGCGCGCGGTCATGGCGCAGGCCACCCAGCACCGACCAGCGCTCGCTCAGTGCCAGCCGGTCTTCCACGAACAGCGCGTACTGCTCGGCACGGTTGCGATAGCGCGGCAGGTTCGGCGCGTCGCTGGCGAACTGCCCCGGCACCGGATCGAACGGATCGACCGGGCCCGAGCTGCCGGCATAGGTGTTGTTGGTGTGCTTGAAGTGCGCACGGTTGGCGTCCAGGCCCACCGCGAAGTTGTTCTGCAGGCCACCCGCCGTTCCCTGCACACGCAGCGTCGAGGTCAGTCCGGTCTGGTCCTGGTTGTGGGTGATCTCGGTATTGCCCGAGCGATCGATCAAGCCGGTAGCGCGGTTGTAGACATAGGCCTCGGCATTGCGCCAATCACGCTGGCTGTCGATCTGGTAGACGCGGGTTCGCCATTCCACGTTCGCGTTCGGTGTCCACAGCGCGTCGAGCTGGGTCCAGCGGTCGCGGAAGCGGATCTCGCTGTCGTCCACGTTGTAGTTGCGGTGGCGCAGCGCCTCCAGCTGGCGGCCCTCGACCAGCGGCGTGCCGAAGTAGCGCATGGGTTTCTGGTAGCCCTGCGCATGGGTGAGCATCAGCTGCAGGTCCGCACGTGGCTGCCACAGCAACGCACCGGAGAATGTCGCGTCGCTGTTGCGTCCACGATCAACCCAGCCACCGCTGTAGTTGCCGCTCACATCCAGCCGGTAGGCCAGCTCGGGCGTCGGGGCGCCACCACTGCCGAAGCCCAGCCGCGCGGTGTCCTCGCTGCCCACGGTCACGCTGATCTCGTTCTCGATCGCCCCACGCGTGGGCTTCTTCGGCACGATGTTGATGACACCGCCGATCGCACCGTCGCCATGGATGACCGAGGCCGGGCCGCGCAGCACTTCGATGCGCTCGGCCATGTCGAGATCGAAGGTGGCGGCCTGGCCCTGGCCGTCCGGCATGGTGGCCGGGATGCCGTCGATCAGGATGCGCACGCCGCGCACGCCAAAGGTGGAACGGGTTCCGAAGCCGCGCACCGACAGCTGCAGGTCCTGCGCATAGTTTTCCCGGTTGCGCACCTGCGTGCCCGGCACGGCCGACATCAGTTCTGACAGGTTGACCAGCGGCGAGGCGAGTCGCATCGGATCGACTTCCACCGCGTCGATCGCGCCGGGCACATCGAAGCGCCGCTGCTCGCTGCGGCTGCCGCTGACCACGATCTCGCCCAGGGTGGGATCGGAAGATGTCGCCGTGCTGGTCTGCGCCTGTGCCGGCACGCTGGCGGCCGCTGCGCACAACAACAGGATGGCCAGGGAAATGGTGGTGGGACGCGGACTGATAGGCATGGTCTGAAATTGGCAGGTGGGCAATTTTTTTGGTCAGACATTCTAACTGCGCAGGGCGGGCGCGCAAACTTTTGGTGCATGAACTAACAACACTGGATGCGTGCGTGCAAATCTGGAGGCCGGATTCTATGGCAGCATCATCGGATGCCTGAACATGCAAGTACTGCTTTATCAGCCGAAGCACCGTGGCTGCCACGGGATTTTTTCGATCGCGACACCGAACTGGTGGCCCGCGACCTGCTGGGCTGCCTGCTGGTGCACCGGGTCGACGGCGTCGAACGCGTCGGCAGGATCGTCGAAACCGAAGCCTACCTGGGCGTGGGCGACCTGGCCGCGCATTCCAGCAAGGGCGTCACGCCGCGCACACAGGTAATGTTCGGCCCGCCGGGCCATGCCTATGTCTACCTGATCTACGGCATGCATCACTGCCTCAACATTGTCACCGAGGCTGAAGGGCAGGGCACTGCCGTGCTGCTGCGGGCGCTGGAGCCGGTGCGCAATCTGC
>F21B_10010030_pt1 | contig 13161 bp, 9 predicted proteins | sample RepKananBrdUF21B_FD_10803 | JGI IMG/M metagenome (IMG submission 10803) | reverse complement strand
TTGCTCAGGCGGCCAGCTGCGTTAACGTTGGCGCCCCTGTGGAAATACGCCTTGACGTTGCTTTGCGTGCAAGCATCCGCGCCAGGACCACCCACCACGATGTTGAACGGCACCTCAGAAGCACGGGAGCCCGCCGTTGCCAACGAGGTGGCGGCAACATTCGGCAGCGTAATGGTGGCATTGGCGGCACCTTCGCCGGCCACGTCGATCTTGCAGCTCGTCGAGAGGACCTCGCCGTCAAAAGTGATGGTGCCGTCGGCGGCTTGTGCCGAAGCGGCAATGCCCAGGGCCAGCGTGGCTGCCAGTGCGATAGCGATCTTGTTCATACTTGTAGGTGTACGCCAAACAAGGCGATTGAGCTTGCGGGAGATGGGAAATCCGAACCGAGGCATCGCCTCCCGAACGCGCTTGCCTGCAACAGGCAAGCCTACGAAACCCATACACTGCGCTGCAATCAGAATGCTCTGACTTTGCCGCGCTCTTCACGCAAAAACAGGCTTTCTTTGGACGTCACGCCGCCGCATCGCAGGCAGGCGTCGGCAATCTCTACCGACTGAGATCGGCTTCTTTCTCCCAGACCGCACCGTAGTCGTCAATCACATCAAAGCTGACTTTGACTGTGTCGCCGAGTTGGTCGGGGAGTCTGCGCTCATTGAGCCTGAACGTGGCTTGGTCACGTGGCGCAACCATGCCGCCCTCGTTCAACTTGCCGTAGCCATCGATCTTCAGGCCAATCCGAGCAAAGTTGACGTAGTAAGGCGAAGGGTTGAAGACCTGAAGCGCCGCACCTGCTCCGTCCCCGTCGGTCACCCACGTCCATTTCAGTTGCTTGAACGCCGTCGCAGCGCCCCCCGATAGCGCCACCGGCCGGAAGATCAGCTTGAGTCGCGTGCGAAATGCGAGTTGAAGAGCACTGTCATCCTTTCCGCCCGCAGATCCAGACGGCACTTCCAGCGCGTTGAACCAGTACAGGGTTTCCCGATCGAGCGGCAAAGGCTCGCGCGTATAACGCAAGCGTACTACCTGGCTCCTACCGGGCCCCATGCGAAAGATAGGCGGCACGAGAGCGAATGGCACATCGGCCTCTTCCGGTGCGGCCAACTCATCGCCGGCATCAACCCACACCTGTACCAGTGCGGGCACGGTGTTTTCGTTGGTCAACCGGACAGATACCTCTCTGTCCTGCGCGCCGTAGATGACGCGCGTTCCATCAACGACAACGGCGGCATGAGCGATGCTCGCACTCAGCCCGGCCCACCAGACCAGTGCAGCGGCGACACGACGAAATTGACAAGATGAACGAGACATACCAATCGATGTGCTTGCGTTGAATCGTGCAATTTTGATGAAGCACTGGCACGAGAGTTATAGGACTACTCCTAACCTTGCTGAAATTTCGTTACGCGCTGAACCGTGGCGAAGTCATACCGCCATCGGCTGCATGCGCGAAAGACTCAGCAACATCGCATAGTCACGCACCAGCTCCACAACAGACCTCACCTGCAGCTTGTCGAACACATTGGCGCGATAGGTCTCCACGGTACGTGGCGACAGGCCGCCGAGATTGCGCGCAATCTCCTTGTTGCTGAGGCCGCTCACGATGCCGTCGAAGACCTCTCTCTCGCGCGTGCTCAATGTCGCAATGCGCTCGGCCCGCACTTGCTGGTCGTCATTGCCATCGCATTGCTGACGCCGCTGGCGGATCGCTTGCTGGACCACGCTGATCAGCTCGTCGTCATCAACGGGCTTGCGCAGAAAGTCGAGCGCGCCGCCCTTGAATGCGCGGCGGCAGGAGTCGATGTTGCCGTGGCCGCTCATGACGACGATCGGCAAGTCGTAACGGCCGCTCACGTGATCCAGCAAGTCCAGGCCGCTCATGCCCGGCATGCGAATGTCGAACAACGCGCAGCCGAGCGCGCTGTCGCCGGCGTCTGCCAGAAAGCTATTGGCATCGGGATAGCAGCGGGTCTGCAGGCCGACGGTGCGCAACAGCAGCGCAAGGCCTTCGCGCACGGCTTCATCGTCATCAACGATGGCAACAACGGAGGTGTCGATCTGCGTGTCGGGGGTGGTTTTCATGCGGACTCCTCTGCGAGTGGAAGTGTCAGTACCGCCTCGGCACCACCGGACGGCAGGTTCTGCAGGGTCAGGGCGCCATCCAGGCGTTGCGCAAGCGTGTCGCACAACGGCAGGCCAAGGCCCAGCCCGCCGAAACGTGTCGTGAAGAAGGGTTCGAACAGGTGCGGCAGCACATCGGCGGGCACACCCGGGCCGTTGTCGACCACGCAGAAGCGGTAACGCTGCCCGACACAACTGCCGCTGACGCGAATCTCGCCACGCACGCCATTGCGCGGCGCGGCCACAAGGGCATCGCGTGCATTGCGGATCAGGTTGTACAGAATCTGCTCCACGGCAACCTGCTCGCCGAGTGGTTGTGCGCGCGGCGCGGTGTTGTTCCACACGAGGTGGATGTTGTCGCGCGCCAGCTCATCGCGAAACAGAAACAGCAGCGTGCTCATCAATGCATCGGTGTCGATAGCGCTGCGTTTTCCCGCCTGCGTGGATGCAACACCCGTGCGCAGCCGATCCAGAATGGCCGCCGCCCGCTTGGCCTGCGCAACGCCGGTTTGCAGCGCCCGGCGCACGCTGTCGCGCTCGGCCGGCATGTCGAGCATCCGTTCTGCGGCGCGGGTGTGCGTGATGATGGCGGTCAACGGTTGGTTGAGTTCGTGCGCGAGGCCGGCGGCCATCTCGCCAAACGTATCCAGCCGGCCAAACCGGTCGATACGGGCCCGTGTGTGTTCGCGCCTATGGACTTCGCGCATTCGCCATGCACCCGCCGCGCCCAGGGCGATCAGCACTGCAACGGCATTCCAGAGAGCAATCGGGAGCCAAGGCAGATCGGCCAGCGTCAGGGTGCGCGTGGTGTCCAGCACGAAGGCCTGCGGCTGCACGGGGAGGTGTTTTTCAAGCTGGAGCGTCCAGCCCGGCTGTGCATCTGAACGGGGTCGTTGCAACAACCCGAATGTGTGGTCGCGCAAACGCAGCGCGGCAGACGACACCGAATCTGGCCAGTCCCCTGCGTCAAGCATTTGCGATGGCGCAACGCGTACCGCCCAGCCACTCTCAGCAGCAACCCAGTACGCCTGCATGCCATCAAATTCCAGCGCGAACCTGCCGTTGTTGGCGTGGGCGAGCGCGGCCATCGGCATGATGCCGCCCTCCCCCTGCCATCCGGCGCCGGGGGTCCAGTGGGCGATAGCGGTGACTTGGGGCATGCGCTCGCGCAGGCTGTCGAGCATGTCTTCCGGAGGTGCGGCAAGCGGGGTCGCGCCCAGCGTCACCAGGATTGCCTCGTGCTGCGCGGCCTTCTGACTGAGCTGCCGGATGGCGATGCTGGAATCCTGAAAGAAGCGGTTGTACGCCTCTGAAACAGCGCGCGAGACGATCAGCGCCGTGCCCGCCAGGCTCAGTGCAAGCCAGGCCAGTAACAGGATGACGCGGGCGGGAATCTTCATGGGTGGGATGCGCTTTGGCTGGCGTTGTGGGGAGTGGGTTGTGTTGGCCACGGTGGCCCGGGATTCGCTCGCCCTCCCTGTCACGGCGAGGATGGCGATCGGACGGCGGCCGTCATTCGCCTGGCAAGGCGCGGCGAACTGCACGGCGTCTTCACGTGCAGAAGAATCGAAACGGAGAATCAGGTTGCGCCAGCGCCAGTGACCGGCCCCGCGTCACAATTCGACACGTGAGCGAATGTACCGACCGGCTGCGGTTGGGCGAATCGGAAAGGTCTGATTCCGCGTGGATGCGGCGCGCCGGATGCCGGCTAGTGCGCGCGGTAGTGCTCGCTCATGTAGTCGACAAAGGCCCGCACCTTGGGGGCCACATGGCGCGTGTGCGGATAGAGCGCGTAATAGAACCGCTTGCCGAGCGTGCAGCCCGGTAGCACGTGAACCAGATGCCCGCGCGCCAGCGCCGGCCGCACGGTGTTCCAGGTAAATGCGGCAATGCCGACGCCCGCCAGCGTGGCTGAATAGGCGGCGGTAATGGCATCGGTCGTGAGCCGCCCTTCCAGGGGAAGGTGCACTGCCTCACCTCGCGCGGGTTCGATCACCCATTCAGTGGCTGTCTGCGAGCCGGAAAAGGCAATCAGCTCGTGCTTGGCAAGGTCATGCGGTGTGGCCGGCAACCCGTGCCGGGCCAGATAGGCCGGTGAGGCGACCAACACGATATCGGACTCGACCAGGGTTCTCGCGACGAGGCTGCTGTCGCCCAAGGGTTGGCTGATCCGCAGCGCAACGTCAAAGCCGTCGGCAACAAGGTCGACCATCTCGTCACTGCACGACAGATCGAGGCGGATGTCGGGGTAACGCTTCTGGAAGGCCGGCAGCCAATCGTCAAGCTCCAGAGTGCCGATGGCCAGCGGCACGCTCACGCGCAAGGTGCCGGCCACACGCTGGTGCTCATGTGCCATGGCCTGTGTGGCGGCGTCCACCCGCGCGAGGATGTCGATGCAGGATTCGTAGTAGCGCTGCCCGGCGGCCGTCAGTGAAAAGCGCCGCGTTGTACGGTTGAGCAATTGCACGCCCAGCGCAGCTTCAAGATTCTTCAGCTGCCGTGACACGGAGGAATGCGTGCTGTCGAGGCGCTCCGCCGCAGCGGAAAACCCTTGTGCTTCGACGATGGCGCAAAACACGCGCATTGCAAGCAACTGGTCCATAGGCGTGAATGAAAAAGCGGGCTTGCGCCCGCTTTGTGCATCAGGATAGTGGATTAGCGCAGCGGCAGACGCTCGATCTCCGCCGTCTTCATGACATAGCCGAAGGTGTCTTCGACTTCGGCCAGCGCAGCGCGGTGGAGGTCATCCTTGTTGATCTTGTCGCCATTCGCACGGGTGATATCGCGCGTGGCAGAGGCGTCGGATGCTACCACGACGTTGTAGCCCAGCGGCGCCGCATCCCGCGCGGCACCGGCCACGCAGGCGTGGGTCATCAGGCCGGCAATCACCACGGTTTTGATGCCGCGTGCCTTCAGTTGCTTGTCGATGTCGGAGCTGGCAAACACGCTCACGGTGTCCTTCTTGACCAGGATGTCGCTTGTGCGCGGCTCCATGCCGGGCATGAACTTCACGGTGTCGCCGTCCACCGCAAACACGGCAGAGCCGGCTGGCGTGACGTGCTGCACCTGGAACACAGGCATCTTGTTCTTGTCGGCAAACGCGATCAGCTTCTTGGCGTTTTCCGCAGCCTTGGCGCCGTCCGGAATCGGCATCTTTCCGGTGGAGTATTCCTTCTGGAAGTCGATCACGATCAGCGCGGTCGTCTTCGGGTCCAGATGGTCCAGCGTGCCGATACCCGACATGGCGCGGATGGTGGGATGCGGATTGGGTTGTGCGGCAGAGGCGTTGGCAACCACCGCAGCCGAGAGCGACATGCCGGTGGCGAGCGTTTTGATGAAGTGGACAAGGCGGAAGGTCATGGCGGCTCCTGGGAAGAAAGTCAGGAGCGCAGTCTGTCAGCGTGCCTTGTTCAGGACCAGACCAGTTGGGCGACAGGATTTGTGCATGGCATGCACAAGTTGCTGCCCACCCAAATAGACCGAGTAGCCCAGCCCACCTAAGCGGCCCGTCAGGTGATACCGTCCGACCGGCATATGCCTTGCATACCCGCCACCCGCTTCAACCATCACAACCAAACATCTTGGGAGACTGCGCGACATGCGGCGCATGGGAATCACGTTGTCGGCACGGCTGCGATCGCCGCGCCTGCTGCAAACCTTGTTGGGCACCGCCCTTCTGCAACCACTGGCCGTGATGGCCGGCGGCACACAACAGAACGAACTGGCACTGGATGCCACCACCGTGCATGCACCACAAAGCGGCACGCGCACCGATGTCGACACGGCCAATACAGGTTATGTGTCGCGCGCGCAGCTGGAGAACCGCCCATTGCTGCGCCCCGGCGAACTGCTGGAAACGGTGCCCGGCCTGATCGTCACGCAGCACAGCGGAGATGGCAAAGCCAACCAGTACTTCCTGCGCGGCTTCAACCTGGACCACGGCACCGATCTGTCGACCACCGTGGCGGGCATGCCCGTCAACATGCGCACACACGCGCATGGGCAGGGCTATACCGATTTGAACTTCGTCATCCCGGAGCTGCTGAACGGCATTGCGTACCGCAAGGGGCCGTACTTTGCGGAGGAAGGCGATTTCTCTGCCGCGGGTTCGGTCCGCATGGACTACATCGACCGCTTTCCTGATGGGCAGCACGGCATCGCCCAAGCCGAGATTGGCGAGCACGGCTACAAGCGCGGGCTGCTGGCGGGGTCGACGGATTTGCCAACGGGCAGCCTGCTCTACGGCGTTGAGTGGTTGACCGAGAACGGCCCGTGGACGGTGCCCGAAGGCGTGCACAAGCTCAACGGCGTGCTGCGCTACACCGTGCCGCTGGGCGGCGGCGAGCGCTTGCGCATTGCCGGCATGGCATACAAGAACGCGTGGCAATCCACCGATCAGGTGCCGCAACGTGCGATTGACCAGGGCCTGATCTCCCGCTTTGGCGCCATTGACCCGACGGACGGCGGTGCGGCGTCGCGCTACAGCCTGTCGGCGGATTGGCTGCGGCCGCTGGGCGAAGGGTCCGTCACCGCCAATGCTTACGTCATCAAGAGCCGGCTCACGCTGTTCTCCAACTTCACCTACGCACTGACCAACCCGGAGCGCGCCGACCAGTTCATGCAGTTCGAGAACCGCACCACAGCAGGCGCCAACGCGGCACGCACCTGGTTCGGCACCCTGGCCGGGCGCGACAGCGAAACCGAGATCGGCACGCAAGTCCGCTATGACCGGCTGGACCCGATCAGCCTGTCGCAGACCGAAGCACGCACGCCGTATGCACTGGTACGCAGCGACACCGTGAACGAAACCAGCACCGCGCTCTACGCACGCAACAGCACGCAGTGGACACCCTGGCTACGCACCGTGGCCGGCCTGCGCGCCGAGCAGTACTGGTACAACGTGGGCAGCAGCAACCCCAGCAACGCCGGACGCGGCTCCGACCACATCCTCAGCCCCAAGCTGAGCCTCATCCTCTCGCCCGCCACGCAGACTGATGTGTTCTTCAACTGGGGACGCGGTTACCACAGCAACGACGTGCGCGGCGCCACCACCACAGTCGACCCGAGCACGGGTAGCCCGGTGCAGAAGGTGAGCGTCCTGGTGCCGGCGGTTGGGTATGAGGCCGGCATACGCACGCGCAATGTGTTGCCGGGTCTGCAGCTCTCGGCATCGTTGTGGCGGCTGGATATTGGCTCGGAGCTGGTCTTCTCGGGTGACAGCGGCACCACCGAGCCCAGCCGCCCGAGCCAGCGCACGGGCATTGAACTGGCCGCGTACTACACGCCCCGGCCCGATCTCATTGTCGATGCCGATGCGGCGTTCTCGCGCGCCCGGTACCGAGACCACGAGGCGGTGGGCGACACCATTCCCGAAGCCATTCAAACCACGGCATCGGCAGGCGTGTCCTGGGTGGCTGGCCGCTGGACGCTGGGCACGCGGCTGCGCTACTTCGGCCCGCGCCCGCTAATTGAAGACAACAGCGTGCGCTCGGCGTCGTCGTTCCTGGTCAACCTGAAGGCGGGCTATCGCATCCGCAAGGATGTGCGCGTGTTCGTGGAGGTGCTCAATGTGTTCAACAAGCGCGCAAACGACATCGACTACTACTATGCGTCGCGCCTGAAGGGGGAGCCGTCACCCGTTGATGCCGACGGCGTGCCGACCGGCATCCAGGACCACCACATCCACCCCGCCGAACCACGTACGTTGCGCGCGGGCATCGCCTGGAGTTTCTGACGCTCGTGCCCCACTTCCCTACGCTGGCCGCCCGCCCTCGTGCTGGACGCGCTTGTCTTCGTACATGGCGGCATCGGCCTCGCGCAGGGCGCTTTCCAGATGGCCAGCCTCGTGGCACGTCGCACAGCCCATCGAAAAGCCAAGCACCGAGCCTGAATAGAACTGGTTGTTCAACTCAACCAGCTTGCGCAGGCTTTCCATCAGCGTCTGGCCGGCATGCGCGTCTGCGCCGGGCATGAGTATCGCAAACTCGTCGCCACCGATACGTGCCGCGTATGACGGCTTGTCAACGGCCTTGCCGAGTACCTCGCCGGCGCGGCGCAGCAGTGCATCGCCCGCGGCGTGGCCGAGCTGGTCGTTGACGGTCTTCAGGTCGTTCAGGTCGATCATGATGACCGTCACGGGGAACGGCCCCTTGCGCTCCAGCCGGTTGACCTCGTCCACGTAGAACGAGCGGTTCTTCAGCTTGGTCAGCACGTCGTGCTTGCCGAGGTATTCCAGGTAGGACTCGGCCTTCTTGCGCGCGGTGATGTCGGTCAGGGCCAGCAGCACCTTGCTCCAATCCTTCTCGCGCCCGGGAAACACGGAAAACTGCAGGTGGATGTTCAGCGGGTTGCCGTCCAGCGCGTAGTTGACCACCTCGCGCTGCTGGAAGAGCTTGCCCTCCCACAGGTCGATCAACTGCTCGCGAAAGTGCGGGCGCATGTCGTCGCGAAACACTTCGGGCAGGCGGCTGAGCAAATCGTTGCGGTTGCGCGCCTTGAACATCTCCAGGGTGAAGCCGTTGACGTCCAGCACCTGGATCTCCTGCATGCAGCGCTCGACAAACTCGGGGTGCACATCGGTAAAGGTGCGGAAATCCGAGATGCCCTGCTCGCGCACTTCATCCAGCAGCGCCTTGATGATGCTGAAGTTCTCCACCCACAGCGAGACGGGGGCGTGCTCGAACACGCCCTGCGCATAGAGCTGGCTGGCGGCGACGCGGCGCCGGGCGTCTTCCAGCTCGGTAATGTCGTCCACGGCCACGAGCACGCGGTCCCACGGCTGATCGTGATCGGGCAGCAGCACGCCCTTGAGCAGGATGTCGAGGCGTCGGCCGTCGAGCGTGTAGTTGACGCTGCGGCTCTCGAATGACGGACTGCCAGACCAGAGCTGCACGAGCTCGCCCACATGGGCTTCGAGCATGTCGTCGCGCAGCACTTCTGCCAGGCGGGCGGTGAGCTGATCGGTATCCTGGGCAGCGTACATCGCCAGGGTGCGCCGGTTCACGCGTAGCACCTTGATGCAGGCCGAGCACGCCGCCACGCGTGATACGTCCTCTTCCAGAAAGCGCTGCAGGTCGGTCACCCCGGCTTCACGCCATTTGGCGAACAGGCGATGGAGATCGCTGTAGTCCTCCAGCCAGAGCGAGGTGGGAGTGACATCGAAGAAGTCGATCAGATCGACTCCGACGGCAGCCGGGCTGCTGACGCTATCGGACGCGGATTGCATGAAACGCTCAACCAAGAGAACGAGTTAACCAACGTTGCGAGCGTACAGGCTTTGCGCACCGCCGCGCGCGATGCTTGCCTCATCCGGAAGAATTACTCCTGCATGACGACAGCCCCCCAAGCGCCGTCAGCTAATCGTCAGACTATATTCAGTGTGTTTTTATTCCGCATTATCGACAGGCGCTGCGCGTACAGTTTTTCTTTATCTAACGTTGTAATAAAGCGCCGCCCCATCTTTACGAAACATGCAAGAAGCGCGCGCTTCATTTCGATTTTTCAACGCACTTTGCAAAACTCGCATGTGGCCCCCAAGAGGACCCCGTCGGAACGTGTTCCCCCGGGTCAAAAACTACAAGAAATCGGGCAATTGATTGCCGCATGTGAATTAAAAAACTTCGTCTCGATTCAGAGAACTTTTCCTCCAGAATCCGTGCATCCCTGAGCAGGGCTGTGACGACACTGTCACGCCATGTCGTCGTTTATGTCCTGCGACTGCGGGATTATTCCTGTCCTGATTCGGCGGTCCTTCCCCCCAAATCTTTTCGAGCCCTGGGCTGCCGATTCGTTTCCATCTGAGGAGAAAGGCAATGCGGGATTCGACCACCACCCGTCGTACGGCCGCGACATATGCCAACGGCGCAGCGACCAGCGGCGCAGGCGACCGTCACACACGTCGCACGTTCAAACTCGCCCTAGTGGCCCAGGCGACAGCGGCAATGATGATTCTGGCGGCTTGCGGCGGCGGCGGAGACGACACGCTCAGCCCTGCAGGCGGCAAGCTCGGCGCCAACGGCTCAGAGCAGCAGGGCAATGCCAATACCGGCAACATCAATGCACCGGCACCGGCGGTGGATGCATCCGTACCGCCCGTGGAATTGCCGGACTACATCAAGCCGGTCAACTACAAGCTGTGGTTCCGCCCCAGCGCAGACCTCAACAGCTTCTCAGGCCGTGCCGATGTGGAGATCAAGGTCACCAAGCAGACCGGCGCAGTTACGCTGGCCGTGCGTGACCTGAAGCTCGACGCCTCGCGCCTGACGCTCACGCCTACCTCGGGCAACGGCCCGTCGCGCGTGCTGGTGCCGATTCCGCAATCACAAGGTGCCTTCTATGACCTGCGCGACCCGACCGCCGACATCAAGCCCGGCAACTACGTGCTGCACATGGAGTGGACGGGCACGATCAACTTCACCAAGGCTGAGGGCATCTTCAAGCTGGGCCTGCAGGCCGCTACGGGGGAAAGCTCGGATGCCATCGTCACGCAGGGCGAATCCAACTTTGCGCGCGAATGGTTCCCGAGCTGGGACGAGCCCGCCTTCCGCAACACATTTGAGGTGACGGCAGAAATCCCGGGCGACTGGAAGGCCGTGGCCAACGGCAAGCAGACCGGCGCGACCAAGCTGCCGGATGGCTATCAGCAAGTCTCGTTTGCCAAGACGCCTTCGATGCCGGCCTATCTGCTGTTCTTCGGCGGCGGCAAGTTCGACATTCTGGAAGACAAGTTCACCAACCCGCTGGATGGCAGCAGCATGCGCCTGCGCTGGTGGGTACCACCTGGCGAGGCGCACTCCGCAGTGGCCGGCATGCAGTTCACGAAGGAAGCGCTGAACCACTACTACAACTACTTCCAGATCCCGCTGCCGTTCGACAAGATGGACACCATCGTCGCCAACGACAGCTACAACAACAAGAACGCCGGCTTTGGCGGCATGGAGAACTGGGGCGCCATCTTCGAGTTTGCCGATCAGGTGCTGGTGCCGCCCGAGGGTGCGCCCACGACCGTCCACTCGATGGGCAAGGGGCGCTCGTTCGTGGTGGTATCGCATGAATTGGCGCACCAATGGTTTGGTGACCTGGTCACGCTGGACTGGTGGGATGACATCTGGCTGAACGAATCCTTCGCCAACTGGTTCGAGAACGTCACGAAGATCACCATCCACCCCGAGTTTCCGGGCAACACGTGGGCCAACTATGCGGCGGTCAAGCAGCGCGTGATCACGCTGGATCTACAGCCGACGGCCGTGCCGGTGCAGCACAACCTGAGCGATGCTGGCTCGATGGATTTCCTCGACAGCTTTGCCTACAACAAGGGCGGCCACGTTCTGCAGATGTTGGAGAACTACATCGGCAAGGACGCGATGCGCAAGGGCCTGCAGAGCTACCTGAACAAGTACAAGTTCGGTAACGGCACGCCGCCGCGCCTGTGGGCAGAACTGGAAGCCGCCAGCGGCAAGCCCGCGGGTATGGTCAGTAAGGTGGGCGACAGCTTCGTGCGCCAGACGGGCCTGCCGCTCGTCACCATTGATGCGCAGTGCAACCCGGCCACCAACCAGAACGTGCTGACCATCACGCAGCGCGCGTTCCCGAACAAGAACGTGTACTCCGGCTACCAGTGGAACGTGCCGCTCACGCTGGCGTATGGCGACAACTTCAGCAAGACGCAGACCATCGTGCTGGACCAGCAGACCGCGCAGGTCACGCTGCCGACGTGCTCGGCCGTGCTGGCCAACCCGTCGGGCCTGGACTACTACGTGACCAACTACAGCCCGACGCTGTGGAGCAACCTGCTGGCGCAGGCCGGTGCCATCACCACCGACGCCACGAAGACCAACATCGCAGGCGATGCCACGCAGTTGTACAACGCGCAGCTGATCACCAAAGCGCAGTACGACCAGATCGTCGGTATCAAGAACTTCCAGCCTGCCGTGGCCACGCTGGCTGCGCAGGCGGTGAAGCCGACCGGCTCGCTGCGTCCGCAAGCGGTGCAGCTGCAGGAAATGCAGTCGATGGATCGCCCGATCCACAAGTTCCGCTACGAAGGCGTCATGAAGCACCTGACCGACATCAAGCGGTAAGCACCAAAGCAAACGGGCCACTTCTTACGAGGTGGCCCGCTGCAACGTTGGCTCCCGATTTTCGGCGGACACAGTCCGCCGTTTTTCATGGGCGCATCAAACCCGCATCAACCCGTGCGATGCAGAAAGGTGGCCTGTACCACATCGGTCATCCAGATGGCGCTGTCGCCGGTCTGGCCGTGTTCAAGCACCTTGACGGAGGCATCGAACAGCATGCTTGCCAGCGCATCCGACACCACCAGCTCGATGCGCACACGCGGCACGAACTCGGTCAGATCCTCCTTGATGGAATGTGCACCGGCCTGCGAAGCCACCGGCGGGTAACCATTCACCTCGCCCACCGTCATGCCCGGAAACCCCGGACAACCACGCAGGGCCTCATGCAAGCGCTCCAGCAATTGCGGGCGCACTACGATGCGGATTTCCTTCATGCCTTCGACTCCTCATCAAACCATTTGTACAGCGTGGGCAGCATCACCAGCGTGAGCAGCGTGCAGGTCAGCAGACCGCCAATCACCACGATGGCCAGTGGCCGTTGCACTTCCGAACCCGGGCCCGTGGCAAACAGGAATGGGATCAAACCCAGCATGGCCACGGTGGCGGTCATCATCACGGGGCGGAAGCGCATGCGCGAACCCAGCCGCACGGATTCCTCCACCGACATCCCCTGCTCCCGCAAACTGCGGATCGTACTGACCAGCACCACGCCGTTAAGCACCGCGATACCCCATAGCGCGACGAAGCCCACGGATGCCGGCACGGAGAGGTATTCCCCGGTGACGAACAATCCGATGATCCCGCCCACGGAGGCGAACGGCAGCACCAGGATGATCAGCGTGGCGTAGCGCACGGAGTTGAACAGCAGGAACAGCAGGAAGAAGATGGCCGCCACCGTAATCGGCACGATCACCTTCAGGTGGCCCATGGCGCGTTCCATGTTCTGGAACTGGCCGCCCCACTCCAG
>F21B_10022216_pt1 | contig 13348 bp, 10 predicted proteins | sample RepKananBrdUF21B_FD_10803 | JGI IMG/M metagenome (IMG submission 10803) | reverse complement strand
AACGTACTGTGACATGGCGTAAAAGCGGGGGAAAGCGCGTGAAATTGGGAACCCGCGGAGTGTAGCAAAGGCACGACCCGCAGCAGACGCGAACGCGCGGCGTTTGCGGCACAATCGGCGCAGTCGGCACAATCTGGCTCAGAACAACGCCATGCCTCGCTCATCGCTCCCCGCCCCGCTGTTGACCCGCCGCGCACTCAACCGCGCGCTGCTCGATCGCCAGCTGCTTCTGCGCCGCACTCGCATGACGCCGCTGGCGGCGATTGAGCGTCTGGTGGCGATGCAATCGCAGATGCCGCAGGCGCCGCACTACGGGCTGTGGTCGCGGCTGGAAGGGTTTCGCACCGAGGCGCTCGACAAGCTGTTGACCACCCGCCGTGCCATACGCGGCGCGATGATGCGCGGCACGTTACACCTGACCAGCGCACACGACTGTCTTGCGCTGCGCCCGCTGCTGGATGCGCAGATGTTGCGCCTGGCCTTCAGCAACGCCGGCAAGAGCATCGCCGATGTCGATCCCGCAGCGCTGCGTGCGGCGGCCCGAGCGGCGTTGGCCGGTGGTCCGCTCACCGCCGTCCAGCTTGGCGAGCACCTGCAGCCGCTATGGCCGAAGCACGATGCAGCCGCACTCGCGCGCGCCATTCCGTTTCTGGAGCCGCTAGTACAGGTGCCGCCGCGTGGCCTGTGGCGCGGCGCCGGGCAAGCCACGCTGGCCACCGTCGCCGACTGGCTCGGCGAAGCCGTCGAACCGGCTGCCACGACCGAGGCTTTGGTGTTGCGCTACCTCGCCGGCTACGGCCCCGCCTCGGTGGCGGATGCGCAGGCATGGTCAGGACTCACGCGGTTGTCGGCGGCGTTCGAGACGTTACGGCCCCGGCTGAAGACCTTCACCGACGAGCACGGCGTCGAGCTGTTTGACCTGCCGCGCGCCCCACGGCCCGATGCCGACACGCCGGCTCCGGTACGCTTTCTACCCGAGCTGGACTGCGCGCTGCTGGCACATGCCGACCGCGCGCGCATTCTCGACGATGGTCATCGCAAGGCGATCTACACGAAGAACGGGATCCTGCCGCCGACGCTGCTGATCGACGGTTTTGTTGCCGGCACCTGGAAGCTGGACCTGGCCCGCGAGCAGGCTACGCTCACGCTGCGGCCTTTTGCCAAGCTGGCCAAGGCCGACACGCGGGCATTGGAGGAGGAAGGTGCGCAACTGCTGGCCTTTGCCGCAGCGGATTGCTCCACACACGTCGTCCGCTTCGGGCAATAAAAAAGGCGCCCACCAGGGGCGCCCTTCTGATGCAGCGAGAAGCAACCCTCGTTACATCGTCATCATGTTGGCGTTCATGTTGTGCATGACCCACAGCGAGCCGACAACGACGATCGCCAGGATCAGCAGCGTGAACAGGAAAGCCATCACGTTCCAGCGCTGGGCGGACGAACCGTCCAAGTGCAGGAAGTAGATCAGGTGCACAACGATCTGCACAACCGCCAGCGCCATCACCGTCACCAGCACCGTCTGGTGCGAGTAACCGCCGTCCATCACCATCTTGAACGGGATGGCCGTCAGGATCACCGCCAGCACAAAGCCGATCAGGTAGCCCTTGATGGTGGCATGACCGGCGCCGCCGGCCGCATGACCGTGGGCGTCGCCGTGGGCGATACCCGTCGAAACATTGGTCTGTTCCATTTACATCGCTCCCAGCAGATACACGACGGTAAACACGCCGATCCACACCACGTCCAAGAAGTGCCAGAACAGGCTCAGGCACGACAGGCGGGTCGTTTGGGTCGGGGTCAGGCCCTTGGCACCGATCTGCCACATCATGACGATGATCCACAGCATGCCGCTGGCCACGTGCAGGCCGTGCGTGCCGACCAGCAGGAAGAACGACGACAGGAACGCGCTGCGGTTCGGGCCGGCACCTTCAGCAATCAGATGATGGAATTCGTTGATTTCCATCCCGACGAACGCGGCGCCCAGCAGCAAGGTAATGCCCAACCACAGCATCACGTGATCCTTGCGGCCATTCTGCACGCTGATCATCACCATGCCGTACGTGATGGACGACACCAGCAGGATGCCGGTTTCGATGGCCACGTACGACAGGTCGAAGAGCTCCTTGCCCGTCGGGCCGCCCGCCGTCGCGCCGCGCAGCACGCAGAACGTAGCGAACAGCGACGCGAAGATGATCAAGTCGCTCATCAGGTACACCCAGAAGCCGAAGACCTTGGTGTCTGCGACGTCGTGGTGGTGCGCATGGTCATGCGCGTGGTCGTGGCCGTGCGCGTGACCGTGCGCGGCGTGACCGTCTAGAACATTGGAAGCCATGGTTTAAGCCTGCGAACCGATACGTTGGAAGTAGGCCGACTCGGTCTCGTGGACCTCGTGAGCGGGCACGTAATAATCGACGTCATCGTCGTTACTGCGGAGGATGAAGCTGCCGATCATGCCGACCAGACCCAGCACGGCCATCCACCAGATGTGCCAGATCAGCGCAAAGCCCATCACGATCGAGAACATGCCGATGAAGAAGCCGGCGCCGGTGTTCTTCGGCATGTGGATCTTCTCGTAGCTGGCCGCCACTTGCGTCGGCACTTCACCGCGCGCCTTCATGTCAGCAAAGGCGTCGATATCACGCACCACCGGCAGGACCGGGAAGTTGTAGTGCGCCGGCGGCGACGACGTTGCCCACTCCAGCGTACGGCCACCCCACGGATCGCCCGTCAGGTCAGCCAGCGCATGACGATTGCGGATGGAGACGAAAATCTGGATCAGCTGCGAAGCAATACCGCAGGCGATGATCGCGGCACCAACCACGGCAACGTACAGCCACGGCTGCCATGCCGGATTGTCGGTATGGTTCAGACGACGCGTCATGCCCATGAAGCCCAGCACGTACAGCGGCATGAACGCGGTGTAGAAGCCCACGAACCAGCACCAGAAGGCGCGCTTGCCCCACTTCTCGTCCAGCTTGAAGCCGAAGGCCTTCGGGAACCAGTACGTGATACCGGCCAGGTAACCGAACACCACGCCACCGATGATGGTGTTGTGGAAGTGAGCGATCAGGAACAAGCTGTTGTGCAGCAGGAAGTCAGCGCCCGGCACGGCCAGCAGCACGCCGGTCATACCGCCGATGGTGAAGGTGATCATGAAGCCGATCGTCCACAGCATCATCGAGTTGATCTCAACACGGCCGCGGTACATCGTGAACAGCCAGTTGAAGATTTTCACGCCGGTCGGGATCGAGATGATCATCGTGGCGATGCCGAAGAACGCGTTGACGTTCGCGCCCGAGCCCATGGTGAAGAAGTGGTGCAGCCACACCAGGAACGACAGCACGGTAATACCGGCCGTTGCGTACACCATCGACGTGTAGCCGAACAGCTTCTTGCGCGAGAACGTGGCGACGATTTCCGAGAACATGCCGAACGCCGGCAGGATCAGGATGTACACCTCGGGGTGGCCCCAGATCCAGATCAGGTTCACGTACAGCATGGCGTTGCCGCCCAGCTCGTTCGTGAAGAAGTGCATGTCCAGATAGCGGTCAGCACCCAGCAGCGCCAGCGCCACGGTCAGCACCGGGAAGGCAGCCACAACCAGGATCATCGAGCACAGCGAGGTCCAGGTGAAGATCGGCATGCGCATCAGGGTCATGCCCGGCGCGCGCATCTTGAAGATGGTCGCGACGAAGTTCACCCCGGTCAGCAACGTGCCCAACCCGGATATCTGCAAGGCCCAGATGTAGTAGTCGACCCCCACGCCCGGGCTGTACGCCAGCTCCGACAGCGGCGGGTACGCCAGCCAGCCGGTACGCGCGAATTCACCCACGCCCAGCGACACGTTGATCAGCACCACGCCGGCAGCAGCCAGCCAGAACGACAGCGTATTCAGGAACGGGAACGCCACGTCGCGCGCGCCAATCTGCAGCGGCACGATCAGGTTGATCAGGCCCGTCATCAGCGGCATGGCCATGAAGAAGATCATGATCACGCCGTGCGCGGTAAAGATCTGGTCGTAGTGCTCAGGCGGCAGATAGCCGGCACCGCCGCCCGAGGCAACCGCCAGTTGCGAGCGCATCATGATGGCGTCGGCAAAGCCGCGCAGCAGCATCACGATGGCCAGAATGCAGTACATCACGCCGATCTTCTTGTGATCGACCGAGGTGATCCACTCATTCCACAGGTACGACCACTTCTTCAGATAGGTGATCAGGCCAAATACGCCCGCACCACCCAGCAGAATGGCCGACACCGTCACGACCACGATGGGCTCGTGCAGCGGAATGGCCTCCAGACTCAACTTGCCAAACATCGTCAACTCCTAGGAATTCTTGGCCGCGCTCTTGGGCGCCGGCAGGGCGGACTGCACCGGCAGCGGGCGCGTTGCCGCATCCGCCGTTTCCACCGTGCAGTTGGCGCCTTGGAGCGCCTCGTCGAGCGTCAGGACCTTGTCGCCGTCGCCCATGTATTTGTGCAGGATGCTGTGATACAGCGCCGGGTCCACGTTGGCGTACACCGCCGGCGGCACCTTCTCGCTCGGCTTGGCCAGCTCGGCGTAGCCTTCCTTGGTCAGCACTTGCGGGGCGCTGCGGACCTGCTTGACCCAGGCGTCGAACTCTTCGCTGGTCATGGCCGTGGCCTTGAACTTCATGCCCGTGAAGCCCGAGCCGCTGTAGTTCGACGACATGCCGTCAAACACGCCGGTCTCGTTGGCGATCAGGTGCAGCTTGGTCTGCATGCCCGCCATGGCGTACACCTGGCTGCCCAGTTGCGGGATGAAGAACGCGTTCATCACCGTGTCGGACGTGATCTTGAAGTTGATCGGGGTGTTGGCCGGGATCGCGAGCTGGTTGACCGTCGCAATCTTCAGTTCCGGATAGATGAACAGCCACTTCCAGTCGAGCGAGACGGCCTCGACGGTGATCGGCTTCACATCCGATTCGATCGGCTTGTACGGATCGAGCGCGTGCGTGGACTTGTAGGTGATCCAGCCCAGCACGACGATGATCAGGCAGGGGATCAGCCACACCACCGCCTCGATGGCGTTGGAGTGCGACCAGTCCGGCTCATAACGCGCCTTGGTATTGGTGGAGCGGTACTTCCACGCAAACACCAGCGTCATGATGATCACGGGAATGACCACCAGCAACATCAAGCCGGTCGCCACCAGGATCAGCGTCTTTTCTTCCGCCGCAATCATCCCCTTCGGGTCCAGGACCGTCAGGTTGCAGCCCGCCAGCAAGAGCGGGAGGCTTGCGGCCAGAGTTGCGGTCAAAAACCGCTTCATATGTGGAACGAGTGTGTTCTTCATGTCTTGCACAGTTGCGCCGGCAATGCTTACCAACATCACGGGAGCCAAGCAGCCCAGACAGCGGCCACAGGCAGAAAAACGCGGGAAATGAGAAAAGACCGTGCTACCGACACCCCGAAAACACTGGGTGCAATAGCGGGGCTTCGATCACATCAGGCGCCGGTCAGGGAGAAGCTGAACCCAGCGCACCCCGCCACAGAGGCGGACTTCGGCCATGATGGGCATGGACGAAGCTGAGCGCCGCCGCACTGCACAAGGCAGCGGACGACAGATCGGGGGCGGCAGGATTCGATGCAGGCACTACGTCAAGCGCTCATTGGGGAGCGCGGTTTGGAGTGGAATGCGGGCGCGATCTTACCGCCAGACAGCGCTTCGGATTGCGATAGATGCTCAGGCAAATAGAAATCGGGGCCGATTGACAAGTGGCGCCCTCCCCGCCCGGCTAGGGTTTACGCGGTTTTGCGGGTAAGCAAATCGAAAGTGCCTGTTGTTGCACTGCGACAATCAGCCACAGTGGTGCGCACCCGACGCAGCCCCCAAATCTGCGCCCAAATGTTGAATTGAAAATAAGAATACTTCTCATTTACAATTCAGCACTTTCTTGCTCCGCATCACCGCCCGGTGTCCTGCGATTCCTCCGCCCCGCCCTTGCTTGCCGCACTGGTCCGTCATTACGACGAACTGGTCGATCTGCTGCGCCGGCGCTTTGGCGCGGACCGCGGTTTTGCGCGAGATGTCGTCCATGACGTGTGCGTGAGCCTGCTCTCGGAGCCGCCGCGCCAGCCGGTCACGGCCCCCGTGGCCTATCTGCGGCGCGCGACGGTCAACCTGGCGATCGACCGGCATCGCGTGGAAACGGCCCGCGGCGCGTGGGTCGAGTCGGCCACCGAACTGCCCGAACCCGCCGACGAAGCCCCCGGCCACGACCGCCACGTCGACGCCGGCCGTGAACTGGATCGCCTATCGGAAGCCATTGCCCTGTTGCCGCCGCGCTGCCAGCAGGTGTTTGTGCTGCATAAGATCCACGAGATGCCGCAGGCCGAGGTGGCGATAAGATTGGGGATTTCACGCAAGGCGGTCGAAAAGCACATCCGGCTAGGCATGATGGCCTGCCGTACGGCGCTGGACCGCCCGGCAGCCGCACCGCCGCGTTGAACACGCACAGGCTCTTGATGCCCCACCCACCCGACGACTTCTCCCGCGAGGACGACAGCCTGGCGCGCCACCGCAGCACGCTGCAGGCGCGCTTTGCCATGCCGGAATTGCCGGCACAGGCGCCGCGTCGGCGAGCACCGATGGTGGCGGCCGGGATCGTTGCGTTGCTCGGTGCGGTGCTGTGGGCGGATCCGGCCTGGCATACGCAGCGCTATGTCACGGCCGCAGGCGAACACCAGCACCTCACCCTGCCGGACGGCAGCGATCTCACCCTCAACACGCGCACCGTCGCTGAGGTGGAATGGCACCTGCGATCGCGGCAAGTTCGTCTCATCGACGGTGAGGCGCTGTTCGACGTGACGCATTCGGCGTGGCGACCTTTCGTCGTGCATGCAGGCGAAACGACCGTGCGCGTGGTTGGCACCGCCTTCAACGTGCGACGCGCCGATCCGTATGTCACGGTGACCGTGCTACGCGGCCGCGTACATGTTGTGGAAGAGGCTTCGGGCGATGCCGTGCTGCTGACGGCCCGCCAGGCAGCCGAGTCGTTCAACGGCACGCTTACCGCGCGCGCCGCGCCCGACCTCAGCGCTGCCATCGCCTGGAAAGACGGCAAGCTGATGTTCGACCGCACACCGCTGGCCCAGGCTGTGGCCGACATCAACCGCTATCGCGCAACGCCCGCTGTGCTGACCGATCCGGCACTGGGCCGCCTGCAGATCTCGGGCGTGTTCGACAGCGCGCGCACCGATGCGCTGCTCGATCTGCTGCCGTCCATCCTGCCGGTGGCCGTCCGCCGTGAGGCCAACGACACCGTGCGCATTCTCGCCCGCAGCATCACGCGATAAAAAAAAATCGCACGCCAAGGTAGGGATGCCCGGTGCGCGGTTCGTCTACTCCCCTGTGACCTAGACCAACGGATCCGCAGATCCACAGATTCAACACGGGGAGCTTCACAGTGATTCGCACACAACGACGCGTGCCGCGCATGATCGCGCTGGCCGCGGCTACGCTGCTGGCCAGCGCTGCCTTCGCACAGGCCCACATGACCATCGACATTCCTGCCGAGCCGCTCGACGCTGCGCTCAATGCGCTGGCACGGCAGGCGGGTGCGCAGCTCATCTTTGCCAGCGCGCTGACGGCGGGCAAGACGGCGCCGCGCGTTCAGGGGCAGATGCGCGTGGAAGATGCACTCGACCGGCTGCTCGCCCAATCCGGGCTGGTGGCACGCAAGCAAGGCGGCAACACGTTCACCATCGAACCGACGGGCGGTAGCGCGCAAGTCACGCTGCCGGCCACGGTGGCGACCGCCAGTGCGCAACAGGAATCGGCGACTGGGCCTGTGCGTGGCTACATCGCCCAGCGCAGCGCCACTGGCACCAAAACCGATGTACCACTCTCGGAGATTCCGCAATCGATCAGCGTGGTCTCGCGCGACCGCTTCGAGGCGCAGGGTGCGCAGAGCGTGAACGAGGCGCTGCGCTACTCGGCGTCCGTCTCGTCGTACGGCGCGGGCACGCGCTCGGATTGGTACACCGCCGTGCGCGGCTTCGTGCCGGCCACGTACCTCGACGGGCTGCAGTTGCCCAACACCATCAACCTGGCGAGCTGGCGTGTGGACCCGTGGCAGATCGAGCGCGTCGAATTGCTGCGCGGGCCGTCGTCCGTGCTGTATGGCCAGGGCGACCCGGGCGGCACGGTGAACATCGTCACCAAGCAGCCGACCACCGAGCCGATCCGCGAAATTGAAGTGCAATACGGTAGCCACGCGCGCAAGCAGGTGGCCGGCGACTTTGCCGGCGCGCTCGACGCCGACGGCAAGCTGTCGTATCGCCTGACGGCCGTTGCCCGCGACGGCAACCTGCCCTTCGGCCCGTTCAAGGACCAACGCCTGATGGTGGCGCCCTCGCTCACGTGGAAGCCATCGGCCGATACCACGCTCACGCTGCTGGCAACCTACCTGCGCGACAAGACCAACTCGTCCGACAACTTCCTGCCCGCGAGCGGCACCATCCTGCCGAACCCGAACGGCAAGATTCCCGCCACGCTGTTCACGGGCTCGCCGGACTTTGATGCGTACGAGAAGACGCAGTACTCGCTGGGCTACCAGTTCGAGCACGAGCTCAACGACACGTGGACGGTGCGGCAAAACACGCGCTACATGCACCTGAAGCTGGACGACCGCATGACCTACGGCGTGGGCCTGGACCCGAGCGACCCGACGCAGCGCATGATGTGGCGCTACGCCGGCATCGCCAAGCCGAGCTACGGGCGATTCGACGTCGATACGCAGGTGCAGGCGAAGTTCGCCACCGGCATCGCGCGGCACACCTTCCTGGCGGGCGTGGACTATCAGCGCCAGACCACCAAGGACCCTGAGAACTACGCCCTCACCTCGTCGCTGGATCTGTACAACCCGGTGTATGCCCCGTTCGACTGGTCGATCTTCAATGGCTCAGGCGCATCGCCGCAGGACATCCATCAGAAGCAGACGCAGCTGGGTGTGTACCTGCAGGACCAGATCAAGCTGGGCGAACGCTGGGTCTTTACGCTCGGCGGCCGCCACGACTGGAGCGACCTGCGCACCGACGACCTGCTCGCCGGCACCAACAGCAGCCAGCGCGATTCCGCCTTCACGGGCCGCGTGGGCGTGGTGTACCTCGGGCCGTACGGGCTGTCGCCGTACGTGAGCTATTCGACGTCGTTCAACCCGACCATCGGCACCGACCGCAACAATCAGCCGTTCAAGCCGACCAAGGGCAAGCAGATCGAGGCGGGCATCAAGTTTGCGCCGAGCAGCAAGACGTCGATCACAGCGGCGGTGTTCCAGATCCACCAGACCAATGTGCTCACGCCGGACCTGAACGACCCGACCGGCATGCACAACGCGCAGTCGGGCGAGATCCGCTCGCAGGGCATCGAGCTGGAAGGCACGACGCAGCTGCTGCCGGGCTGGAACGTGATCGCCAGCTACACATATCAGGACGTGCGCAACACCAAGGCCAACGACGTCACGCTCAACAAGTGGCCGATCGCGATTCCGATTCCGCGTCAGATGGCATCGCTGTGGACGGACTACCGCATCCGCTCGGGTGTGCTGCAAGGTGTGGGCATCGGTGCCGGTGTGCGTTACACCAGCCCGACGGCCGGTGCGCCGGATAACTCACTCAAGGTGCCGGGCTACACGCTGTTTGATGCGTCCATCTTCTACACCGTCGGCCACTGGCGCTTTGCGCTCAACGGCACGAACCTGGGCAACCGCGAAGTCATCTCCGGCTGCTACGACGCCACGCGCTGCATCTACAACAACGGGCGCACGGTACTGGCAACAGCCAAATACGCCTGGTAACACGCTGCGACATCGCCAAAGAAAAACGGGCCACATCGTGGCCCGTTCTCTTTACTGCACTACCAATCCGGCAATGCGCACCAGCACCAACCCTGCGGCCACGACTAGGTAGCCGCGCAGCACGAACATCCATGTCCGCTTGAGCGGCGTCCAGCGTGCCGGCGTGAGCTGCTCCAGCGGCGGCATGGTCCAGTGATTGCGGTCCAGCACGCTCACACGTTGCGGATGATGCGTCCGATGGTTGCGTTGCTCGATGCGCCACAGCACCAGCGACATCACCACGGCGATGACCGAACCGCCGATCAGGATCGCGCCGATCTCGAACTCGCCGATGCCCGGGAACAGCACCGCAGCCGTGAGGATGACCGACAGCATCACCAGCACCGCCACCACGCCGCCGGTGAAGATGTTCATCGCGCGACCGTTCGTCCACGGGCCCAGCACAGCCTTGTCGTTGCACAACAGCAGCAGGAACACCGTGGCGCTCGGCAGCAGCACGCCCGCCAGCGATTGCACGGCATTGGTCAGCAGGCCCAGCGGCACACCCGGCGTCAGCACCAGGCCTGCGGCCAGCAGCGTCAAGCCGAAGTAGACGGCGTAGAAGCCCTTGGCCTCGGTCGGCTTGCGATGCAGCGAATGGCGCACGGCAAACACATCGCCAATCGCATAGGCGGTCGACAGCGACACCGCGCACGCGCCGATGATGCTGGCGTCCAGCAGCGCAATGGCGAACAGAATGCCCGCCCAGCGGCCCGAGTAGGCCTCCAGCCCCTTCGCCGTACCCAGCGCATCGGTGTAGTTGCCGAACTCCGGCGTACCGTGGAAGGCCTGCGCGCTGAAGGCAATCATCGCCACCGCGCCGGCAATCACAAGCACGATGCCCAGCCACAGGTCCGCACGCTCATAGCGGATGAAGCGCGCAGTGATGCGCTTGTCGATCACGTAGCTTTGCTGGAAGAACAACTGCCACGGCGCCACGGTCGTCCCAACGATGGCGATGATCAGCAGCATCACTTCCGCCAGCGGTGCACCGGCCGGTAGAGCAGGCACGAAGAAATCGCGTGCCACCTGCCCCATCGGCGGATGCACCACCAGAAAGATCGGAATGAGCGTGAGACTGCCCGCCACCAGCGCAAGTGCAAAGCGCTCGAACCGTCGGAAGTCACCCGTGGACGCGGCCAACATCACCAGCGCCGCTGCAGCGCACACACCCCAGTGGCGCGGAATGCCGAGATATTCCAGCGCAAGGCTGATACCGATGAACTCCGTCACCAGCGTCAACGCATTGACGAGGAATAGGTCGATGACAGAGAAGCTGCCCCAGAACTTGCCGAAGCGCGCAAAGATCAGCCGCGCATGGCCAACCCGGGTGACGGCGCCCAGGCGCAGCACCATCTCCTGGTTCACGTACAGCACGGGGATGAGCAGCATCAGCGTCCACAACAGCGTGGTGCCGTAGTTCTGCCCGGCTTGCGTGTACGTGCCGAAGGCGCCGGCGTCGTTATCGCCCACCATTACGATCAGGCCGGGGCCGAGGATGGCCAGCAGCGTGCGCAAGCGTGCACGCCAGCCGTCACGCGCGCCAGTATCGTGGTGCGCAATGGTGCCGAGCGCGCCACGAATGTCGCCCACATGGGCCTCATCAAGCGCGGCATGACGTGGTGGTGCGTCGATGCCAGAAGCAATTTGGGTCATATCGACCTCCGATTTGTTATTGGGTGAGGGATGTACCCGTCGTTGGATTACCCGCCGGTTACCAATAGGTGCGCGACAGCCGGATGGCGGCGGCGGCGTAGCCGTGGTTGGAGAGCGATTGGCCCCCGTCGTCAGCGCGCCGGTTGGACGTGGTCGACACAGCGTTGGCACGCTCCGGCGCACCAGCACGGGCCTGCACGAACGGCGAGCTGAACGGCAGAGCGATGGCCGAGAAACGACGGGCGGGAATGTTGAATTTGCGCATAACAACTCCTGGCCGCATGGGCACGACGCGTGCACGGCATGCGGCAATCGCCGCGCTCGGGTTGTCGTACCCGAGGCGGCAGATTCAAACAATCAAGGAGCGATGCAGACACCGCTGCCTTGCCGGGGCGGCAAGTCAGCAGCAGGGAACAACCGTGCGGCGGACTCGCCTAGTAGGAAAGAAATGTCGGGTAAGGTCGACTCGGACTGTCCATATGGGTCCTCCGTAGGTCTTAGAACTCGGCGTGGACGCGCATGCCGTAAAACTTGGCAGGGCCGCGGTCCCGGTTGTAGCCAGGGTTCTGGATCAATTGAAAATCGGGGCTGAGCATGAGGCCCTTCACCGGTTGAAAGCTGTAAAACAATTCGAGTACGCGCTCGTGGCCATAGTTCAACGCGCCATCGCCCAGGAACGCGCCGCTACCGCCGGCCGCCAGGTAGGCCTTGTGATCCGGGCCCAACATGTTCAGCGAAAATGCCGCACCCACCACATCATTGGGGCGACCCCACGACGAGCCCTTCAGCAGACCGCCGAACGACACGTTGCGGCCCACCTCAGTAAAGGCGTACGTCTCGGTCTTGTCATCCGACCAGTTCAGCCGTGCAAACAGGCCCAGGTTCTCGCCCGCCTTCTGCTCGAACGACAGGCCCACGCCCACCTTGGCGTGCTCCTTACGCACCTGGCTCAGGTCCGGCGCGCTTCCCGTGGCCTGGCCGAGAGCGATGGCGTCATCAAAGCGGCCCATGCGCGTCTTGTTGCGCCAGCCCATCAACCGTACCTTGCCGTCCTGGCCGAACAGCGTGTAGCTCTTTTCCAGTTCCACCATGTCACCGTAGTGCTGCATGAAGGCGGAATCCAGTGCCAACCCGTTGGACTCGATCGGCTGCAGGAAGCGGCCAGCGCGCGCGGCCCAGCCGAGTTCGCTGTCGATGTACTCCAACGCGATGCCCCAGTTGTAGCCGCGCGCATCGGCCGGGTAGTCGAACGATGGGCTCGCCATGAACGACCAGTTCAAGAATTGCGTGCGCGGATCGTGCGAGTACTCCACACCATCAAACACATCCAACACCGGCATGTTGCCCACGGTCAGCACCACGCGGCGCTTGTCGACCACGTCTGCAAACTGGTTGAAGTCGGCGTCGATCTTTTCTGTATCGCCGCCCAGGCCCCAGGTCTGGCGCAGAAAAGCGCGGGCGCGGTATAGCGTCGGGTCGGTGCCCGTCACCTTCGCCAGCTCGCCGTTGGTCGGGCCACCCAGACCATGCAGATCCGAGAACGCCTTGCCCATGATGACTTCCGGGTTGAAGTGGAACTCGGCGCCCTTCCACAACCGCATGCCCAGGTCCAGCGTGGTGCTGAACGAGTAGCTGATGGCGCGGCCGCCGGTCAGGCTGTTATCACCGCTGTACGGTGACTTGAACGCAGGCTTGGCTTGCCAAACCCAGGTCGATTGACCGTGGAAACCGAAGCGGTCATCGAGTTCACCGCCAGCGATCGGCAGTGCATCCGCAGCCGGTGCGGAAGCCTGGGCTTCTTGGGCTTGAGCCGCGTGGGTGAAAACAGAGAACGAAGC
>F21B_10013537_pt1 | contig 13370 bp, 11 predicted proteins | sample RepKananBrdUF21B_FD_10803 | JGI IMG/M metagenome (IMG submission 10803) | reverse complement strand
CCGTCGGCGCGGCGCACCAGCGTCAGATCCACCGTCGAGCCGCGGGAATGCGACGAGCGCTCGGCGATGTAGCCGAGGCGGAAGAGATCGGCCTTGTCGGTCCGCGGGTAGTAGGCGGGCTTCATGCGCGTGTCGGCGGGGTCGCGCGCCCAGGCCGCGAAATCCGCGACCGCGCGGCGCGGGCGGTAGCAGTCGAACACCTTGAGGCCGAGACCCTCGGGCGCCAGCGCCGCCTGGACCGTCGCCAGCGCCCGCGCCGCCTGCGGCGTCAGCAGGCAGCGCGGCGCCTCGTAGCCGGCGATGGGGCGGCCGATGAAATTGTCGGAGCCGGCATAGCGCAGGTCGAGGACAAGGCCCGGCACCACGCCGCCCGCATCGACGAAGGGGCCGGCCTCCGTCGCGGCGGGCTGGGCGGCGGCGAGGGCGAGCCCCGTCAGGACCGTGCGCATCAGGTCCGCCATGCCAGCAATCCCGCGCCGGCGGCGATCAGCGCGACGCCGGCCCAGTGATGCGGCGCGAGGCGCTCGCCGAGGAAGAGGACGCCGAATACCGCGACCAGGACGACGCTCAGCTTGTCCAGCGGGGCGACGCGGGCGGCCTCGCCCAGGGCCAACGCCCGGAAGTAGCAGAGCCAGGACGCACCGGTGGCGAGCCCCGACAGGGTCAGGAAGACGAGGTTTTTCGTCGAAACACGGCCAAGATCCGACGCCTGTCCCGCGGTGACGACGATGGCGCCCGTCAGCAACAGGATCACCACGGTCCGGATGAAGGTCGCCACGTCCGGCGCCACGCCGTCGATTCCGACCTTGGCGAGGATCGCGGTGGCGGCGGCGAACCCGGCCGAGAGCAGGGCCCAGAACCGCCACGACAGGAGAAGATCGGCCACGGGAAGCCTCCGCTACAGGGCGTGGCGCATGACGACCAGCGCCAGGGCCAGCCCGCCGATCCCCGCCAGCACCGAGACGAGGACGTAGGCGAGGGCCGCGAGCCCGTCGCCGCGCTCCATCAGGGTGACGGCCTCGAGAGAGAAGGTCGAGAAGGTGGTGAAGCCGCCCAGGATCCCGGTCGCCACGAACAGCCGGGCCTGGAGGGGGCCGCCGCGCGCGGCCATCCAGCCGGTGACGATCCCCATCAGGACCGAGCCGACGATGTTGATGCCGAGCGTGCCCCACGGGAAGCTCGATCCGAGCCGCACGGCCCAGAGATTGACCCCGTGGCGCAGCACACCGCCGAGGCCGGCACCGAGGAAGACGAGGAGGGTGTTCAAGTCTGAAGGCTCGGGAAGGGGCGCCGGGTGATCACCTCGGTCGACGAGGTGTGGCGCCGGACGCAGGCTGACGATCTTACAGACGCTTTCCCGTTCATCACAGCCGTCAGTCCGGGGCCGCGTCGCGGAACCCGGAAACCACCCGTGATGCGTCGTTGAAAGCAGGGCGTCGCGGCCGGTCGTGGAGTCCGGGTTCGCCTTCGGCGCCCCGGAATGACGATCGCCGGAATGCTGCGCCGCCGCCGCGATCGGACGGCTCTTCGATCTGTCGACGCGCCCGCCTTGCGCGGAAGCCAATCCGACGAGAGGGACCCACCGACGGAGCCGGTGGGTCCCTTCGGTTCATGACGGTGCTGATCAGCCCTCTCCTATGACCTTGTCCGGCGTGATCGGCAAGTGGCGGATGCGCTTGCCGGTGGCGTGGAAGACCGCGTTCGAGATCGCAGCGGCCACGCCGACGATACCGATCTCGCCGAGACCCTTCACGCCGAGCGGGTTCGCCTTGTCCTCCTCGTCCACGAAGATCACGTCGAGGTCGTGAATGTCGGCGTTCACCGGCACGTGGTACTCGCCGAGATTGTGGTTCATGAACCGGCCGATGCGGTGATCGAGCATCGATTCCTCGTGCAACGCCGAACCGATGCCCATGACGATTCCGCCCAGGATCTGGCTGCGGGCCGTCTTGAGGTTGAGGATCTTGCCCGCCGCGATGGCCGAGATCACGCGGGTGCAGCGCACGATCCCGAGCTCCTCGTCGATCTTCACCTCCGCGAAGATCGCCGAATGGGTATAGGCCTCGTATTGCTGGGCGAAGTCCTTGTCCGGAGCGGCCTCGCCGGTCGCCTCGAGCTTCTGCGTTCCGGTCGCCTTCAGGACGTCGGCCAGCGCCACGCTCTTCGAAGGATCGCCCGTCACCTCGATGCGGCCGTTCGAGAACACCACGCGCTCGAAATCGGCGTTGGCCAGCGGCGAGTTCTCCATGCCGCGGGCGAGCTTGAACGCCTGCTCGGCGATGTCGCGGCAGGCCTTCATCACGGCTGTGCCCGACGAGGCCGCCGTCCACGAGCCGCCCGCCACGGGGGCTTTGGCGAGGGTGGTGTCGCCGAGCTTGGTCGTGACATGGTCCAGCGGCAGGCCGAGCGTGTCGGCGGCGATCTGAGTCAGGATCGTGTAGGTGCCGGTGCCGAGATCGCCCGTCTGGTTGCCGACCTCGAGCCGGCCGTCGGCGGTGAGCACCGCGTGGGCGCTCGACTGCATCATCATCGATTCCCAGATGCCGGTCGCCATGCCCCAGCCGACGAGTTCGCGGCCCTCGCGCATGGAGCGCGGCTCAGGGGTGCGGCGGCTCCAGCCGAAACGTTCGGCGCCCTGGCGGAAACACTCCTTGAGCGCCTTGGAGCCGAACGGCTTCTCCTCGGTCGGATCGCTCTCGGTGTAGTTCTTCAGCCGCAGCGCGATCGGATCCTGGCCGGTGGCGTAGGCCAGCTCGTCCATCGCCGTCTCGATGGCGTAGACGCCGGTCACGGCGCCCGGCGCGCGCATGTCGCCTGGCGTGGGAGTGTCGAGCTTGGCCAGGCTGTAGGTGAGCTTGACGTTGTCGCAGTCGTAGAGCACGCCCGACCAGTTGACGACGACCTCCTGATAGTCCTCGTAAGACGAGGTGCCCTGCACCGCGTCGTGCCTGAGCGCGGTGAGCTTGCCCGAGCGGTCCGCGCCGAGCGAGACGGTCTGAAGCGCCTCAGAGCGGTAGGTGAAGGACCACATCTGGTCGCGGGTCAGCGTCACCCGCACCGAGCGCCCGAGATCCTTGGCCGCCAGCATCGCCAGAAAGAGCTGGTATTGCGGGCGAAGGCCCGAGCCGAAGCCGCCGCCGAGATAGGGGTTCAGGACCCGCACCTGCTCCGGCTTCAGGCCGAAGGCGCTGGCGATGTAGTCGTGGGTGTTCGAGACGCCCTGGATCTTGTCGTAGACGGTGTAGGTGCCGTCCTTCTCCACCACGACGGTGGAGGCGTGCGGCTCCATCGGGTTGTGATGCTCGTCGGCCATCCGGTACTGGCCGTTCACGCGGATCTCCGCGGCGTCGAACGCCGTCTCGGCGTCGCCCCACGGCTCCGGCGGCGGCTTGATGCCGGCCCGCTTCATCGGCGGATCGTAGGCCTCGGGCGCCTGCGCCGCGAGGTCGGTGCGGGGCGCCACGACCCCGTAATCGACCCGCACCAGGGAGGCGGCGTAGCGCGCCGTCTCGAAATCCTCGGCCACGACGAGGGCCACCGGCTGGCCGGAGAAGACGATCCGGTTGGTCGCCAGCGCCTGGAACGGCGCGCCGGGGGGCGCCACCGCGTCCTGGTAATCCTCCGGGTTGTCGGAGGTGGCCGGGCGGTTCTCGTGGGTGATCACCTTGATGACGCCGGGCACCGCCTCCGCCGCGGAGGCGTCGATGCTCCGGATGCTGCCCTTGGCGATGGCGCTCGACACGACCACGCCGTAGGCGAGGTCGGGCGCGGCGAACTCGCCGGCATACTTGGCGAGACCCGTGACCTTGGCCGGGCCGTCGACGCGGCTGACGGCGCTGCCGACGAACCGGTCGCGGCCAGCCGCCGTGCTGATCTGAACGGTCATGGACGGCTCCTTACTGGATGCGCTTGTCGGACTGGGACTGGGGTGTGCCGGCGGCGGCCTGCTCCAGGCCCCGGACGATGGCGCGGCGCGCCAGCTCGATCTTGAAGCCGTTGGTCGATTGCGGCTTGGCCTCGCGCAGGACGAGGTCGGCGGCCGCCTTGAAGCTCTCGCGCGTCGCCGGCCTGCCCTGCAGCAGGGCCTCGGCGTCCGTGTTGCGCCAGGGCTTGTGAGCGACGCCCCCGAGCGCGAGGCGCGCGGTGCGGATGGTCTGCCCGTCGAGTTCGAGCGCGGCCGCGACCGAGACCAGCGCGAAGGCGTAGGAGAGCCGGTCGCGCAGCTTCAGATAGGTATGGTGCCCGGCAAAGCCCCTGGCCGGCAGATCGACGGAGACGATGATCTCGCCGGGCGCGAGGTTGGTGTCCTTGGCCGGATCGTCACCCGGCAGGCGGTGGAACTCGGCGAACGGGATCGCGCGGTCGCCCTGCGGCCCGCTGACCCGCACCGTCGCCTCCAGTGCGGCCAAAGCCACGCACATGTCGGAAGGGTGGGTGGCGATGCAGTGCTCGCTGGTGCCGAGGATCGCGTGGATGCGGTCGACGCCGCCGATCGCCGAGCAGCCGGTGCCGGGCTCGCGCTTGTTGCAGGGCGTGGCCGTATCGTAGAAGTAGTAGCAGCGGGTGCGCTGCAGTAGGTTGCCGCCGGTGGAGGCCGCGTTGCGCAGCTGCGCCGAGGCGCCGGCCAGGATCGCGTCCGCCAGCAGCGGGTAGCGCTCGCGGATGCGGGCGTCGTAGGCGAGCGCCGCGTTGGTCACGAGCGCGCCGATGCGCAGGCCCCCGTCGCGCTCCTCGATCTTGTCCAGCGGCAGCCGGGTGATGTCGATGAGCTTTCCCGGCCGCTCGACATCGTACTTCATCAAGTCGATGAGGTTGGTGCCGCCGGCGATGAAACGGGCCGCCGGATCGCTGCCGAGCGCCTGCACCGCCTCCGCCACCGTGCTGGGACGGACGTAATCGAAGCGGTTCATCGGGCGCCTCCCTGCTGCATCACATCCTCGATCGCGTCGACGATGTTGGTGTAGGCACCGCAACGGCAGATGTTGCCGCTCATCGCCTCGCGGATCTCGTCGCGCGTCTTGGCGTGGCCCTCGTTCATCATTCCGACGGAGGAGCAGAGCTGACCCGGGGTGCAGTAGCCGCACTGGAAGGCGTCGTGCTCGACGAAGGCTTCCTGGATCGGGTGGAGGCTGTTCGTGCCCTCGCGATGGGCGAGGCCGGCCAGACCCTCGACGGTGGTGATCTCCGCGCCGTCCTTCATCACGGCGAGCGTGAGGCAAGAGTTGATGCGCGTGCCGTTCACCAGCACGGTGCAGGCGCCGCACTGACCATGGTCGCAGCCCTTCTTGGTGCCGGTCAGGTCGAGGCGCTCGCGCAGGAGGTCGAGCAGCGTGGTCCAGGGCGCCACCTGAAGCTCGCGCCGCTCGCCATTGATGGTGAGCGTGATGCCGATTGTCCCGACGCCGCCGGGCGAACCGCTGTCGATGAGCATGGTTACATCCGTGATGAGGCGCGAGCCCCACACGGACGAAGCGCGGGCCGGGAGGCTTCGCGAGGACCGAACAGGGAGCGCGTCTTGAAAGGGCGCGGTCTTGAGGGCCCGCGCCGGGTCGTGTCGATAACCATTCCAAGGTGACCCTGTTCCGCTCGGCCGTTGGAGCCGACGGACCGGCCCGATCACGGGCCGGCGGGATACGGGGCGGCTTCCCGTCGGGGGTGGGGCGAAGGGCCGGGTGAAGGGCGGGGTTACGCGCGGCGAGAAGCTCGGCTAACGCTTGCCCCGCACGCCGACTTCGAGGAGCCGCCATGGCCGATGCACTCGACCCCGTCCTCAACGACATCGACCGCGATCTGGACAACAGCCTGGAGCGGCTGTTCGCGTGGCTGCGCATCCCCTCGATCTCGACCGACTCGGCCTATGCCGGCCATTGCCGCGAGGCGGCGCAGTGGCTGGAAGGGAACCTGACTGCGCTCGGCTTCGAGACCAGCGTCGAGGAGACCTCGCTCCACCCCGTCGTTCTGGCCCACCGCCCGAAGCCGGGCGCGCCGCACGTGCTGTTCTACGGCCATTACGACGTGCAGCCGGTCGATCCGCTGAATCTCTGGCGGACCGCGCCGTTCGACCCCCGCATCGAGGAGGCGGACGGCACGAAGCGGATCGTCGCCCGCGGCGCATCCGACGACAAGGGTCAGGTGATGACCTTCGTCGAGGCCTGCCGCGCGCATCTCGCCATGAACGGCGATCTGCCGGTCGGGGTCACCATCCTCATCGAGGGAGCGGAGGAGAACGGCTCCCAAGGACTGCCCGAATGGGTCGAGGCCAATCGCGAGCGGCTGAAGGCGGATGTGGCGCTCGTCTGCGACACCGGCATGTGGGACCGCGAGACTCCGCAGATCACGACCTCGCTGCGCGGCCTCGCCTATTATGAGGTCAAGGTCACCTGCGCCGACCGCGACCTCCATTCCGGCTTCTTCGGCGGCGCCGCGGCGAATCCGATCCACGTGCTGTCGCGGATCATCGCCGACCTGCACGACGCGGATGGCCGCGTGACCCTGCCGGGCTTCTATGACGGCGTGCGCGAGCCGCCGCCGGAGCTGCTGGAGCAGTGGCGCTCGCTCGGGCTGACGCCCGAGAAATTCCTGGGACCGATCGGCCTGAAGCAGCCGGCGGGCGAGCGCGGGCGGCTGCCGATCGAGCTGATCCAGTCGCGGCCGGCCTGCGACGTGAACGGCATCATCGGCGGCTATACGGGCGAGGGGACCAAGACCGTCATCGCGTCCCAGGCCTCCGCGAAGGTCTCGTTCCGCCTCGTCGACGACCAGGACCCGGAGCAGCTCTCGAAGACCTTCGAGGCCTTCGTGCGCGAGCGCGTGCCCGCCGACTGCTCGGTGGAGGTGATCTGCTACAAGGGCTCGCGGGCGGTGGCTCTGCCCTACGACATGCCGCAGCTCGCGGCCGCGCAAGCAGCCCTCTCGGCCGAATGGGGCCGCGAGGCGGTGGCGGTGGGCGCCGGTGGCTCGATCCCGATCGTCGGCGATTTCAAGCGCATCCTCGGGCTCGACACCCTGCTGATCGGCTTCGGCCTCGACGATGACCGCATCCACTCGCCCAACGAGAAGTACGAGCTGACGAGCTTCCACAAGGGCACACGCTCCTGGGCGCGGATCCTCTCGGCGCTGGCCGAGGCGTGATGCCGGATCGGATGGGCGAGCGTCGGCTTCTCCGGCTGGGATCTCCGGCAGCATGAATGCGGCTGCCCTCTCCGGACTGTCGAGCGGTGCCCCTGCGTCGCTGCCCGGCCAGCTGATCGAGGCCGCGCCCGACGCCTGCGTGCTGCGCTTCCCCTTGCCGCCCTCGCTGCCGATCCCGCTGCACGTGTCGGCGCCCGAAGGTTTGCGTCTGGTGACCTGGGCCCTGGACGGGCTCGGCGCCGGTGCGACGGAGGGGCCCGTCTGCCTGCTGGTGCTCGAAGGCGACGGCGCCGCCCTGCGCGACAGCGTGACCGTCGCCACCCATTTCCGCGATCTCGCGGTGCAGCCCGCCCCCGCCTGGGCCGACGCCCTCAGCGCAGCCGAGCGGATCCTCCTCGCGCGGGCGCTGCTTTCCGCGGGCACCGCCGGCCTCGCGCCGCTCGGACGCCTGTTCGGTCTCGTCGAGGCGGCGATCGCCGCGCTGCCGGCCGCCGAGGATGCGCCGGATCTCGCGGACGAGGACGGCGGCTGGTCGCTCGGCGGTACGGCGGTTCCGCACGGCCTGCTGTTTCGCACCCGCGCCGGCTGGGGCTGTGCCAGGGTCGCGCGCTCACGCCTGCGCTTCGGCAATCATCCGAGCAAGCATCCGCGCCAGAACCTGACGCTCGAACCCGTCTGGGGGGCGCCTCCCGAGGGTCTGCCCGAGCGCTCCTACGCGCTCAGTGCCCACGGCTTCACGGCGCTGACGAGATGACCTTCGTGACGCATATGGGCCTCGTGACGCGATGGGCCGCCTGATGCCGCCCGACAGGCCGGACAAGCCAGCGATCCTCGTGCTCGCGCCGATGCCGGCGGCGCCCGTGAGTGCCGGCAACCGGCGCCGGCTCGCGGCCACCTGCGAGGCGCTGACCCGCGGCGGCTTCGCCATCGACCTCGCCTATTACGCCCACGAGGATCAGATCTACCGCCGTTTCGGCCAGCACCCGCCGACCGACTTTCGGGCGATGGAAGCGACGTTCCGGAACGTCTTCCTGATCGAGGCGCGGACCGTGATTCCGCTCAAGACGCGCGCGACTTCGTTCGGGATCGACGAGTGGTGCCCCGACGAGGTCGGCGCGTTCGTCGCGTGGTACTTCTCGGCCTATCCCAACACCGGCGCGGCGCTGGTCAACTACGTCTTCCTCTCGCGCGCCCTGGAGCGGGTGCCGCCGGGCGTGTTGACGCTCATCGACACCCACGACCGCTTCGCCGGCCGCCAGAACCAGTACCGGCCGTTCCGCGCCGAGCCGAACTTCTTCTACACCGACGCGGCCGGTGAGGCGCAGGGGCTGTCGCGAGCCGACGTCGTGCTGGCGATCCAGGCGGCGGAAGCGGGCATTTTCGCCGGCCAGACCGACAGCCGCGTCCTGCTTCTGCCGCCGCATTTTCCCGCGCGGAAATCCTTCTCCGTGCCCGATCAGGTCAAGCGGATCGGCTTCCTCGGCCACGGCAACGACCCGAACCTGTTCTCCATCGGCCGGTTCATCCGCGTCTGGCGCGACGGCTGGACACCGGATCGCCCCGAGCTCGTCATCGCCGGCGAGATCTGCCGCAGCCTGCCCGGCGTCGAGGGACCGGGCGTGCGGCTGCTCGGCTATCTCGACCGGCTCGACGAGTTCTACGCGCAGGCCGATCTCGTCGTGGCGCCGATGCTCATGGGTTCCGGGCTCAAGATGAAAGTCGGCGAGGCGCTCTCCTTCGGTCGCCCGGTGATCGGCACCGAGATCGGACTCGAAGGCTTCGAGCCCGAGGCGCCGGCCCATCGCTGCCGCGACGCGGAGGCGGTGAAGGAGGTGGTGCTGGCGGTGGCCGACGATGCCGACGCGCTGGCGCAACTGACGCGGGCGAGCGAGGCGCTGTTCACCCGCTACGCCGCGGCGGCCCTGGCGGCGGAAGCGGAGCTGACCGGGCTGCTGAGGGCGCGTTGCGGTGACCGTGCCCTCGCCTCGCCCGCCAGGCAGGATGTGGGGCAGGGAACTCCTGAAGCGGAGCGAGCAGGTACGTTCCGAGGCGGCGGCCTCGTTCTGACCTGCGAGACCTCCGCCCGCTCCCTGCCCGCCGCCGACCCTGATCTCGGGGTGCTGGTCGCTACCGAACGAAGGCCGGGACAGGGCACGGCGGACGTCTACACACCCCGGCGGCAGCGCTGGTTCGCCCATGCGGACGCCTCCGTCGACGGCGCGCCGCCGGATCTCGGCGCCCTCGACGTCGCCCTCTCGCCCGAATGGGTGCGTGACCGTAAGCTGACGCCCGAGACCCGCGTCGCGCTCGCCCGCAGCTTCGCGGGCATCCAGGCCGATTGGGAGACGCGAGGCCGGATCGTCGGCCGCGCGGGGGATCGCATCGAGATCGCGACCCTGCTGCCCGGCGTTCTCGTCAACGGCACCCATCCGGCGGTGGCCTTCCTGATCGCGGAGGAGGGGGCTTCCGAACTGCGCCTCGAACGGGTCACGCCGCTCCACCGGCGCGGGACTGATATCTATGCCGATCTCACCGGCCGTCTGCCCGCGCCGCTCCCCGTGAGCCTGTCCTTCCGCGCGGCTTCCATGCCGTCGGACGGCCGCCGCCTCCTGTTCCTCACCGATGACGGGATCGGCCGGATCTTCCTGGCGGAGGACGCGGCCCAACCCATGACCGGACCATGAGCGAGATTCCCGCCGTTCCCCTGCTCGACACCGTCGATCCCGGTATCGGGCGCCGCGCGGCGCTCGCCGAGGCCGCGCTGATCTTCGACGCGATCGTCCGCAACGGCGTCCGCCTCGCCTTCGCGCCGCAGCCTGAGCCGGACGTCTCCATCGTCATCGTCGCCCGCGACGCCCGCCACCTCCTGGCACTCACCCTCACCCGCCTCTGCGCGGGGCAGGTTCTGGCCGGCGTCAGCTTCGAAGTCGTGCTGGTCGACAACGCCTCGGCGCCGGAGACCCGCGCCCTCTACCGGCATCTCGAAGGGGTCACGCTGATCGAGAACGCCACCAACACCGGCTTCGGCCCCGCCTGCAACGCCGGCGCGGCGCGGGCGCGGGGGCGCTACATCCTGTTCCTCAACCCGGATGTCGATCTCCTGCCCGGCGCGCTGGCGGCGATGGTCGCGACCTTCCGCGAGTACGAGGGCACCGGCATCGTCGGCGCCCGACTCGTCTTCCCTGGCGGCGTTCTGCAGGAATCCGGCGCGGGCTTCCGCGACGATGCCGGGCTCACCCATCCGCACGGCCGCGGCAACGCCGACCCCTTCGCCCCCGAGCACGCCGCGACCCGCGATGTCGGCTACGTCTCGGGCGCCGTGCTGATGATCGAGCGGGACCTGTTCGAAGGCCTGGGCGGCTTCGACCCGCTCTTCGCCCCGGCCTATTTCGAGGACACCGACCTCTGCCTGCGCTGCCATCAGGCCGGGCGGCGGGTGATCGTGCAGCCGCGGGCCACGGCGATCCACTACGAGAACGCCACCAGCGCCCGCCGCGAGGATGTGGAGGCCCTGCTCGATCGCAACCGCGCCCGCTTCCTCGACCGCCACCGCGCGAACCTGTTCGCGCAGGGGCCGCAACCGAGGGGAACGGGCCTCCTCGACCACGATCCCTGGCGCCTGCGCGTGCTCTACGTGGATGACCGGGTGCCGCATCTCGATCTCGGCGCCGGCCTGCCGCGGGCCAACGCCATCCTCAACGCCATGGCGGGTCTCGGCTACGCGGTGACCTTCTTTCCGAACTACGAGGCGGATGCGGAGGAGGCGCAGCGCTACCGCGATCTCGATGAGCGCATCGAGATCGCCTATGCCAGCGGCGACGACGGCTTTGCCCGCCTGATCACCGAGCGGCGCGACCATTACGACGTGCTGTGGGTCAGCCGGCCGCACAACATCCTGTTCGTCACGCAGGCGCTGCACGCCGCCGGACTCGACCCGCGGGGCTTCGTGCGATCGAAAGTGATCTTCGACTCGGAAGCCCTGTTCGCGCTGCGCGACTTCGTGACCGGGGCCGCGACCTCGGGCAGCGCGGTCGCCGCCGATCTGGCGTGGCAGGCCGAACGTGAGACGCGCCTGTTCGGCCTCGCCGACGCCGTGGTCTGCGTCTCGCCCGCAGAGGCGCGGGTGCTCGCCCGCTACAGCGCCTGCAACGCCACCGTGCTCGGCCACGCCCTGACGCTGCCGGAGGCGCCGACGCCGGGTTTCGCGTCGCGGAGCGGTTTCGTCTTCGTCGGCGCGCTCGCCCGCGAGGGCCAGCCCAACGTCGATTCCCTCGATTGGTTTTTCGGGAGCGTCTGGCCCCTCGTGCGCGGTGCGCTGCCGGAGGCGGCACTGACGATCGTCGGCGGAATCGCGCCGGAGATCCGGGAGCGCTACGCCCGGGAGCCGGGCGTGCGGGTCACCGGCCGGGTGCCCCAGACCGAGCCTTATCTCGATGCCGCCCGCGTCTTCCTGGCGCCCACGCGCTTCGCAGCCGGCATCCCGCACAAGGTCCACGAGGCGGTGGCGCGGGGGCTCCCCTGCGTCGTCACGCCGATCCTCGCCGATCAGGTCGGCTGGGAGGATGGCGCCGGCCTTCTCATCCGCGATTGGCGCGATCCGAAGCCCTTCGCCGAGGCGCTGGTGGCGCTCCACGAGGACGCCGCCCTTTGGGATCGCGTCCGGACGGAGGGAGGACGGAGAATCGCCGCGGATTGCGACGCCGGTGCCTTCGCGACGGCGATCCGGGCGCTCTGCGAGGCGCAGGTGGTGGCATGAGCACCTCTCCCGTCGCCCGCCTCGTCGGCCTCGCCACCGGCCTCCTGCGCCGCGCCGTGATCGGCCGCGTGCCGAAGCTGTTCGACACCGCCTATTACCGTGAACGCAATCCGCGTGTCGCGCGCAGCGGCCTCGACCCGTTCCTGCACTATGCGTGGTTCGGCGCCCGCCGGGACCGCAACCCGAGCGCGGACTTCGACACCGCCTTCTACCGCCGCCAGAGCGGCCGGACCCGGCTCGATCCTGTCCGCCATTACGGGCAGATCGGCGCAAAGCAGGGCCTCGATCCGAGCCCCGGCTTCAGCACGAGCCTCTATCTCGCCCGCTACCCCGACGTGGTCGCGGCCGGAATCAACCCGCTGCTGCATTTCCGCACCGATGGCCGGGCGGAAGGGCGCGAGGCGGCACCCTCGCCGATCGAGCCCGATCGCCTGCGGGCACTCGACGGCGTGGCCGAGGACCATGTTCTCACCTTGCCCGAGGCGGAGGGCGGGCGCTTCGCCCTGACGCTGCTGCGCGAGAGTCCGCTCGACGGCGCCGCGGATTTCGCGCCACGCTTCTGCCTTCAGCTCTGCGTCGACGGCGTCGAGTACGACGCCCTGCTCGACGCGTTCCGCGCCTTCGAGACAGGCGGGCATGAGGCCCTGGCCCTTGAGATCGACACCGGCGCCGGTCCGCACCCGCCGATGCCGACCCAGCTCCTCGCCTTCGAGCGCTGCTTCGTCTCGCGCGAGCGCGACGGCCGGGTGCTGCGTCTGCGCTACGCCGAGATGCGGGCCTGGGACCTGCGGCTCAAGCGCCCCGGCGTGGCGGCGGTGTTTTCCGGCGGCCATTTCTCCACACAGCGTTTCGCGAAGGGGGAGGGGTGGCCAGCGGCCTGATCCCCGCCCGGCATCCGGGAAACCGGGGCGGCGACGCGCGTTCCTCCGTGAAGGACGCGAGCAGGTTCATCACCATGAGCGACGACGACCGCCAGCCGCGCGCGGAGCGCCCCGATTCGACCGGGACCAATTCCAGGCCCCGCGACACCACCATCGGCCAGACCGGCGAGGGCATCCCCGACGATAGCGGGCGGCCGGTGCAGGTGGACGAGGCGGAGGCCAAGCGGATCGAGGAGAAGATCCGCAAGCTCTGAGGGTGGCGCGGAGCACTTCTGCCACCGTCGCGATCCGGATCGCGGACGCCGAGCCTCGCGATGACGGAGAGGAGGACCCATCCGTCATCGCGAACGTCGACGAGCCAAGCCGGCAGCGCGAGGGTCAGCCTCCGTCCTGTGGCCTTCTCCGTCTCAGACCGTCCGCTCGGAAAAGATCGCCTTCTTGACGATGGCGTGGACGCCCCAATTGCCGTCGACGACCTGGGTGATGCCGAAATCGACGGCGACCGACATCAGCGAGATCGCCTCGTCCTCGGTCAGACCCTTCGCCTGCATCAGGAACTGACGCATCTTGCGGAAGGCATCGCGCATGGCGAGGTCGATGGA
>F21B_10004912_pt1 | contig 13431 bp, 11 predicted proteins | sample RepKananBrdUF21B_FD_10803 | JGI IMG/M metagenome (IMG submission 10803) | reverse complement strand
GGGTGGAGCCATGCGCGGAAGGTGGGCTCATCTTCGGCGACGACGCGACCGCGCATCGCGTAGTGGCTGGAGCCGCAGACCTCGTTGCAGATGGCGTCGAAGCTGCCTGTCCGGCTCGGTGTGAACCACAGGTGGGTCATTATGCCGGGAATGATGTCCATCTTGGCGCGGAATTCCGGGACGTAGAAGTTGTGGACCACGTCGTAGGAGCGCATCAGAAGCTTCACCGGCTGGCCAAGGGCCAGGTGCAGATCGCCCCCGTCGATCACGACGTCGTCCTGGCCAGCACTGTCCTGGGGATCGAGGCCGAGCGGATTGTCGTCGCCGACATGGCGGATGTCGGCGGCGCCCAGGCGGCCGTCGGTTCCGGGCAGGCGAAAGCTCCACCGCCATTGCTGGGCGAGGATCTCGACCTCAGCGGCGTCCGGCGGCGTTCGCACGAACTGACTCCAGACGACGAGGCCCGGTGCGAGCATGGCGGCGATGCCGAGCGCCGTCACCGCGATGAGCCCAGCCTCTAAGCGCGGACTCTCCGGCTCGTAAGCGGCCCGCCGCCCCGGTCGATGCCGGAAGCGCCACAGGCAGTAGGCCATGAACAGCACGATGACGACAAAGACCGCGCCGGTAATCCAGAACGTGATGATCAGCGTTGTGTCGATGTAGCTCCAGTTCGACGCGATCGGCGTCCACCACCACGGGCTCAACAGGTGGAACGCCACGGAGCCGACGGCAATCAGGACCAGGATCAGCGCCATCGCTTCCTCCCGCGCCCCGCCAAGCCGCCGGGGCAGGCCGTTGTGGTGCCGGGCGGAGGGCCGTTAAGGCATGACGGCTCGCCGGTAGAGATGCCACGTGGCATGTCCGAGAATCGGAAGAACCAGGGCAAGCCCCACGAAGAGGGGCAGCATCCCCAGGGTGAGGAGGCCCGCGACGATGAGCCCCCAGACCACCATCGTCCCCGGGTTCTGCTGAACGAGAGCGACGGATGTCGCGATGGCCGTCCCAGCCTCGGTGCCACGGTCGATGATCAGCGGAAAGGAAACGGCGCTGATAGCCAGGGCAATGAGAGAGAAGGCCGCGCCGACGAGATTTCCGACTACGATGAGCATCCAGCCCCTCGGCGTCGTCAGAACCTCTTGCAGGAAGCCTAATATCGAGTCCTGACGCGCCTCCCCATACAGAGTCCAGTACAGGGCCATTGCAGCGATCAACCAAGCGACGAACAGCAGCGAGAGGGTCAGGGCGACCACGCCGATGGCCTTTGCGGATTGACCGGTCAGCGGCGCGTAGGCGTTGATCAAACCGATGTCGCGGCCCTGTTCCCGTCGCCGGCTCATCTCGTAGAGCCCGATCGCCGCGAAGGGGCCGAGCAGGGCGAAGCCTGACGCCAGCGGAAACATCAGCGGTATGAGGTCGTTCTCGAACGTTGCGGCCGCGATGAGCACACCCGCGACTGGGTAGATCGCGATGAGAAACAGGGCGTGTGTCGGCATGGCGACGAAATCGTCCAAGCCCTTCCGCAGAGCGAACCGCAAATCGTCAAGGCCGATGCGACGCACGCTCGCGCGCGCCAGAGTTTGCGGGTGAGAAACAGGATAGAGGCCGGCCATCGCATAGCCCTCCGTAGGGAAGACACACTCGCGACTGACGTCAGACATCCCGTTGGATGCCTATCGCTAAGCTTTCATGCGCAATCAGTCGCTTCTATAGCAGAATTAAGTCTGACTGTCGCGAAAATTTTTGCCCCTAGAATTTCGCCATGCGCGCTTCACGAGCTCTTCCTTCAAGATGCTCTTGAGACACGTTCACGTCCATGCAGCGAGTACGCTCCTCAAGGGGCACGTGTTCTATCCCGGGGGGCATGGCCCCCTGTGGGACTTGGCCGAAGACCCTGCCTCGATCAGGCTGATCGAGGCGACGCTGCAGGCCGGTAAGCCCGTCGCCTTGGTCTGCCATGCCCCTGGCGTGCTACGCCATGCGAAGGCGCCCGACGGCAAGCCGCTCGTCGACGGAAAGGACGTCACCGGCTTCATGAACACCGAGGAGGAGGCGGTGGGCCTCACCGAGGTGTTGCCCTTCCTCGTTGAGAACGAGCTCACGCGCAACGGAGGCAACTTCTCCAAGGCTGACGACTGGGCACCGTACGTGCTGGCCGACGGCCTGTTGATCACCGGCCAGAACCCGGCCTCATCCGGGCCTGCGGCCGAGCGTCTCCTCAAACGGCTCGCCAACCGTTGAGCGCGGGGACGGGGGCTTCCCGGTAGAGGTCCTCGTTTCGCTCTGGCGATGGCCGTTGCCTATGATACGGCTTCCGGCTGATTGGTTCGGTCCAGCCCCACCGCCGTCATTCCGGGTCGCTGATAAGCGAACCCGGAATCCACGACGGGACGCGACACTGGTCTTGAGCGCCGCATCACGGGCAAATGCCGGGTTCCGCTGCGCGGCCCCGGGCCCTTCGAACCAGGGCGACTAGCACGAGACCCGCGCAAGCCCGTGCTCCGGCCCAGCAGGGATCACGTAACTACAGCATGGGAGGCCGACGCGGCCGCGGGCCGAGCGGGAACGCCGGGTCCCGACAGGATCGTGAGGGCCTCCGGCCCGAGCCACGATGTTGCGGCAAACCCGGAGAGGGCATCCGTGACGGCGACGCGACACTACAGCAACGAGGATGCGCCGCTGCCGTCGTCCATCCGCAGTATCGGGTCGTCTTTATCGAGGAGGATGGTCGCCGGAAGATCGACGATGTCCATCTGATCGATCCGATAGAGTACCGGACAGGTCGCGAGGTCGGGCTGAAGCGCGCATCTGGGACCCTGACGGAGGAACGCGTGCCCACCACGGCCGAGCGCCATGCCTCTGCAACCCGTCTTCCCTTCGATCAGTAGTGTCGATCGACGGGATTCCCAACCGCCGCCGCCGCGAGCGCCGATAGGCCCCGAATGATCCCCGTGTTCGCCCCCAGCCACCTAGCTCGGCGAGCCGTCCCGCTAGGGAGCGGGCCCGTGCCGGACGACGCTGGTTTCGCAGCGGCGAACAGGTGCCATACCGCTCGGACGGCGCGATCGAATTTCTCGACCGAGCTGACAGCCGTCTCCTCAGCCGCCGGTCGCGGGTCAAGGCTCATCGGAGCGCCTTGGATCTCGTGCTTCGGGCTAGGGGGAGCGGAAGATTGCATCGCCGTCGATCATCCGATCCGAGATGACGAATGCCGCAGTCGGCACGCCTTCGGATCTCCTCGGGCATCCCGGCGATCTGCACCTACGCGGAGCCAGGTCGGGGATCGATCTGGGCGGGCCGCCGCACAATACGCGGTGCTTTGAAGGAACGACGCTCAGGCACATGGGCGCCACAGCGCCAAACCCGTCCCTCTGCCGCACTTGGCTCGACTCGCTCGAAGGCAGGCCGACGCATGGACGAATGCCGAAACGACAAAGTAGCAACACATGCTAAATCAACGTGTTGCGAGATAACAGAATGAGTGGCGGAGACGGAGGGATTCGAACCCTCGATCCAGGTTTTGGCCCGGATGCTCCCTTAGCAGGGGAGTGCCTTCGACCTCTCGGCCACGTCTCCCAAACTTGCGTCACACGAAGGAGCCCGTGCAACGAAGCGCGTATTCTAGCCACTTCACCCCACCCGGTCAACGACAACTGCATGACACCGTGGTGAGAATCTGTGGCTCCGGGTCGCCACCCGGCACCAGTTCAGTCGATTACGCCTGATCCAGCTCGAACGCCTTGTGGAGCGCGCGCACGGCCAGCTCCATGTACTTCTCGTCGATCAGCACCGAGATCTTGATTTCCGAGGTGGAGATCATCTGGATGTTGATGCCCTCTTCCGACAGCGTGCGGAACATCTTGCTGGCGATGCCCACGTGCGAGCGCATGCCCACGCCCACCACCGACACCTTCGACACCTTCGGGTCGCCCGACACGCTGGCAGCGCCGATATGGCCCTTCACGCTGTCGTTGAGGATCGCCAGGGCGCGCTGGTATTCGCCGCGCGGCACGGTGAAGGTGAAGTCCGTCTTACCTTCGACCGACTGGTTCTGGATGATCATGTCGACGTCGATGTTGGCGTCGGCAACCGGGCCCAGGATTTGGTAAGCGATGCCGGGCTTGTCCGGCACACCGATCACGGTGATCTTGGCTTCGTCGCGGGCAAAGGCGATGCCGGAAATGGCGGCGGCTTCCATGTTCGAATCTTCCTCAAAAGTAATCAGCGTGCCCGAGTTCATCTCGACGTCGAGCGACATCAGCGGGTCAGTCAGCGACGACAATACGCGGGTCTTCACGCGGTACTTGCCGGCAAACTCCACTGAGCGAATCTGCAGCACCTTCGAGCCGAGGCTGGCCATTTCCAGCATCTCTTCAAAGGTGATCTTGTCCAGGCGGCGGGCGTCGTCCACCACGCGCGGGTCGGTCGTGTACACGCCGTCCACGTCCGTGTAGATCAGGCATTCATCGGCTTCGAGCGCAGCGGCAACCGCCACGGCCGAAGTATCCGAACCGCCACGGCCAAGCGTGGTGATGTGGCCTTCGCCATCAATGCCTTGGAAGCCCGTGATGACGACCACGCGGCCAGCGTCGAGATCAGCGCGCACGCGCTCGTCGTCGATCGACTGGATGCGGGCCTTGGTGTAGGCCGAATCGGTCTTCACGGGCACTTGCCAGCCGGTGTAGCTGCGGGCATCGATGCCCTCGGCATGCAGCGCGATGGCCAGCAGGCCCACGCTCACCTGCTCGCCAGTCGAGGCAATCATGTCGAGTTCACGCGGGTCAGGCTGGGCCGAAATCTCTTTGGCCATACCCAGCAGGCGGTTGGTTTCGCCGGACATGGCCGACGGAACGACCACGATCTGGTGACCGGCACGATGCCACTTGGCAACGCGCTTGGCGACATTCTTGATGCGTTCAACTGAACCCATCGAGGTGCCACCGTACTTGTGAACGATGAGAGCCATCTTGGAAAGATCGAGAGGAGGCGGAACGGTGCAAAAGCTTTTGAAAATACAGCAATTTGCATCGATCGGCAAGAAATTGGCCGGCGAAGCCCGGTGAAGATGTGTGTCAGGGCGCACCCTGGGCGGTCGCAAGCCAGGCGATCCGCCAGCCGGGGCCGCTGGCCGCAGCCGTCCGGTCCATGCCTAGGCCAGCGGCAAACACCAACGCATCGCCCGCGTAGAGCAACGGCAAACGCTGGCGCTCCCAGGCGGGAATACCGGCTTCTTGATAGGCCTGCTTGAGCGCGCGCGACGGCCCGCCAGGGCGCAGCACAATGCGCTCGCCACCACAGCGAGGCGCCAGGGACAGCGGCGCTTGCAAGGCTCGCACCGCAATACCGTCTGCTACCACAGGTGAAAACACCAGCACCCCACCCCACTCAGCGACATTCACGCGCTGATCGGTCCGGCACATTGGGTCGAACTGCCCAGCACTAATTGCAACAAGCGCTGGCGTGGCCCCACCACCAACACCGGACTCAATCCATGCAGCCCCGCGATAGCGCCTGACCTGCCCCGTCGGCAACGCAATGCACAGTGCGCCGTCGTCGCGCGCGTCAATCAATTGCGTGCGCAGATCCTCGAGGCGGCCCGTGGACAGCGCACGCATACCCGCCTGGGCCAGCCATGCACGGAGCACCGCGCGCTGGCGCGGCGCGGAGAGTGCAGCCAATGCCGCCACATCGAGTTCACCCACCGAAGCGATCTGCGTCAGATCTGCCTGCGCAATCTCGTCGATCAACGCCGCGGCATCCGCCAGATGGGCCGCGCTGCGCGCAAGCGCGTCACGATAGGCCGGAAAATGCCCCGCCATGCCGGCCAGCAATGGCCGCAATGCATTGCGTGCGTACCGCGCATCTTCGTTGGAAGGATCGTCGACCCATTCGAGCGCGTTGGCTTGTGCGTACTGCTCGATATCAGCGCGTTGCACATCCAGCCATGGACGCAGCAACGTCACGCCGCCAGCGCGGCTCATCGGCATGGCGGAAAGGCCTTCGAGACCTGAGCCACGCATCAGTTGCAGCAAGACGGTCTCGGCCTGATCGTCCTGGTGATGTGCAGTGAGCAGAATCGTCGCGCCGGTCTGCGTGCACAGGTCGTCCAATGCGGCATAACGGGCCTCGCGCGCCGCCTCTTCCACGCCCCGCCCCGCATCGGTGGCAACGTTCACACGGCGCGCATGGAATTCAACACGCGCAGCATGGGCCATGCGAGCGCAAGCGGACTCCCAGGCATCCGCATCTGCTTGCAAGCCATGATGGATATGCAAGGCGACAAGGCGCACACGCACGCCGGCATCGCGCCACGCGGCGCACGCGTGCAGCAGCGCTGCGGAGTCACGACCGCCTGACAGAGCCACCGCCACGGTCGGCACTCCGCCCCCGCCAGAAACAACAAAGGCCGCACACGCGGCAATGCGTTGTGCGACCTTATCGACAAGCGTGACCAGCGGGGCAGACGAATCAGCGCGCTTCGATTTCCTTGAACTTGCCATAGGCCATCAGGCGCTCGTGACGGCGCGCCTGCAACTCCGACGTCTTCATGCCCTGGAACTGGCGCAGCGATTCGGCCAGTGCGCGCTTGAGCATCGAGGCCATGCCCTTCGGATCGCGATGCGCACCACCCAGCGGCTCGTTGACGATCTTGTCGATCAGGCCCAGCGCCTTCAGGCGGTGTGCCGTCAGACCCATCGCCTCAGCGGCTTCCGGCGCTTTCTCGGCGGTCTTCCACAGGATCGACGCGCAGCCTTCCGGCGAGATCACGGCATACGTGGCGAACTGCAGCATGATCACCGAATCGCCCATGGCGATGGCCAGTGCGCCACCCGAACCGCCTTCACCGATGATGGTGGCGATCAGGGGCACCTTCAGGCCGGCCATGACGAACAGATTGTGGCCGATGGCTTCCGACTGGCCGCGCTCTTCAGCGTCAATGCCCGGGAATGCGCCCGGCGTATCGACGAAGGTGAAGATCGGCAGACCGAACTTGTCGGCGAGTTCCATCAGGCGCTTGGCCTTGCGGTAGCCCTCGGGCTTGGACATGCCGAAGTTGCGCAGCGCGCGCTCCTTCGTGTCGCGGCCCTTCTGGTGACCGATCACCATGCAAGGCTGGCCGTTGAAACGTGCCAGACCGCCCACGATCGACAGGTCGTCCGCGAAGGTGCGGTCGCCATGCAGTTCGTGGAAGTCGGTGAAGATTTCGCGGACGTAATCGAGCGTGTACGGACGCTGCGGGTGCCGGGCGATCTGTGCGACCTGCCAGGGGGTCAGGTTGGCGTACAGATCTTTGGTGAGTTGCTGGCTCTTGGAGGCCAGGCGGGAGATTTCTTCAGAAATGTCGACAGCGGAATCGTCTTGAACGAATCGAAGTTCTTCGATCTTCGATTCAAGTTCTGCGATCGGCTGCTCGAACTCCAGGAAGGTTGTTTTCATGGATCTTCTGAAAGGCTCTTGAAGGCGCGCATTCTACCGGATTTTGACCGCCGATCGACGCTGCGCGTTTCATCGAAATTAACAGATCAATAGGTGGTCGCCGTGTCGAGGCTGCGCCACATATACCAGGTGGCCACTGTGCGCCACGGTTCCCAGTTAGCCGCCACTTCGCGCGCTTCGCTGCGAGTGACGGGTTCGCCACTGAAATAATTCTGTGAGATTGCGTTGATGAGCCCGATGTCGTCCAGCGGGAGCACGTTTGGGCGCATCAGGTTGAACATCAGGAACATCTCCGCCGTCCAGCGGCCGATGCCACGGATCTGCGTCAACTCGGCGATCACATCCTCGTCGTCCATCTCGGCCCACTTGGCGACGTGCAAAGTGCCGTTGCGGAAGTGATCGGCAAGGTCAAGGATGTACTCGGCCTTGCGCTTGGACAGGCCACAGCCCGCCAGCTTCTCTTGGCCGGCTCGCAGGAACTGTGCGGGCACCAGCTTGGGGCATGTGGCCACCACCCGTTCCCACACGGACTGCGCCGCCTTGACCGAAATCTGCTGGCCGACAATCGACCGCGCCAGTGTGACGAACGGGTCGCCGCGCGAAGCCAGGTGCGCCGGACCATACGCGGGAATGATCTTGCGCAGGATGCGGTCGCGTTTCATCAAGTCTGCGCAGGCCTCCTGCCAATACTCCGGCGGACCGGACAGCACCACCTCAGCCGGCACCGGCTCATGGGTGGCGAGCGTCTCAGGCAAGGGCACCTTCGATGCAGGCGCGCGCTTGGCCGGCGCCTTGTCGGCAACCTTGATGGCGGCGCTCTTGGTAACCACTGCCTTGCCGGCAACGCCGTCCACCTTTTTGGCGTCCGCCTTCTTCGCAGGTGCCTTCACGGCCGGCGCCTTCTTGGCAACCGTACTGCGCACTGCGCTGGCTTTCTTGGCCACCGCGTTCATGCGCGTCTCCACTCGGTCAGGCCACCCGGTTTGTCTTCCAGCACGATGCCGGCAGCCAGCAGATCCGCACGAATGGCGTCCGCTCGGGCAAAGTCACGCGCCGCCTTGGCGGCACGCCGCTCTTCAATGCGCGCCTCCACCGCAGCAGCATCCAGGCCATCAGCCGTCACGCCGCCTTGCAGGAAGGCATGCGGATCACGCCCCAGCAGGCCCATCACTCCAGCCAGCGCGGCCAGTTGATTGGCCAACTCCGGCGAGCGCGTCTTGTTCACTTCGCTGGCCAACTCGAACAGCACCGATACCGCCACCGGCGTGTTGAAGTCGTCGTTCATCGCGTCACGGAAGCGCTTGCCGTGCGACTCATTCCAGTCAGGCTGGGCATCAGCAGCAGCGGGCACATCCTTGAGCGCCGTGTACAGGCGCGTGAGCGCGTGTCGGGCATCGTCCAGATGGGCGTCGCTGTAGTTCAGGTCGCTGCGGTAGTGCGAGCGCAGAATGAAGAAGCGCACGACCTCAGCGTCGTACACCTTGAGCACATCGCGGATGGTGAAGAAGTTGCCGAGCGATTTCGACATCTTCTCGTCATTCACGCGCACGAAGCCGTTGTGCATCCACGTGTTGACGAAGGTCTTGCCGGTCGCGCCTTCGGACTGTGCGATCTCGTTTTCGTGGTGCGGGAACTGCAGGTCGGCGCCACCGCCGTGCAGGTCGAAATGCTCGCCAAGCAGCTCGCAGCTCATGGCCGAACACTCGATATGCCAGCCCGGACGACCCTCGCCCCACGGTGAAGCCCAACGGCTCTCGGCCGGCTCGTCAACCTTGGCGGATTTCCACAGCACGAAGTCCAGTGGATCGCGCTTGGCGTCGTTGGTATCGACACGCTCGCCCGCGCGCAGGTCTTCGAGCGACTTGCCCGAGAGCCTGCCGTAGCCCGGAAACTTGCGCACCGCGTAGTTCACGTCACCGTCGGTGGCCTGATAGGCCAGGCCGTTGTTCTGCAGCTTGCCGATCATGCTCAGCATCTGCGGCACGAATTCGGTGGCGCGCGGCTCGTGATCGGGGCGCTGCGTACCGAGCGCGGCGAAGTCTTCGTGCATCGCATCGATGAAGCGGCCGGTGAGCGCGCTCATGGTCTCGCCGTTCTCGACCGCACGCTTGATGATCTTGTCGTCGATGTCGGTGATGTTGCGGACGTACGTGACGTCGTAGCCCGACGCGCGCAGCCAGCGCTGCACCATGTCGAACACCACCACCACCCGCGCATGCCCGACGTGACAGTAGTCGTACACCGTCATCCCGCACACGTACATGCGCACGCGGCCGGGCTCGATGGGGACGAACGTCTGTTTCTCACGCGCGAGCGTGTTGTAGATCTTGAGTGATTCCATGAAGCGGTGTCGGGAGATTCGGTGCGCCGCCACGTACTGAGGTACTGGGCTGGATGCCGGCGGGCGCAGAGCGTCGGCTGGCGACGCACTGTAAAGCTATCGGCATATCTTACCGGAACTGCATCAACGTCGGCGGCAGTGCGGGCTGTCAATGCACCCGGCATGCTCTGCGTCAAGAACCTTTTCCGGTGCGCATTGCCGCTGCTGCGCACAAAGACGGTTTGTTAGAATGCGGCGGAGTATAACGGAACCGATTCTCATGAACAGACCGCTGCGAGATCGCGCTGCAACCCCGCACGCTGCAACCCTGTGTGCTGCCATCGTGAGCGCCCTGCTTGTCACGTCAGCCGCGCCCGCCCTTGCCCAGACCGCCGGCATTGCCCTGCCGGCCGATCTGACGCCCAGCACCCAGAAGCAGCCGCAGGTCGCGCGCCAGAAGCGCATCGACGACTGGCTGGCCAAGAAGCAATACACCCAGGCGCTGACGGAACTGGACAAGGAGATCACCGAGCAACCGCGCAATGCTCAGGCCCGCTTCCAGCGCGGCGTGGCGCTTGCCGGCCTGGGTCGTGGTGACGACGCCATCGTTGCGTTTGGCCAAATGACGCAGGATTTCCCCGAACTGCCCGAGCCGTACATCAACCTGGCCGCGCTCTATGCGGAACGCGGTGAGCTGCAGCGCGCTCGCGAGAGCCTCATCATGGCGAGCCGCGTGGCGCCGGAAAATGCCCAGGCGCAAGCCAACCTCGGCGATGTCTACGTCCGCCTGGCCGCGCAGTCCTATCAGGGCGCGCTCAAGCTCAACCCCAAGAACACCACTGCGCGCGCGCGCCTCGATGCCCTGCCCAATGTGCCTGGCGTGCGTCCGGCGCCCGCGCCCGCAAAACCCACCGCTCCTGCTGTTTTGGTGCCCGCCGCCAGCAGCGTGAGCGACAAACCGGCCAAGTAACCACAAAAAACGGCCGATCCCGTTTTCCCACCCCCAAGCTCTCTCCCTCAGACCATGCTCCGTATCCGCTCTCTCTTTGCCGGGCTCGTATGCGCACTGGCCGTGTCCGCTGCTGCAGCGGCCGCACCGGCACCGCGCGTGCAGTTCAAGACGTCGATGGGCAACTTCACCGTCGAGGTCTACCCGGACAAAGCCCCCAAGACCGTCGCCAACTTCCTGCAGTACGTGAAGGACGGCTTCTACAAGGGCACGATCTTCCACCGCGTGATGGACGGCTTCATGATCCAGGGCGGCGGCTTCACGCCCGATATGAAGCAGAAGGACACCCGGGCGCCGGTCGAGATCGAATCGAAGAACGGCCTGAAGAACGACAAGTACACGATCGCCATGGCCCGCACCATGGACCCGAATTCCGCCACCGCGCAGTTCTATGTGAACGTGGTCGACAACAGCATGCTGAACTACCCTGGTCAGGACGGTTACGGCTATACCGTCTTCGGCAAGGTAGTCGACGGCACCGACACCATCGACAAGATCAAGGCGGTGGAAACCACCACAAAGTTCCCGCACCAGAATGTGCCTGTGAAGCCGATCCTGATTGAATCGGCCACGGTCGTCTCCAAGTAACGCCCGAGCAACACCGGAACAACGTATCCGCATCCCCCAAGGAAATCATCATGACCACAGTCAAGCTGCACACCAACCACGGCGACATCACCCTGCTGCTGGACGCTGAAAAGGCACCGAAGTCGGTCGCCAACTTCATCAACTACGTCAAGAAGGGCCACTACAACGGCACGGTGTTCCACCGTGTCATCAAGGGCTTCATGATCCAGGGTGGTGGCTTCGAAGCCGGCCAGGACATGAAACAAAAGCCGACCGATGCCCCGATCGAAAACGAAGCAATCTACGGCCTGAAGAACGAGCGCGGCGCCATTGCCATGGCACGCACCAACGATCCGCACTCGGCCACGGCCCAGTTCTTCATCAACACGGTCGACAACGACTTCCTGAACCACACCTCCCCCACGCCGCAAGGCTGGGGCTATGCCGTGTTCGGCAAGGTCGCCGAAGGCATGGACGTGGTCGACAAGATCCGTGGCGTGCGCACCGGCAACCGCGGCTTCCACCAAGACGTGCCGATGGAAGACGTGGTGATCCAAAGCGCCGACGTGATCGAATGAGCGACGCAGCGCACGCCTCACCGGCATCCGCGCTGAAGACACCGGTCCGGGTTTCCGGGCCGGTGTTTTTTATTTCGGATCTGCACCTGACGGCGACCATGCCGGCCACGGCCGCCGCGTTCGAGCGCTTCATGCGCACGCGCGCTCGCGCGGCACACACGCTGGTCATCCTGGGTGACTTCTTCGAATACTGGGTCGGCGATGAAGAGCTCGCCGATCCGTTCCACCAGCACGTTGCCAATCTGCTCGCTGAACTGGCGAGCGCCGGCACACGCGTGCTGTTCATGCACGGCAACCGCGATTTCCTGCTCGGCAAACGCTTTCTGGCTGCCGCACATGCGACGCTGCTGCCCGATCCCAGCATCCTGGAAGTCGATGGACAACGCATCGTGCTTGCGCACGGCGATGCCCTCTGCACGCGCGACACGGCCTACATGCGCTTTCGCCACTGGACGCGCAAGCGCTGGGTACAGCGGATTTTCCTGACGATGCCGCTGCGCTGGCGCATGAAGATCGCGCAGAAGATGCGCGCGGAGAGCGAAGCCGGCCGGGCCGTATCGGCCAACGTGGCGGGTGAACCACGGGCCGCCGCCATGATGGGCGACGTCGCACCCGAAGCGGTCGATGCGCTGTTCAAGACATCGGGCACCCCCACGCTGATCCACGGCCACACGCACCGTCCGCAACGGCACCACGAGCCGAGCGGTGAACGCTGGGTCCTCTCCGACTGGGATTTCGATCAGGCGCAGCCGAGCGCTAGAAGGGGCAGCTTCCTCAAGCTGGAAAACGGCGCGCTGACGGTCGAGCAAGTGACGGCGTAGGCCGCCGCCACTCGCACGATTACTTCAGCATCCGCTTCAACTCGCTCGCATCGAACGGATCGTTCGGCGAGTTTTCAAGATGCGCGCCCAGACGATCCAGTGCAGAACGAATCGACTCGATGCGTTCCTGCTGAAGCTCACTGTGGTCGATCAAGCGCTTGAGCGCCAGCGACACCGGATCATCCGCATCCGGCGTAATGCCGTAGGCCGAGAACTCCTGCTTGAGCGCAGACTTGGCCTCGGTGGCCGCATCGCGTTCGATGATGCGCGCCGGAATACCGACGGCCGTCGCACCCGGCGGCACCGGCTTGAGCACCACGGCGTTGGACCCCACGCGCGCGCCATCGCCGATGACGAAGCCGCCGAGCACCTTGGCGCCTGCACTGACCACCACGCCCTTGCCGAGCGTCGGATGCCGCTTGGCGCCCTTGTATAGCGAAGTGCCGCCCAGCGTCACGCCCTGGTAGATCGTGCAGTCGTCGCCGATTTCGGCCGTCTCGCCAATCACCACGCCCATGCCGTGGTCGATGAACACGCGACGGCCGATGCTCGCGCCCGGGTGAATCTCGATGCCGGTCAAAAAACGCCCAAGGTGCGAGAACCACCGCCCCAACAATTTGAAGCCGCCGTGCCAACACGCATGCGCGACCCGATGGACGATGACGGCGTGCAGACCCGGATAGCAGGTCAGCACTTCCCAGC
>F21B_10005287_pt1 | contig 13725 bp, 10 predicted proteins | sample RepKananBrdUF21B_FD_10803 | JGI IMG/M metagenome (IMG submission 10803) | reverse complement strand
GACAGCACGGCAAAGAGCTGGATGTCCTCCGCTGTCAGCGTGCGCAGGATGGCGGCGGCATCACCAACGGCGATTTCGTCGAACGTGCGATTGCGCACCACGCTCAGATCGCCACCCGGCAGTGATGCCGGCGGAGCCGGCAGATGATCGGGGCCCATGCGCGCTCCTCAGGAAGCCGTACGAAGTTGACCGTTACCCTTGACGCGCGCGGGTGCCGTGCTTGGCGACACCGTTGCCGCACGGATGAACACATCGGCCGGCGCCCCCAACGACGACAGCATGCCCTGCAGCGCCGTATGCACCGGCATGGCATTGCCAGCCGCGCTCAGCGCCTGCACCGAAGCTTGTTGCCATTCCAGCATGGCGCGCTGGTAGTCCGTGGCAAAGCTGGCTTGATTGGCCATGGCGGTCTGCATCACGCCCTGCAGCACATTCATTGCGCGCTGGTTGGCCTGCCAGAAGGCGTTCGGCAGCCCTGCTGCCAATGCGCTCCAGTCTTCAACGCCTTGCAGATCGGTCAGCGCAGATTCTGTGCGAGCGACGTCTTCGGCCAGCAATTCTGCACCCAGTGCATACCAGCGCTGGCGCGCTGTCTTGAGCAAGCCCAGCGTTTGCAGCCCGAGTGCGGCTTGCGCCTTGAAAAGCGCGAGAGGAAGGTTGGCAGGTGTGTCCATATTGGCTCCTTAGGCCATCTCTTAGGCCATCTGACTGATGGTTTTGCGAAAGCGCGTCAATGATGCGACAAACAGTACGGCGCCGATTGCGCAGATGGCCAGGCACTGCGGCCACACCACGGACAATCCTGCGCCCCGATAAAGAATCGCTTGTGACGCAGATACAAAATGCGTGGTCGGCGCGGCCAGCATGATGTCCTGCACGAAAGCGGGCATGCTCTCGCGCGGGGTGGTACCGCCCGAGAGCAACTGCAGCGGCAGCAGCACCAACACCAGCAGCATGCCGAATTGCGGCATGGACCGCGCCACCGTCGCAAGGAAAATGCCCATGGAGGTGGTGGCAAACAGGTGCAGCGTGGCCACCAGCATGAACAGCAGGATCGAGCCTTCAATGGGCACATGCAGGGCGCCTTGCACCACGAACACCAGTGCCACCAGCGCGGCCAGCACCACCACCAGCCCCATCGACCACACCTTGGCCGTCATGATCTCGAACGGCGTGACGGGCATCACCAGCAGGTGCTCGATGGTGCCGTGCTCGCGCTCGCGGATGAGCGCGGCGCCCGTCAGGATGATCGACAGCATGGTCACGTTGTTGATGATCTCCATCAGCGAGCCGAACCACGTCTGTTCCAGGTTGGGGTTGAAGCGCGTGCGCATCACCAGATCGACTGGCGCGGTGGGTGCGGCACGGTGGCGCTGCAGGAACTCGTTCACCTCGCCCGAGACGATCTGCTGGATGTAGCCGTTGCCCGTAAAGGCCTGGCTCATGCGGGTGGCGTCTATATTGAGCTGGATGGCCGGTGCGCGCCCCGCCAGCACGTCTCGCTGGAAGTTGGGCGGGATGTCGAGCACAAAGGTGTAGCGCCCGCTGTCCATGCCGGCATCCATCTCGGTGAGCGGAATGAGCGCGGGCGTACGGAAATGCGGTGGATAGAAACTCGAGACAATGCGCGCCGACAGCGGCGAGCTGTCTTCATCCACGATGGCGATCGAGGCGTTGTGCAGACTCTCCGGCATGGCGGTGGCTGCCACGTAGATCGACAGCGTGAAGGTGTAGGCGATCAGCACCAGCATCATCGGGTCGCGCACCAGGCTCCACAGCTCCTTGACGCCCAGGCGGAAGATGTTGCGCAGGCGGGCTGCGCGGCGATCTGTCGGATGGTCTGACATGGCGGCCCCCTACCGATCCTGCTTGCGCAGCATCAACAGCGTGGCGGCCAGGATGACTGGCACCGCCGCCAGCAGCGGCCAGAAGGCGCTACCCAATGCGCTCACATCCAGCGCCTTGCTGAACACGCCCCGGCTGATGGTCAGGAAATGGGTGGCCGGGTACACGCGCCCGATCATGGCCCCCACACCCTCCAGCGACGACACGGGGTTGAGCAAGCCCGCAAACTGCACACAGGGGATGATCGTGCCGATCATGGTGACGAACATGGCGGCAATCTGGCTTTGCGTGAACGTTGACGCAAACAACCCGAAACCCGTCGAGCACGTCACGAAGATCAACGCCCCCAGCGCGAGCGTCGCAAAGCTGCCCTTGATCGGCACACCGAACACCGTCACCGCCAGCAACGCCAGCAGCAGGAAGTTCAACATCGCCAGCACGATGTACGGCGCCTGCTTGCCCAGCACGAATTCCGCGCGGGTGACCGGTGTCACATAGAAATTGATGATGGAGCCCAGTTCCTTTTCGCGCACCACCGACAACGCCGCCAGCATGGCGGGAATCATCATCAGCAGCATCGGGATCACGGCGGGCACCATGGCGGGCAGGCTTCTCACGTCGGGGTTGTAGCGATAGCGCGTCTCAATCGTGCTGGGCATCGCAAGCCGCATCCCCAGCCGGTGCACGGCGGCATCTGCCAGCCAGAGCTGGTGGATGGCCTGCACGTAGCCGCGTACGGTTTCTGCACGGGTGGGCATGGCACCGTCCACCCAGGCGCCAATCTGTACGACCGCGCCGCGCTCCACATCGCGCGCGAAGCCTGGGGGAATTTCAATCGCCAGCGACAGCTCGCCGTTACGCATGCGACGGTCCAACTCAGCGTAGTCGCGAATCGGGGGTTTTTCGATGAAATACCGCGAGCCGGCCAGATTGAGCGTGTAATCACGCGAGATGGCGGTCTGGTCGCGGTCGAGCACCGCGTAGGTGAGGTTCTCCACATCCAGGCTGATGCCGTATCCGATGATGAACATCAGGATGGCCGTGCCCAGCAGGGCCAGCGTGGCGCGCACCGGGTCGCGGCGCAGTTCCAGCGCCTCGCGTTGCGAGTAGCTCAGGGCACGCGCAAGGCTGAAGTGACGGCGGGCAGACGTGCCGGTTGATGCGGCGGTGGTTGCTGCGGGTGCAGGTGCCGGCGCGGCAATCTCAGTGGCACCGGGAGCCACGTCGGACACCGTTTCAGACGCCTCCCGCAGATAGGCAATGAACGCCTGCTCCAGCGTCTGCGTGCCGCGCATACGTACCAGCGCGGCAGGCGCATCGCTCACCAGAACACGACCGGCATGCATGAGCGAGATGCGATCGCAGCGCTCGGCCTCGTTCATGAAGTGCGTGGAGATGAAGATGGTCACGCGGTCCTGCCGTGCGAGGTCGACCATCAGGCGCCAGAACATGTCACGCGCGACCGGGTCCACGCCGGAGGTAGGCTCATCCAGGATCAGCAGCTCCGGCTTGTGCACCATCGCCACGGCCAGTGACAGGCGCTGCCGCATGCCCAGCGGCAGGCTCTCGGGCAGGCTGTCGGCCACCTCCTGGAGCCCGAAACGGGCGAGCATCTCTACCGCACGCGGTTGCACCTCGGGTTCGGGCAACTGGAACAGGCGCGCATGCAGTACGAGGTTCTGGCGCACGGTCAACTCGCCGTACAACGAGAACGCCTGCGACATGTAGCCCACGCGCCGGCGCGTGTCGATGTCCTTCGGGTTGACCGGATGGCCGAACAACCACGCCTGGCCCTCGCTGGCGGGCAGCAGGCCGGTGAGCATCTTCATGGTGGTCGACTTGCCGCAGCCGTTGGAGCCGAGAAAGCCGAAGATCTCTCCACGGCGGATGCGGAAGTCGACGTGGTCGACCGCCACAAAGTCGCCAAAACGCATGGTCAGCCCGCTCGCCTGCACGGCCACATCGTCGTCCGCGCCGGCCACCAGCGGCGGCACCACCACGGCTTGGTGCCCCTGCCGGCGTGCAGGCGGCAGCAGCGCAATGAACGCGGCCTCCAATGAATCGGTGCCCGTGCGGCTGCGCAGGGCGGCCGGCGTGCCGGTGGCAAGCACCTGCCCAGCGTCCATGGCGACCAGCCAATCGAAGCGCTCGGCCTCTTCCATGTACGCGGTGGCCACGATCACGCTCATGCCCGGGCGCTCGGCCCGAATGCTGGCAATCAAATCCCAAAACTGGCTGCGCGAGAGCGGGTCGACGCCCGTGGTCGGCTCATCGAGAATCAGCAGATCGGGGTCATGGATCAGCGCGCAGCACAGCGCCAGCTTCTGTTTCATACCGCCCGACAGCTTGCCCGCCGGCCGCGAGAGGAATGGCCGCAGGCCGGTGCTGGCTGTGAGCGCATCAATGCGGCGGCGGCGCTCCGCTGCGTTGTGACCGAATAGGCGGCCGAAGAACTGCAGGTTCTCTTCGATCGATAGCGTGGGGTACAGATTGCGCCCCAGGCCTTGCGGCATGTAGGCAATACGCGGGCCGACCGCGGCACGTGCGCGGCGGTCGGCCATGTCGCTGCCCAGCACATGCACGGCCCCATCCTGCAGGGCCCGCGCACCCGCCATCAATGACAGCAGGCTCGACTTGCCTACGCCGTCGGGCCCGATCAGGCCCACCATGCAACCGGCCGGCAGGTCCAGCGTGACGCCATCCAGCGCCAGTGTCTTGCGGTAACGCAGGCGCACGCCGGCCAGGCTGACGACGGGTGGACCAAGCGGCGGCCCAAGCTGGGCATCGTGCTGGGTAAGCGGATTGGCGAACTGGGTCACTGCGGAACCTTGATCGCCAGTTTGGCCGGCCATTCGGCTTGGCCGTCGAGCTTGAGCCACGCCATGCCGGGCAGACCGGTCTTCACCAGCTTGAGGTGCTTGCGCAGCAGATCACGATCAATCTGCGCCTTGACACGGAACATCAGCTTCTGGCGCTCGGTGGCCGTTTCCACGGTCTTGGGCGTGAACTGCGCGGTGCTGGCCACGAATGACACGCGGGCCGGAATCACGTACTGCGGCGCGGCGTCCAGCACGATGCGCACCTCGCTGCCCATGGCAATGCGCCCGGCGTCCGTCTCTGGCACGAAGAAGGTCATGTAGACGTCGGACAGATCCACCAGGTTGAGCAACCGCCCGCCACCGGCCAGCACCTCGCCGGGCTGAGCGATGCGGTATTGCACACGGGCATCTCGCGGGGCGGCCAGGGCGCTGTCGTCGATATCCGCCTTCACACGCGACACCGTCGCGTCTGCGGCTTTGACGGTGGCATTGGCGCCGGCCACCTGCGTGCGGGCTGCGGCCACAGCGGCCTGCGCCGCTTCCGCCTGGGCGCGCGCGGCCACCAGTGCAGCCTTGGCGCCACGCACGCGGGCACGGTCGTCATCCAACTCCTGCATGGACGACGCCCCCTCGTGCGACAGGGTTTCAGAACGCGCCAGCCTGCGCTGTGCGGCATCCAGGTCGCTCTCACGCAGGGCGATCTGCGCCAGGGCCGCCTGCCGGTCTGCCTCTCGCACGGCCACTTGGGCCTGCGCGCTGGCCACGGCGGAGACGGACTGCTGCTGCCGCGCCTGGGCCTCGTCGCGCTGGGCCTCCAGCGTCTGTATCTGCATGTGCGCCAGCGGCTGACCGGCAGTCACGAAGTCCCCCTCATCCACCAGGATGTCCTGCACGCGGCCGGGGAGCTTGGTCGCCACGTCGATCTCAGTGGCCTCGATGCGGCCGTTACCGCTGGCAAAGCCCTTGCCGGGGCCGTCCTGCCGCAAGGCCTTCCATGCAAATGCACCACCGGCAATCACCAGGGCGGCAGCGAGCAATGCAATCCATCGTTGTTGGGGCGTTGTTGTCATGGTGTTGTTTCTCCCGATGCGCGCGCAGTGGGCGTCAGGCTCAGATGGGTATGGGGATCGGATGCGGATTCGACGGCCTGCGTGCCGCCGCCCAGCGCTGCGTATAGGCCAACACGGCTGGACAGCAGCGCGCGGCGCACCTGCACCAGTTGCTGCTGCGCGGCCAGCAGATCGCGCTGCGCGTCGAGCACCTCCAAAAACGTCGAGGCCCCCGCATCGAAGCGCAGTTGCGACAGCCGTGCACGCTCGGTCTGCGCCGCCAGTGCGGCCTGCGCAATGTCGAGCTGCTCGGCCAGCCACTTGCGCGCGGAGAGCGCATCGGACACATCGCGGAACGCGCTTTGTACGGTCTTCTCGTAGCCAGCCACGGCAAGATCACGGCGGGCTTCCGCCAGGTCGAGATTGCTGCGCAGCTTGCCGCCTTCGAACAGCGGGAGGGTCACGCTCGGCGCAAAGACCCAGGCGCGCGTGCCCGGTGCAAACAGGTTGCCGAGTTCGGGGCTGACCGTGCCGTACGCGCCAGTCAATGCCACGCGTGGGAAGAACGCCGCGCGTGCTGCGCCGATGCTGGCATGCGCGGCACGCAGCCGGTGTTCTGCAGCAGCAATGTCCGGGCGTTGCGTCAGCAGGTCGGAGGGCAGCCCTGCACGCAGTTCAGCCAGCATCCGGCGCTCATCGAGCGGCTCGGCCACCGGCGGCAGGTCGATCGGCTTGCCCACGAGCAGCGCCAGACCGTGTGCCTGTGCGTCGCGTGCCTGCTGTAGTTGCGTCAGTAATGCCTGCGCCTGGGTCAGCAGGGTCTCGACCTGGGTCTGGTTCAACCGCGATGTCGCCCCCACCGCCACGCGGCGCGAGAAGATGCGCAGGGTCTCGGTGCGGCTGTCCACGGTCTGCTGCGCCAGCGCGATGCGCTCATCCAGTTCACGCAAAACCAGATAGCTGTCGGCCACCTGTGCAATCAGCCCGAGTGCGACTGCACGGCGCGCCGCATCTGACGCCACGTAGCTTTCCAGCGCGGCGTCATTGAGATTGCGCACGCGGCCCCAGAAATCGATCTCCCAGCTGGAGACACCAGCGCCCACCTGGTACTGGCTCACCCGCATGGGCATGCCGAAGGGGCTCAGGTCTGCCGGAATGCTCAGGCGGTTGATGCCGGCCTGCGCATTGAGGTGCGGAAACGTTTCCGCCCGCTGGATGCCGAACGCCGCGCGTGCTTCTTCCACACGCAGCACGGCAGTCCGCAAGTCGCGGTTGTTTTCCAGCGCCTGGGCGATCAATGCCTGCAGACGTGTGTCCGTAAAGTAGGCTTGCCAGCCGACGGCAGCGGCGGACAGGCCATCACGGCCATCGTCGGCGTCATAGTGCTGGGCCACGGGCAGCGCGGGGGCTTGGTAAGGCGGTGCCATCGAGATACAGCCCGACAGCGCCAGTACGGCTGTGGCTGCGGCTATTGCGGCAAGGGTGGCCATACGCGTGCCGGCGTACCAGCCGCACGCCAAGGGTTGTTTCTGCACACGCATTTATTTCTCCAGCACGTAGGTGCCAGGCGCATCGCCCACAGGCGGCAGGCCTGGAGCGCCCATCTTGGGTGGCTTGACGGGTGTGGTACTGGATGCATGCGCCATCAGCCATGCCTGCCATGCTGGCCACCATGAACCGTCCGTTGTGGGGGCGGATGCCAGCCAGTCATCGGGCGCTGCAGAAACCGCGCCTGCGTGACGTGTCTGCATCTGGAAGCGCCGATGCGAGTTTGCCGGCAGGCTGACGATGCCGGCGTTGTGGCCGCCGCTGGTCAGTACGAACGTCAGTTCCGCCTCGGTCAGGTGATGCAGCTTGTAGACCGAGCGCCACGGCGCCACGTGATCCGTCAGCGTGCCCACCACGAAGATCGGCAGGTCCAGGTCGTTCAGAACCACGGGCTTGCCGTTGACGGGGTAGCGGCCCTCGCTCAGATCGTCATTCAGGAACAGGCGCCGCAGGTACTGGCTGTGCATGCGCGCGGGCATGCGCGTGGCATCGGCGTTCCAGGCCATCAGGTCATTCATGGGCGCGCGATCGCCCAGCAGGTATTCGCCCACCACGCGAGACCACAGCAAGTCGTACGACCGCAGCATCTGGAAGGCGCCAGCCATCTGGCTTGCACGCAGATAGCCGGTCTGCGCCATCTGCGCTTCAAGCAGACTGACCTGCGCTTCGTCAATGAACAAGCCCAGTTCGCCCGGTTCACAAAAGTCTGTCTGTGCGGCAAAGAGCGTCATGGACGCCAGCCGCGCATCGCCATCGCGTGCCATGGCTGCTGCGGCGATGGCCAGCAGCGTGCCGCCCAGGCAGTAGCCGGTGGCATGCACGCGCTGATTCGGCACGATGGCATTGACCGCATCGAGCGCGGCAAAGACGCCGAGCTTGAGGTAATCATCCATGTCGAGATCGCGGTCCGCCTCGTCAGGGTTCTTCCAGGAGATGCAGAACACGGTGTGGCCCTGCTCCACCAGATAGCGGATCAGCGAGTTCTGCGGGGACAGATCCAGGATGTAGTACTTCATGATCCACGCCGGCACGATCAGGATGGGCTCGGCCTGGACCTTGGGCATGACAGACGTGATGGGGGTGTACTGGATCAGTTCCATCAGGCGATTACGCAGCACGACCTTGCCGGGCGTCACCGCCACGTCGCGCCCCACCACGAAACACTCGGTGCCAGCGGCCGGCGCACCGCTCATGGCGCGCTCCAGATCGTCAAGCGCATTGAGCGCGCCCCGCACGAGATTCGTACCGTGCTGCGCAACGGTCTGACGCAGGACGACAGGGTTCGTCGCCAGCTGGTTGCCCGGCGACATCATGTCGAGCCACTGCCGCGCGGCAAAGGCCACCACGTCTTCATGGTGCCTGGCGACACCCCACACGCCGCGCGTGGCTGCCTCCCACCATTGTTCGGTCAGCAGAAAGGATTGGTGCAGGACGTTGAACGGCCACAAGCGCCACTCGTCGGCCGCAAAGCGACGGTCGTGTGCCGGCGGCAGAACGCAAAGCCCCGCCTGCTGGGGGCCAGCTGCCATGCAGTTCTGGATGTAGCGCCCGAGCTGTTCGGCCTGGGTCAGCGCCAGGCGGCACAGGTCGAGCCGCTTGCCGGGCGATACCGCCAGATGCAGGGCCCAATCGAGCAACGCCAGTTGCATCGATACCAATGACAACGAATTCGACGTACGAGCAAGGGCGGCGTGAAACGGCGGATCAATCAGCTCGGCGGCTGGGGAAGACGGCACGGGGGCGGTGCGCATGGTCGGGGGCGTCAAACGGTTACAAATATGCAACCCATTAGATGCCAGCTGCCGCGGCAGGAACTTGATGCATCTCAAACCGAGACAAGAGTGCCGACTCTAGATGCCCGTCACAGACATGACATGCAGCCTGGCGGATTGCGTGAGCGATTTGCCTGCTCGGCAGGTAAGGATGCATGGTGCCCGTCGGCCACGCGCTTCAGGCTGCAAGGCTTGACGCAGCAGGAGACCACCGCCCATCGTTCAGTGCCCTTGCTGACAAGCCGGTAGTACAGGCGAGTACACGCCAGCATGCTCAATTGGGGTTAGAGATACCGCCGAGTGCATCCGCGCATAGGCTGAGGAATACTCCAGCTCGCCCGACGCCTGGGCGTGAATGGCAAAGAGCGGCTGCCCCGCCTGAACCTGATCATGCAACCTCGCGTGCATTTCCACACCGGCCACTTGGCGTACCGGTGCACCGGCAAGCTTGGCGATACGGGCGAGATGCCGGTTGTCGATCTCGGTCACGATGCCATCCTGCTCAGCAACAACATCGTGACGGAAGATCGCTTCGCCCGGTACGCGCAGCCCGCCTTGCGCTTCGCAGATCTCCTCGAACTTGCGCCACGCAGCGCCACTGTCAAGCAAGCCCGTCGCCAGTTGAAGCCCCGCACCCTGCTCTGCCGCCTCACAGAACTCCAGCAGCACCGCGGCCAGCAGCAATGACCGTTCCCGCAAGTCAAACGGTGCCGTTGGCGAGCGCTGCAGCACGGCCAGAACGTCTCGCGCTTCAAGCGCCGGGCCAATGCCACGCCCTACGGGTTGAGCGCCATCGGTACGCACGATCATGACATGCACGCCAAACGCTCGCGCTACGCGTTCGAGCAGCATGCGCAAACGCTCCAGATCCTGCAGGCGGCGCACCTTGGCCGTTGGCCCCACCGGCACGTCGATCAGCACGTGGGTCGACCCAGCCGCGATCTTCTTCGACAGGATGGAGGCCACCAGTTGGGCATCGCTGTCGACATCCAGCGCCCGCTCCACGCGGATCAGCACATCGTCTGCGGGGCTCAGGCTCAGCGCACCGCCCCACGCCAGTGAAGCCCCCACCCGATCAACGACGCGCCGCAACTCCGTGGCGCTCAACGCTACGCGGGTGAGGGTTTCCATCGTATCGGCGGTGCCGGCAGGCGAGGTGATCGCGCGTGAAGACGTCTTGGGCAGCAGCAAACCCGCCGCCGCCGCAATGGCCACTACGATTGGGCTCGTGCGGTTGCCGGGCAGGCCGCCCACGCAATGCTTGTCCGCCACGATGGCGCGGTCCCATTTGAGACGCTCACCCGTGTCGACCATGGCCTGCGTCAGGTCGATGGTCTCTTTGACGCTCATGCGCTCGCCGCCGCAAGCGCTCAGGAATGCTGCGATGTGGACATCGGCATAGCGCTCCTTGGCGATATCGCTCACGACGCTTGCCAGTTGGTGCGTATCCAGATGCGCCCCGTAAATCTTGGCGCGCACCGCCCGCAACGACTCCAGCGCGGGGGCGTGGCTGACCGTCACCACATCACCAGGCCTTGCCATCAGCGACTCGCCGGCACTGACGGACAGGCTGACCTCGCACATCTCCAGCAGCCCTGAACCGACCATATTGAGCGTGGCAATCAAGGACCGCTGACCAATCCGTACCTCTACCCGCGCCTGCGCGGTGAACCCTTCCGACCGGCAGATCGCACAGTCCGGATGCATATAGATGACATGCTCCTGCCAGGTGTCGATGCCCAGGGGCTTGAAGGTCAGCCGGTCCGGCAGCGCCGCTACCTCAGGCGGAACAAGCATGGCGATGGCTCGTAATCGGCTTAGCGGCGCTTAGAGGCGAAAGCGGAAGTGGCCGCTGTGCAGGGTGATCTGTTTGGACCCGGTCATCTCAAACATGGCCCGTGCAACGGCCTCGATATCGTTGCGGTGGCCGGAGAAAGCCTGCACGAGATCTTCTGAACGGCACGACCGCGCGCCAAAGTGGTCTTCGAGTGCTTCTGCGGTAATGGCATAGGTGGCGTTATTGCCATCCACCGAGGCGCCGCACAGCAACGTTGGGCCCGCCGCGCAGTAGATTGGCTCGCAAGCCTGGAATTCGATCTGTTTCATGGTGCATCTCACACAGGGTTGGGGTCTTGCCTTCGTCAGGGTAGGACCCTGCCACTACCGTACAAGGCACCGCGTAGCGGTGGGCAGAGGTAGATCAAACATGTTTGAAATCGCCACGACAATGGGTTCCGTCAGCTCGATGCGGTTGGTGGGGTGGGCGATGGTGTCGCAGGTAACCACATCGGCTGCCACGGCACTCAGCTCGCTGTAGGCATCGGCGGAAAACACGGCGTGGACGGCTACGCATATGGGGTGCGGCAGCCCTGCCCTGCGTAACTGGTTGGCCGCTGCAATCATGGTGCGGCCGGTGGAGATGATGTCGTCGACCAATACAGGCGTGCGCTCCGCCTGCAAATCGGATCGGACTGCCGACACCTCCACGCGCCAGGCGCTGTGGCGCGTCTTGCTCAGAACCGTCCAGGGCGCACCGCAGAGGTTGGCCACGTGTTCAACCCATTGTCGGCTTTCCTCATCTGGCCCAACCAGCAGTGGTTTGGTGACGTGGGCCTGCACCCACGCAGCCACGGCGGGTGCCGCCTGCACTGCGGCAGCGGGCACACCATAGATGTCCGACAGGTTCGGAATGCGATGCAGGTGAGGGTCGACTGCGACCAACCAATCGAAATAGCGCGTCAGCAACTCGGCAAAATGCTGTGCCGCGCAGATCTCCCCCGGCTGGAAGATGGCGTCTTGCCGCATATAGGCCAAATACGGTGCGACCAGTCCAACACGGGCTGCCCCACCCTGGTGGGCGGCAATGGCAAGCCACAGCAGTGCCATGACCTTGTCGTCCGGCCTATCCAGCGTGCAGACGATGACCACGTCAGCGTCGCTCACGGGCGTTTGCAGCCTCACGTGGAATTCACCATCCGGAAAGCGTTTCAGCTCGGCGTGTCCGATTTCGGCTGCCAGCGGCACGGCGAGCCTGGCGGCTGCGGCCTGATTGCCTGGCAAAGCCAGTACGACGCGCCTTTGCGGCTTGCCCGAGAACGTACGAAGTGACGTAAGGGGTTCCATGATCAACTCAGCGCATAGGACTGCCGGTACTCCGGCATGCACACCGGCCATTGCAGTTCGCGTTCGATCCGCTGGCGCAAGGCGTCACTGGCGGCCGGCTCGCCATGGACGATGAATGTCTGCTGCGGTGCGCGAGAAAATCCACGCAGCCAGGTCATCAACTCGTTGGCATCGGCGTGGGCGGAAAGATTGGCGATCTGCTCAACCGTCGCACGGATGGCAACATCGCGGCCATGCACGCGCAACTGCCGCTGCCCGGCCAGCAGCGCCGCCCCACGCGTGCCGGCAGCCTGGAACCCTGACATCAGAATGGCATTGCGCTTGCCGCCGCCGAAGCTCTTCAGGTGATGCAAGACGCGGCCGCCAGTGGCCATGCCGCTGGCGGCGAGGATGATCTTCGGCGCGCTGTCGTTCGACAGATGCATCGACTGCTGCGGGCTTTGCACTGGAATCGCCAGTGCACAGGCCGCCTGGCAATCCACGGCATCGATATGCAGCTCGTCAACGTGGCGGGCAAACACCTCGGTGGCCCGCTCGGCCATCGGGCTGTCGAGATAAATCGGCACATGCGGAATCCGATGCGCCTGGATCAGCTTGTAGAGGCAGTACAGCAACGCTTGCGTGCGACCGACCGCAAATGCGGGAATCAGCAGCGTGCCGCCCTGCGCCAGGGTCCTGTGCACGATGCGCTCAAGTTCGTCGAGTGGATCGCCGGATGGATGCAGCCGGTCCCCATAGGTGGATTCCACCAGTAAGGTATCGGCCTCTGCCACCGCCTCTGGCGGACGCATCACCGGATCAGCCTGCCGCCCCAAGTCGCCCGAGAACACGATGCGCCGGCCTTCCGTCAGCACCGTCACGGTGGAGGCGCCGATGATGTGTCCGGCACGGTGGAACTCGGCCTCAACCCCATCGGCGACAGGAAAGCGTTCCCCATAGTTCATCGGATGCAACCTGCGCAACGCTTTGGCAGCGTCCTGCTCGTCGTAGAGCGGTAACGCAGGATGGTGACGCGAGAAACCCTGCGCATTGGCGTACTGCGCATCTTCAACGGCAAGCCGTGCACTATCGGGTAGCAGGATGTTGCACAGCTCGGCCGTGCCCTTCGTGCAGTAGACGGGGCCGCGAAACCCATTGCGGACCAGCAGCGGCAAGTAGCCGCTGTGGTCGATGTGGGCATGGGTGAGGACGACAGCGTCGATGTGGTGCGGATTGACGGCGAGCGCGTCCCAGTTCCGCAGTCGCAAGGACTTGTAGCCCTGGAACAGCCCGCAATCGACCATGACGCGATGCCCGCCTGTTTCCAGCACGTACTTCGAGCCGGTCACCGTGTCGGTGGCTCCGAGAAACTGCAATCGCATGCGCTGCTCCCGCACTTAACGAATCGTGATGCGTTGCTGCGGCGAAGCTTCCTTCTTGGGCAGCGTCACGCGCAGCAGCCCGTTCTCGTAAGTGGCTTCCACCTTGCCTTCGTCGATGGCGGCATCCAGCGTGAACATGCGCTGCATCGATCCGCTGTAACGCTCGCTGCGGATGACGCGCTCGCCCTCCCTCTTCTCGGACTGACGC
>F21B_10017320_pt1 | contig 13727 bp, 10 predicted proteins | sample RepKananBrdUF21B_FD_10803 | JGI IMG/M metagenome (IMG submission 10803) | reverse complement strand
GGCCTGGGCATGGGCGAAGTGCTGAACATGGCCGCGCAGATGAACGCGTACACGCTATCCGACCGCGCCACCTACGGTGCGTATCGCGCCAAGACGGGCCTGGACATCGTGCTGGCCGGGGACCCGCGCATGTTCAATCCATACGGCATCATCGCCGTGAACCCGAAGAAGTATCCCGGCATCAACTACACCGACGCGACCAAGCTGATCGAATGGATCACCTCGCCTGCCGGGCAGCAGGCGATTGCCGATTTCAAGGTGAACGGAGAACAGGTGTTCTTCCCGAACTACGGGAAGGCATTGGCGAGCGGGAAGTAATCCCGCTGCGTGCGGCGTTTCTTGCTGAAACAGGACGGCAGCTCAGGCTGCCGTTTCCAATTGCGGATGCTGCGGCAGTTCTGCTGCCACCTCGCCGATCATCCGGCGCAGCCACATCACATCGGGCGCGGCATGGCTGCGCTCGTGCCAGAGCTGGTAGAAGCGCATCTTCGGGAACGCCATCGGCGTCGGCAGGATGCGGATCGGCAGGTACTGCGCACAGTGCGCGGCAAACTGGCGGCCGGTCGTGAAGACGAGATCCGTGCGCATCAGCACATACGGCACCAGCCCGAAGTACGGCAGCGACACCTGAATCTGGCGCTTGAGCCCTTGCTCTGCAAGTGCCTGATCGATCATGCTGCGCTGCATGACCGCATACGGCGCGGGGGCCAGGTGCGGCATCTCCACGTAATGCTTGAGCGAGATACCCTTGCGCGCCAACGGGTGCTGGGCACCCAGCATGCAGACGACTTCGTCGTCGAACAGCGGCGAAATATGCAGATGTTCCGGCGGGGAGAGCCAGTTGCCGATCACCAGATCCATGCCGCCCTGCTCGAGCGCTGCCAGGTAATCAACCCCGGCATTGAGCGGATGCACCACCAGCTTGGCTTGCGGTGCTTGCTTGCGCAGGCGCTCGACGATATTGGGCAGGAAGAAGGCGTCCAGATAATCGGGCGCGCCCAGGTGAAAGGTGCGCGTGGTATTGGCCGGATCGAACTCCTGCGACGGGCGGGCAATACGCTCCATGGCCTCCAGGCTTTGCTGGGCCAGGGCCAGCAGATCGTGGCCGCGCTCGGTCGGCACCATGCCGTTCTTGCCACGCACGAGGATGGCGTCGCCCGTGATCTCTCGCAGGCGCTTGAGCGTGTTGCTGATGGCCGGTTGCGACTGGCCAAGCTTGACGGCCGTACGCGTCACGCTCTGCTCGGTGAGCAGCGTGTACAGCACGCGCAGGAGGTAGGTATCGAGGTGATCTTTGCCGTGCATCTGGAGGCGAAAATGGGTGGCGGGGGTGGCAGCGCCGTACCGTCTATAGAACGTGCGAGGGGGACGTTGTCAGTGTATGTCACTTGTACATCGCGCCGCCAGACCGCTACCGGCGGGTATACCCCGGATTTTGGCTTTCCGATGCGGGTTATCACATGGGCCAAATATTGCATTCCTAGCCCGGTGCTATGGTTCCGATACACACACAAACAGGCGTAAAACCCCATGGAGACTCAGCCCATCCGCTTCTTTCACCGCGGCCAGGTGCGCACCGTCACGGATGCCCCGATCACCCGGACGGTGCTTCAATACCTGCGTGAAGACGCACACTGCACAGGCACCAAGGAAGGGTGTGCTGAGGGCGATTGCGGTGCATGTACCGTGGTGCTAGGTGAGCTGCAGGAAGACGGCAGCGTTGGCCTGAAGGCTGTCAACGCGTGCATCCAGTTCCTGCCCACGCTGGACGGCAAAGCGCTGTTTACCGTGGAAGACGTGCGCGGCAAGGATGGCACCCTGCACCCGGTGCAAGAGGCCATGGTGGAGTGCCACGGTTCGCAGTGCGGCTTCTGCACGCCGGGCTTCGTGATGTCGCTCTACGCGCTGTACGAGAACACCGGCAACAACGCGCCGATCCCGTCGCGCCAGGCCATCTGCGATTCGCTCACCGGCAACCTGTGCCGTTGCACCGGCTATCGCCCCATCATCGACGCGGGCGAACGCATGTTCGAACTGCCCTCGCCGGCCGGCATTGACCGCACGCAATTGGCAGAAACGCTGCGCAACCTGCAGCGCAAGGACACCTTCAGCTACGCACCTGTCGGCACCGAGAATGCGCCGCGCTTCTACGCACCGCGCACCGCCTCGGCTTTCGCCGCCATCAAGGCTGCGCACCCGAACATCCGCATCCTGGCCGGCAGCACCGACGTGGGCCTGTGGGTGACCAAGCAGTTCCGCGAGTTGGGCGACATCCTCTACATCGGTCAGGTGGCCGACCTGTATGCGCTGGAGAAGCGCGACGGCTGGATCGAGATCGGCGCCGCTGTCTCGCTGGAAACCGCCTACGAATTCCTCGCTGAGGACTACCCCGAGCTGACCGAGCTGTGGAAGCGCTTCGCCTCGCTGCCGATCCGCAACGCCGGCACGCTGGGCGGCAACATCGCCAATGGCTCGCCGATCGGCGACTCGGCACCCGCACTCATCGCCATCGGCACGCGCGTCGTGCTGCAGCGTGGTGAAATCCGCCGCGAACTGCCGCTCGAAGACCTCTACCTCGCCTACCAGAAGAACGCGATGGAAGAAGGCGAGTTCGTGGCTGGCCTGCGCATTCCGGTGCGCGAAGGTCGCGACGCCATGCGCTTCCGCACATACAAGCTGTCCAAGCGCTTTGACGAAGACATCTCGGCCGTGTGCGCGGCCCTCGCCATCGAGCTGGACGGCGACATTGTGCGCAGCGCACGCATCGCGTACGGCGGCATGGCGGCAACGTCCAAGCGCGCCACCGAAACCGAAGCCGCCATCACCGGCCAGCCGTGGAACGAAGCAACGGTGCGTGCTGCCATGGCAGCCATGTCGCGCGACTACACGCCGCTGACCGACATGCGCGCCACCGACAACTACCGCCGCGTATCGGCGGCCAACACGGTGTACCGCTTCTGGCTGGAAACCCGCACCGACGCGCCGCTCACGCCCGAACAGATCAATGTGCGCGCGGTCGAACTGAATACCCTCACCGCTGCAGGTAGCGTCAACTAAGTCCGACTGCAAAGAGACATCGTATGAACAAGCAAACCGAGGCCTTCCTGCTCGCAGAAGCCGATATTGCAGCGGCCATTCCAGACCAGCGCGGTGCTGTGGTCGGCATCTCGCGCCCGCATGAATCGGCGCACCTGCACGTTGCTGGCACCGCCACCTATACCGACGATATTCCCGAGTTGGCCGGCACGCTGCACGCCGCACTCGGCATGAGCACGCAAGCGCATGCGCGCATCGTCAGCATGGGCCTGGACCGCGTGCGCGCGGCGCCTGGCGTGGTGGCCGTGTTCACTTCGGCCGACATTCCGGGCACGAACGACTGCGGCCCGATCATCCATGACGATCCGATCCTGGCCACCGACACGGTGCACTTCATCGGCCAGCCGATGTTCATCGTGGTGGCGACGTCGCACGATGCGGCACGCCGTGCCGCACGCCTGGGCGATATCGAATACGAAGTGCTACCCCCGCTGCTCACGCCTGAAGACGCACGCGCCGCCGGCAAATCCGTGCTGCCGCCGATGCACCTTAAGCGTGGTGAGCCGGCTGAGCGCATTGCGGCGGCTCCGCATTCGGAAGCCGGCCAGATGTCGCTGGGCGGTCAGGAACAGTTCTACCTGGAAAGCCAGATCTCGTACGCCGTGCCGAAGGAAGACAACGGCATGCACGTGTGGTGCTCGACGCAGCACCCGACCGAGATGCAACACATGGTCTCGCACATGCTGGGCTGGCACGCCAACCAGGTGCTGGTGGAATGCCGCCGCATGGGCGGTGGCTTCGGCGGCAAGGAATCGCAGTCGGGCCTGTTTGCCTGCTGCGCTTCGTTGGCGGCATGGAAGCTCGCCTGCCCGGTCAAGCTGCGTCCGGACCGTGACGACGACATGATGATCACCGGCAAGCGTCACGATTTCCGCTTCGCCTACGAAGCCGGCTATGACGACGATGGCCGCCTGCAAGGTGTGAAGGTCGACATGACCTCGCGCGCCGGTTTCTCGGCCGACCTGTCCGGCCCGGTGATGACGCGCGCCATCTGCCACTTCGACAACGCCTACTGGCTGCCCGAAGTGGAAATCGATGGCTTCTGCGCGCGCACGAATACGCAGTCGAACACCGCGTTCCGCGGCTTCGGCGGCCCGCAGGGCGCGTTTGCCATCGAATACATCATGGACAACATCGCGCGCACCGTCGGCAAGGATGCGCTCGACGTGCGACGTGCCAATCTGTACGGCAAGGACAAGAACAACGTCACGCCGTACGGCCAGACGGTGGAAGACAACGTCATCCACGAACTGCTGGATGAGCTAGAGGCGACGTCCGACTACCGCGCCCGTCGCGAGGCCATCCGCGCATTCAACGCGACCAGCCCCGTGCTCAAGCGCGGCCTGGCACTCACGCCGGTGAAGTTCGGCATCTCGTTCAATGTCAAGCACTTCAACCAGGCCGGCGCGCTCGTGCACGTGTACAACGACGGCTCGATCCTCGTGAACCACGGTGGCACCGAAATGGGCCAGGGCCTGAACACGAAGGTCGCGCAGGTGGTCGCGCACGAACTGGGCGTGGCCTTCACCCGCATCCGCGTCACAGCCACGGACACCAGCAAGGTGGCCAACACCTCTGCCACGGCTGCGTCGACCGGCAGCGACCTGAACGGCAAGGCCGCGCAAGACGCCGCACGCCAGATCCGAGCGCGCCTGATCGCATTTGCCGCAGAACACTACGAAGTGCCTGTCGAGACCGTAGCCATCGTGGGCGATCAGCTGGAGATCGGTGCACGCCGCGTACCGTTCAACGAACTGATCAACAAAGCCTATGTGGCCCGCGTGCAATTGTGGTCGGACGGGTTCTACGCCACGCCCAAGCTGCACTGGGACCAATCCAAGCTGAACGGCCGGCCGTTCTACTACTTCGCCTATGGCGCAGCGGTGTCGGAAGTGGTGGTCGATACGCTCACGGGTGAATGGCGCCTGCTGCGTGCCGACGTGCTGCACGATGCGGGCCGCTCGATCAACCCGGCCATCGACATCGGCCAGGTGGAAGGCGCGTTCATCCAGGGCATGGGCTGGCTGACCACGGAAGAATTGTGGTGGAACAAGAGCGGCAAGCTGATGACGCACGCGCCGTCCACCTACAAGATCCCGACGGTCAACGACTGCCCGCCGGACTTCCGCGTGCGCCTGTTCAACAACGCCAACGTGGAAGACAGCATCCACCGCTCCAAGGCGCTGGGTGAGCCGCCGCTGCTGCTGCCGTTCTCGGTGTTCTTCGCCATTCGCGATGCAGTGGCCGCCGTGGGCGATGGCCGCACCAACCCGCCATTGAACGCGCCCGCCACCAGCGAAGAAATCCTCAAGGCCGTCGACGCCATCCGCAGCGCCCCGCTGTCCGCCTGAGCAGGGAGACCGCCATCATGACCGCCATGGACCACACGCAACTGCGCCCGTTCCGCTTCGCCGACGTGCTTGCCACTGTGCAAGCCGGGCAGCCGTGCGTGCTGGTCACGGTGACGGAGGTGCTGGGCTCCGCCCCGCGTGAGCCCGGCACACTCATGCTGGTGTGCACCGATGGCTTCTTCGGCACCATCGGCGGCGGCCATCTCGAGTGGCGTGCGATGGAAATCGCCCAGGCGATGATGAGCGCGCCCGAAGCCAGTGGCGACGCACGCCGCCAGTTCGTCCGCATCCCGCTCGGCCCAGCATTGGGCCAGTGCTGCGGCGGCGTAGTGCGCCTGGCGCTCGAACGACTCGATGCGCGCGATGTGGACTGGATCGCCCTGGCCGATGACGCCATGCGCCAGCGTCGCAGTCTGCGCCGCTTTGTTTCTATCGATCCGACCACACCGGTCGAAGCGAGCATTGGCGATGCAGCCGCAGCTGGCGTTGCGCTCGATGCCAGCGGTTTCACACAAACTGTGCTGCCGCCCGACATGTCGATCGTGCTGTGCGGCGCGGGCCATGTCGGCCACGCCATCGTGCGTGCGCTGGCTCACCTGCCCTGCCGCGTGACGTGGGTGGACGAACGCGATGCGATGTTCCCGTTTCCCACCGAAGTGCCGCCGAACGTCGTCATCGAATCCACCGATACGCCGGAAGCCGTGATCGACCACGCGCCCGCCGGTAGCTACTTCCTGGTCATGACGCACAACCATGCGTTGGACCTCGCGCTGTGCGAACGCATCATGCGGCGCACGGACTTTGCCTACTTTGGCCTGATCGGCTCCAAGACCAAGCGCGCGCGTTTCGAACACCGCATGGTGGAGCACGGTGTGGACCCGGCACGTCTGCCGGAAATGGTGTGCCCGATTGGTGTGGCGGGCATTGTGGACAAGGCGCCGGATATCATTGCGGTATCCGTCGTCGCGCAACTGCTGCAGGTGCGAGAGCTGCAACAACATGCGCTCACCAGCGCTAGCAGCGGCGCGGCGGTTCCTTACCGTGTCCCCACATCCGCCTGATCATGCCGATCTCTCCCACACTTGCAGAACGCATCGCTACCAGCCCCAAAGCCGAACTGCACATCCACATTGAAGGCTCGCTCGAACCCGAACTGATGTTCGCGCTGGCCGAGCGCAACGGCGTCAAGCTGCCGTATGCGTCCGTCGAAGAAGTGCGCGCCGCCTACGCCTTCGACGATCTGCAATCGTTTCTCGACCTGTACTACGCCGGCGCCAGCGTGCTGCTCACCGAGCAGGATTTCTACGACATGACCGCCGCGTATGTGGCGCGCGCACTGGCCGACAACGTCCACCACGCCGAGATCTTCTTCGACCCGCAAACGCACACCGCGCGCAACGTGCCGATGCACGTGGTGATCAACGGCATCGTCCGCGCGCTGGATGATGCCGAGCGCGAGCATGGGTTCTCCAGCCTGCTGATCCTCTGCTTCCTGCGCCACCTGAGCGAGGAAGACGCCTTCGCCACGCTCGAAGCCGCCCTGCCCTATATCCAGGACCCGGCCAACCGCATCATCGGCGTGGGGCTGGATTCGTCGGAACGCGGCAACCCGCCGGAGAAGTTCGCGCGCGTGTTCGCCCGCTGCAAGGAACTGGGCCTGCGCTTGGTGGCCCATGCCGGTGAAGAAGGCCCGGCGCAATACGTGATCGACGCGCTCGACATCCTGAACGTGGAACGCATCGACCACGGCGTGCGCGCCATCGATGACGCCGCGCTCGTCAAGCGCCTGGCTGCCGAGCGCATCGCCCTGACGGTCTGCCCGCTGTCGAACGAAAAGCTGAAGGTCTACCCCGACTTGCGCGATCACTCGCTCAAGCAACTGCTGGATGCCGGCTGCGCAGTGACCCTGCACTCCGATGACCCAGCCTACTTTGGCGGCTACATGAACACCAACTGGCTCGCCACCTTCAACGCCCTCGACCTGTCCGCTGCCGATGCCCACACGCTTGCGCGCAACAGCTTCGAGGCGTCCTTCCTGCCCGAACAGGACAAAGCCCTGTGGCTGGCCAAGGTCGACGACCACTGGAAAGCCACACACTAAAACATCACGAGACGACGATGACCACGATGCCTCCGACTTCCAACACCGTTCACGCCTACCGCGGCCGCGTGCTGCATTTCCTGCACGATCCGCAGTATCGCGAGCGCGATGCCTATGAGTATTGGGAAGACGGCCTGCTCGTGGTCATGGGCGGCAAGGTCGTGCAAGCCGGCGACTACGCCGCGCTGCGCGAGAACCTGCCCGCCGGCACGCAACTGCACGACTACAGCGGCAAGTTGATCGTGCCGGGCTTTATCGACACGCACGTGCACTTCCCGCAGACGGACATGATCGCGTCGCCGTCGCCGGGCCTGCTGCACTGGCTGGAGACGTACACCTTCCCGGAAGAGCGCCGCTTCGAAAGCGAGCAGTACGCCGCTGGCGTCGCCTCGTTCTTCCTCGATGAGTTGCTCCGCAACGGCACCACCAGCGCGATGGTGTGGAGCACCGTGCATCGCGGCTCGGCGGAGACGCTGTTCAGCCAAGCGCAGCAGCGCGGCATGCGCCTGATCACCGGCAAGGTGATGATGGACCGCAACTGCCCGGAATACCTGCAGGACACGGCGGAATCCGGCGCGCGCGACTCGGCCGATCTGATCTCGCGCTGGCACGGCAAGGACCGCCTGGCCTACGCCATCACGCCGCGGTTCGCACCGACTTCGAGCGAAGCACAGCTGGCCGCCACTGGCGAGCTGGCCAAGCAGTACCCGGACGTCTTCATCCAGACCCACGTTGCCGAGAATCCGGACGAAGTGAAGTGGGTGGCCGAGCTGTTCCCGAACGCGCGCAGCTACCTGGACGTGTATGACAAGTACGGCCTGCTGCGCAAGGGCGCCTTCTACGGCCACGCCATCTGGCTGGACGACAGCGACCGCCAGCGCATGGCGGAATCCGGCGCGGCCGTGGCGCACTGCCCCACGTCCAACCTGTTCCTGGGCAGCGGCCTGTACAACTTCCACAAGAACGACGCGCACCGCCTGGCGCTCACGCTCGCCACCGACGTGGGCGGCGGCAGCTCGTTCTCGATGCTGCGCACGATGGGCACGGCGCACAAGGTTGCGCGCATGGGCGGCTATCACCTGACCGCGTTGCGCATGTTCTACCTCGCCACGCGCGGCGCCGCCGAGGCGCTGGGCTGGGAAGACCGCATCGGCAGCTTCGTGCCGGGCGCCGAAGCCGACTTCATCGTGCTGGACCCGGCCGCCACGCCGCTACTGGCGCGCCGCAATGCACGCTCGGAAACGCTGGAAGAACTGCTGTTCTCGCTCGCGCTGCTGGGCGAAGACCGTGCGGTATCCGCCACTTACATCCAAGGCGAGCCGGCCAAATTTGCGGTTGGCGCCAACGCCTGATGCACTTATAATCGCGGCTTCCATTGGGGAGTAGCCGCTCGAAGTTGAGACTTCGAGGGCCACGTCAACAGACTTGACCGTCGCTGCAATGGCAGACGGTTATGGCGTGGTCAGCAGCCACTCGGGGTGCGCCGTATCGAAAGATGCGTGGCACCTTGGTGACGCGCCTGGCGAGACCGATGACACACCTCTGCGGATAGGGCCGGCAGCGGTGCGTCATTGGTTCGCACACGGCCCGGACCCCACAACAACATGGAAGCCTTTCTCGTCTCCACCGGCATCGTCGCCCTCGCGGAAATCGGCGATAAAACGCAGCTGCTGTCGATCCTGCTGGCCGCGCGTTTTCGCAAGCCAGTGCCGATCATTCTCGGCATCTTCATCTCCACCCTCGTCAATCACGCGCTGGCCGGCGCCGTCGGCGGCTGGATCACGCATGTGCTCGGCGAAAACGTGCTGCGCTGGATCCTGGGCGTGGGCTTTATCGCCATGGCCGGGTGGATGCTGATTCCGGACAAGCTCGACGACGACGAAGCGCCCTCCACCGCGCAGCGCGGCCTGGGCATCCTGGGGACCACCATCGTTGCGTTCTTCTTTGCCGAGATGGGCGACAAGACGCAGATCGCCACGGTGGCGCTGGCGGCACGCTTCAATGATGTGGTGTCCGTGGTGGCTGGTACGACCATCGGCATGCTGCTGGCCAACGTGCCTGCGGTGCTGATGGGCAACAAGTTCGCGTCGCGCATGCCGATCAAGCTGGTGCACCGGATTGCGGCGCTGATCTTCTTGGTGCTGGGTGTGCTAGCGCTGCTGGGTGTCGGCAAGTAAGTGCAGATCAAAGGCTCTGGGCGCCCGCTCAGCGCCTGCTGACAGCTTCGCAGCAACCACTTCAAGGTGGGGCAAGACCCCACCTCAAGTCGCACCTACAACGCGTATAGCGGCATTCAGATCAGTCCCCACAAGACGCACCGTAGACAGATTCCCGGGACAAAAAAAACGGGGCCGTAGCCCCGTTCAACCCTCACCGGTCACGTCACCCGCTAGGGAACGAATGACATGCTCCGATAAACCGTTTCTGTTGTTGCTCTTGCTCTGGCGTGCGCCTTAGTTGGTCTTGGCGCCGCCTTCAAACCACTTGGCGATGATCGTGCGCTCGTCATCGGTGATGTTCGTAACGTTGCCCAGCGGCATCAGCTTCTGTTGCACCACCTGTTGGTAGACGAGTTGTGCATGCGCGGACAACTGGTCCGGCGTATCGAGCAATACGCCCTTAGCCGGCGAAGGCATCAGAGTAGGATGAGCCGAGTGACATTGGTAGCACCGCGCGGTAACGACTGCCTGTACTTTGGCGAACTCCGAACCGCCAGCGGCTGACGGAGCGGCTACGGCAGGTGCCGAAGCGCCACCTTCTGCTGCTGCAACCGGAGCTGCTGCTGCGCTTTCCGCCACAGCAGGCGCTGCCGGTTGTTGCACCGGCGCCAGCCACACCGCCACGCCCAGCAGCACAGCAACGCCAGCTGCCGGATAACCCCAGTTCACCACGCCCTTGTGCTTCAGGATGAAGAACTGACGGATCAACACGCCAGCCACCATGATCAGGATCAGCACAGCCCAGTTGTACTTGAACGCGTACGTCATGCTGTAGTGGTTCGACAGCATCGCGAACAGCACCGGCAGCGTGAAGTACGTGTTGTGCACGCTGCGCTGCTTGCCGCGCTTGCCGTGGATCGGGTCCGGCTTCTCGCCAGCCTTGAGCGAGGCCACCACCTTGCGTTGCCCCGGGATGATCCAGAAGAACACGTTGGCACTCATGATGGTCGCGATCATCGCGCCGATCAGCAGGAACGCAGCGCGGCCCGAGAACAGGTGGCACGCCGCAAACGCAGCCAGCGCCACATAGATCGCCACCAGAATGCCGACCACACGGTCGTTCTTGCCGAACACGCGGCAGATAGTGTCGTACACCAGCCAGCCGACCACCAGGAAACCCAGCGCCAGCAGCACCGCCGTCGTCGCCGTCATGTCGAACACGTTGCGGTCGATCATGTAGACGTTGGCGTTGAACAGGTACACCACCGTCAGCAGAGCAAAGCCCGACATCCAGGTGGAATACGACTCCCAGTAGAACCAGTGCAGATGATCCGGCAGTTGCTTCGGTGCCAGCAGGTACTTCTGCGGGTTGTAGAACCCGCCGCCGTGCACGGCCCACAGTTCGCCGTCGACGCCCTTGTCCTTCAGGTCCGGTGCGGTCGGCTTGGTCAGGCTGTTATCCAACCAGACGAAGTAGAACGACGAACCGATCCACGCGATCGCGACGATCACGTGCAGCCAACGCAAGAGCAAGTTGGCCCAGTCGAGGATATAGCCTTCCATGATTGCTCCCTGCCCTGTTAGCTGCCGCGATAGGTCGAATACGACCACGGCGACACCAGCAGCGGCACGTGGTAGTGCGCGCTGGTATCGGCCACGCCAAAGCGCAGCGTCACCACGTCCAGGAACGCGGGCTCGGGGAGTTTGACGCCGGCTGCGCGGTAGTACTCGCCCACCGCGAAGTCCAGCTCATAGACGCCGGTCTGCAGCGCGTCGCCTTCCAGCAGCGGCGCATCGCAACGGCCATCGTGATTGGTGCGAACCGATTTCACCGGTTGGCGCTGATTGTCGACAATCTTAAACAGAGCGATCGCCAGGTTTTGACCCGGCGTGCCTGCAGCGGTGTCGAGCACATGGGTAGTCAAGCGTCCCATTTGTCTTCCTCTGTAGTTCGAATTTTCAGAAGCGCCGCTGCCTCCACTTGCACCTCGCGAACCCCTTGTGTCCAAGGCTGGACAAGGGCTGGCGTCGGGGCCCGCTCGGTACGTGCTGTGCACGCATCCCGGCGCGCGTCCAGCCGGTTTACGCTTGCCGCCTTCGTATGGAAGGGGCATGCCAAACCGGCAAAGCCGTCGCTCGTTCTGGGCTCGACTCCCTGTCCTCGTGGGGACTTGAAACAGGGATTTCCCTAGTTTGTCGAATTCCCGAACGCATTTTGTTGACAATATTGAAGGCGCCCACGAATAATTGTCAACAGATTTTCGCAGTTGCTTATGCTGCGATGCGTTACTCAAAGGCGGGTCTGCCATGTCCAAGAATCTCAAGCTGGTCTCCACGGAAACGACGCTAAAGCCCGGTACGTCGGGCACCAAGGCATCGGGGGCACGTATGTCGGTTGAAGAACGGATGTACCACGAGATCTACGACGCGATCATGGAGCACCGCCTGCCTCCGCGCACCAAACTGACGGAGCATGCGCTTTGCGAAATCTATGCCACCGCACGCCACACGGTGCGCAAAGTCTTCTCCCAGCTGGCTGCTGACGGGCTGGTTGATCTGGAGCCAAATCGCGGCGCCTTCATTGCTGCACCGTCCATCGACGAAGCGCACGCCATGTTTGAGCTGCGCCAGATCCTGGAGCGCGCCGTGCTCGACAAGGTCGGCCATAGCAGCGACCCCAAGGCGGCCATCGCGCCCCTGATGGAACTCGTCAAGCAGGAGCGCCAGGCGTTCGTCACGCAGGACCGCCCACGCTGGATTCGTCTTTCTGCGGAATTCCACGTCGCGCTGGCTGAGCAGGCCGGCAACCCGCTGGTCGTCGAGATGATGCGCCGCCTGGTGTCGCGCACCACGCTGATGATTGCCAGCGTTGAAGCCCCGGGCAACAACGCCTGCTCGTTCGACGAACACCTCGACATCCTCAACGCCCTGGAGCGCGGCGACGCCAGCGCTGCCCAGGCCCACATGGCCCAGCACTTGCAATGCTGCGCGGATCGCGTGCGCCCGGAAGCGCCCGCTGATTTCGACCTGCGTTCGGTATTGGGCCCGCGCGGCACGGAGAAAGGCTAAGTCAAGGACCAGTTTTGCTGTATTGGGCGAGCTGGCACGACAGAGGCCGGCCGCCGCAAGCCGGACGCCCGTCCGGCTGACCACCCGAAGGAGACCTTCATGACAAGCAGCACCATCGCCGCCCCCACGGCGGATTTGACCAATGAGCGCGTGGCGTACGGACGCCTGCTCGCATTGGGGTTGCAACATGTATTGGTAATGTATGCAGGCACCGTGGCGGTGCCGCTCATCGTGGGCGGCGCACTACATCTGCCCAAGGAGCAGATGGCTTTCCTGATCAATGCCGATTTGTTTGCGGCTGGTCTTGCCACGCTCATCCAGGCGTTCGGCATCTGGAAGTTCGGTATTCGCATGCCGGTCATGATGGGTGTGACCTTCGCCTCCGTCGGCCCGATGATCGCCATCGGCACCGACCCCACCATCGGCCTGCTGGGCATTTATGGCGCGGTCATCGCGGCGGGGATATTCGGGATCATCGTTGCGCCGCTCATGGGGCGCGTGCTGGGGCTCTTCCCACCGGTCGTGACGGGCACCGTCATTACGCTGATCGGCATGTCGCTGATGGGCGTGGGCATCAACTGGGCCGCAGGCGGTCAGCCGACCAAGAAAGCGGTGGTCGACGGCGTGCTGCAAACCGTACCGAACCTGGAATACGGCAACCTCGGCAACCTGGCCATCGCAGCGGCGGTGTTGGTCATCATCCTGTTGCTGACCAAGTACGGCAAAGGCCTGATCGGCAACATCGCCGTGCTGCTGGGTATCGTGATCGGCACGTTCATCGCCATGGCATTCGGCAAGGTCAGCTTTGCCGGCATTGCCGACGCCGACTGGGTGGCCGTCATCACGCCACTGCACTTTGGCATGCCGACCTTCCACTTCGGCGCCATCGCCTCGATGTGCATCGTGATGATGATCACGCTGGTGGAATCGACCGGCATGTTCCTGGCGCTG
>F21B_10003160_pt1 | contig 13736 bp, 12 predicted proteins | sample RepKananBrdUF21B_FD_10803 | JGI IMG/M metagenome (IMG submission 10803) | reverse complement strand
TTGGGGCCGATGATGCAGCGCAGCTCGCCGTGGTCGATGGACAGCGTGAGTGCATTCAGTGCGCGAAAGCCGCCAAAGCGCACCGTCACATCTTCGAGGTAGAGGATGGCACCGTGCGAGACGTCAATCGTGTCCGGCTCGACCAGGTGGCCCATGCCGGTGGCGGTGCCGGTCTCCGCGCGGTCCGGGAGTTCGGTGAAGGTGCTCATGCGTGGTCTCCGGCGGGCGGTGCGGCAGCGGCCGCCTTGGCTTCAGGTGCCTTGCCTTGTGCAGGCGCGCGCTTCTGCATACGCAGCTTGCCCAACACCCCCAGCACGCCGTTCGGCAGATACAGCGTCACCAGCACGAAGATCGCGCCGAGCACGAACAGCCAGTACTCCGGCACCCAAGCCGTCAGCAGCGTCTTGGCCCCGTTGACGAGGAACGCGCCGATGATCGGGCCGATCAACGTGCCGCGTCCGCCAACGGCCACCCACACCGCCATTTCAATCGAATTGCCCGGCGACATCTCGCCCGGGTTGATGATGCCGACCTGCGGCACATACAGCGCGCCCGCAATGCCGCACAGCACCGCCGAGAACGTCCACACGAAGAGCTTGTAGCCGAGCGGGTTGTAGCCGGAGAACATCACGCGCGCCTCGGCATCGCGGATGGCCGTGACCACGCGCCCGAACTTGGACGTGACGATCGCGCGGCAGGCAATGAAGGCCAGCACCAGCGCAACGAATGTCGCGACAAACAACACGGTGCGCGTCGGCAATGCCGAGATCGGGAAGCCGAGGATGCGCTTGAAGTCGGTGAAGCCGTTGTTGCCGCCGAAGCCCGTGTCGTTGCGGAAGAACAGCAGCATGCAGGCGTAGGTCATGGCCTGCGTGATGATCGAGAAGTACACGCCCTTGATGCGCGAGCGGAACGCGAACCAGCCGAACACGAATGCGACGAGGCCGGGCACCAGCACGACGAGCAGCATGCAGTACCAGAAGTGGTCGGTGAAGGTCCAGTACCACGGGTACGCCTTCCAGTCGAGGAAGACCATGAAGTCGGGCAGCACGCTGCCGTAGCTGCCGTCGCGGCCGATGGCGCGCATCAGGTACATGCCCATGGCGTAACCACCCAGCGCAAAGAACACGCCGTGGCCAAGGCTCAGGATGCCGCAGTAGCCCCACACCAAGTCGAGCGCCAGTGCCGCCAGCGCGTAGCACATGATCTTGCCGATCAACGTGAGGGCATACGCCGACAGATGCAGCGGGCTGCCCTCCGGCACCAGCAACGCACACACCGGTGCGCCAATGCAAACGATGAGCGATACCAGCACCAGCGCAGACCACCCGCGCCGCGACAGCAACGGCATGCGCGCCGGAATATCGAGTTTGAATTGCGTCGTCGTCATATCAGGCCTCCGCGCTGCGGCCCTTGAGGGCGAACAGGCCCTGCGGACGCTTCTGGATGAACAGCACGATCAGCACCAGCACGATGATCTTCGCCAGCACCGCGCCATAGAACGGCTCGATGAACTTGTTGATGAGCCCCAGCCCAAACGCACCGATGATGGTGCCCGCCAACTGCCCCACCCCACCCAGCACCACGGCCATGAACGAATCGATGATGTAGCTCTGGCCGAGGTCCGGCCCGACGTTGCCGATCTGCGAGAGCGCGCAGCCGCCCAGTCCGGCAATGCCCGCACCAAAGGCAAAAGCGTAACTGTCGACCTTCCACGTACGCACGCCCACGCAGGCGGCCATCGTGCGGTTCTGCGTGGTGGCGCGAACGAACAGGCCCAGGCGCGTACGGTTGAGCACGCCCCAAGCAATCGCCACCACCGCCAGCGCAAACAGCAAAATCACGAGCCGGTTGTACGGCAGGATCAGGCCCGGAGTCAGCGCAATGCCGCCGCTCATCCAGCTCGGGTTGGCCACCTCCACGTTCTGCGCGCCGAAGATCGAACGCACGGCCTGCATCAGCAGCAGGCTGACCCCGAACGTGGCGAGCAGCGTTTCCAACGGGCGGCCATACAGGTGACGCAGCACCAGCCGCTCCAGCGCAAAGCCGACGACTGCGGCCGCCAGAAAGGCTGCAGGCAATGCCGCCGGCAGATACCAGTCGAACGCATTCGGGAAGTGCGCGCGGAAAATCGTTTGCACCACATACGTGGCATACGCACCGATCATCAGGAACTCGCCGTGCGCCATGTTGATGACGCCGATCAGGCCGTAGGTGATGGCCAGCCCCAGGGCGGCCAGCAGCAGCACCGAGCCCAGGCTCAGGCCTGCGAATAGGTTCCCCACCAGTTCGGTCTTGCGTTGTTGCGCAGACAGGCTATCGAGTGCCTGTTGTGCAGCGGTGCGCAGTTCGTCATCGGCGCCGCTGTCCTTGGCAAGCAGCGGCAGCAGGCGCTGGCGCGTTTGCGGGTCGGTGTCGTTGGCCAGCAGCTTGAGCGCTTCGAGCTTTTCGGCATGCGTGCCGTCGTCGAGCGCGAGGTTGGCCCACAGCAAATCGAGCTTGGCGCGCAAGGCGGCATCGGTCTCGTGCTTGCGCGCGGCATCGACGATCGGGCGCGAGGCCGTCTCCGGATGCGTCAGTAACGTATCCACCGCCTGCGCACGCACGGCGCGGTCCGGCGATTGCAGCACGAAGCCGCTCGCCGCGCTTTCCACTTGCGAGCGCAGCGCGTTGTTCAGTGTGAGGGATTGCAGATCGTCTGCCTTGACGGTGACGGGTTGGCCAGAGATCGCATCGAGATAGCGTTCACCGTCCTGGCGCACCATGCCGGCGGCGGGTGCGAAAAACAGCGCATCGTTCTGCAGTGCCTGCAGGATGGGGCCAGCCTGTTCAGCTGGCGCGGCGGCCAATGCGTTGAGCGTCTTCACCTTGGCATCGAAGTCGTCTTCGGCCAACGGCTTGAGATCCGCCTGGGTCAGCGGTTGCCCTGCAGCCCACGAAGAGGCAGCAGGCACGGCGGCCAGGCACAGCGCGCACAGCAGTGCGGCAAGAGAATGAGACAACCAGCGAGACAAACGCATCATGGCAATCCGATGCGTGGCACCCCGCAGATACCAAGCGGGTGCCACGTCGTACAGCGTCATTCGAAAGATCGGCCACAACATCACGTGCAGCCGATCTGCCTGATCACATCACTTGCTTGCAACCATGTCAGGCTTGCCTTCGTTGCCGGGGATGTACGGGCTCCACGGCTTGGCGCGGATCACCGTTGGCGTCTTCCACACGACGTTGAACTGGCCATCGCCGCGCACCTCGCCAATCATCACGGGCTTGCTCAGGTGATGGTTGTTGTTCATCACCAGCGTGAAGCCCGACGGCGCCTTGAACTGCTGGCCGTACATGGCCTGGCGCACCTTGTCCACGTCGGTGGTGCCCGCCTTCTCGACAGCCTGCTTCCACATCATGATGCCGACGTAGGTGGCTTCCATCGGGTCGTTGGTGACGCGCTTGTCGCCGCCAGGCAGGTTGTTGGTCTTGACCCATGCGGCCCACTTCTTCTTGAAGTCGTCGTTGACGGGGTTCTTGACCGACATGAAGTAGTTCCATGCCGCAAGCTGGCCGGCCAGCGGTTTCGTATCAATGCCGCGCAGTTCTTCCTCACCCACCGAGAACGCCACCACCGGCACGTCCTTGGCCTTCAGGCCCGCGTTGCCGAGCTCCTTATAGAACGGGACGTTCGAATCGCCGTTGATGGTGGAGATGACCGCCGTCTTTCCGCCCTGCGAGAACTTCTTGATGTTGGCGACGATGGTTTGATAGTCGGAGTGGCCGAACGGGGTATAGACCTCTTCGATGTCGCTGTCCTTCACACCCTTGCTGTGCAAGAACGCGCGCAGGATCTTGTTGGTGGTACGCGGGTACACGTAATCCGTACCCAGCAGGAAGAAGCGCTTGGCGCCGCCGCCTTCCTTGCTCATCAGGTATTCCACCGCCGGAATCGCTTGCTGGTTGGGCGCGGCACCGGTGTAGAAGACGTTCTTCGACATCTCTTCGCCTTCGTACTGCACCGGATAGAACAGCAGGCCGTTCAGTTCCTCATACACCGGCAGCACCGACTTGCGCGACACCGACGTCCAGCAGCCAAACGTGACGGCCACCTTGTCCTGCGTCAGCAGACCGCGCGCCTTCTCGGCAAACAGCGGCCAGTTCGAGGCCGGATCCACCACCACCGGCTCCAGCTTGCGGCCGAGCACGCCGCCGCTCTTGTTGATCTCATCGATGGTCATCAGCGCCACGTCTTTCAGCGACGTTTCCGAGATGGCCATGGTGCCCGACAGCGAGTGCAGGATGCCGACCTTGATCGGCTCTTTTGCCTGAGCAAACGCGAAATTCTGCATGCACGAGAGGGACAACAGTGCTGCAGCACCAACGGCTGACAGCTTCAACAGCGCACGACGTTTCATTGCGGCTCCTTGGGTCTAGTGGTGGCGAGAACGACTCCCGGGAGCTAAAAGTGCAACTACCGTGCCATCACTTTTCGCTCACTCGAAGGGAAATCCGCGCCAAAACGGTGCCAGAAGTGCGCCAAGTCCGCGCATTTCCCCGCCGTGATGCGCGCGCTTGGGGCACGCGCGGACAAGCACAGAACTGGCAGAGCGCAAAGGAAAACCGTGCGCAAAAAGAAAAGGCCGGCATTGCGCCGGCCCGTGAGCTTGCGAAGAAACGCCCGTCAGGAATAGCGGCGCGAGATCGACTCCGCCACGCAAACCGGGCGCTCCTGCCCTTCGCGTTCGATAGTCACTGTCCAGGTCAGTTGCGCGCCGGCCAATGCAGGAGCATTCGGCAGCGGCGGCAGCACTTCCATCTCCAGCAGCGTCACGCGCGCACGCACGCGGCTACCAACCGGCACGGGCGCCGTAAAGCGAACCTTGTTCAAGCCGTAGTTCACGCCCATCTTCACGTCCGGCATGCTGATCGCATTCGCCATCAGCATCGGCAGCAGCGAGAGCGTCAGAAAGCCGTGCGCCACTGGCGCCCCAAACGGCGACTCACGTTTGGCTCGCTCCACATCCACATGAATCCACTGGTGATCGCCCGTCGCCTCGGCAAACAGGTTGACCTGCTGCTGTGTGATCTCGGTCCAATCGCTCACCGCGACTTCCTGACCAATCAATCCTTGCAGCTCGTCGAGCGATTCAATGATGCGCATCTGGGTTGTCTCCTTGTTGTTGTGTGATGCCGATTCCAATCAGGCGGCAGGACGTCGCCCGAACAGGCCCATGCCTGTGACGGTGCAGACCAGCTCACCGCGCTGGTTGCGCGCTTCCCAGCGGTTGATCGCCACGCCACGATCCGGCTTCGACTGCGACGGTTTGATCTCCATACACGTGCTCGACACCGACAGCGTGTCGCCCGGATACACGGGCTTCATCCAGCGGATTTCGTCCACGCCCGGCGAGCCCATGCTGGCCGCCTTGCCGAGAAAGCCCGTCACCATCAGACGCATCATGATCGAGCAGGTCATCCAGCCGCTGGAGATGATGCCGCCGTAGATGCTGTGCTTGGCTGCTTCCGCATCCACGTGAAACGGCTGCGGATCATATTGCCGCGCGAAGCTCAGGATCTCTTCTTCGGTAACGGTGTACGTGCCCATCTGCAGCGTACGACCGACTTCAAAATCGTCGAAATAGAAGTCGTACGATCGTGTTGCTTCTGTCATGTCGCGTCCTCCAAATGACAAACGCCCCGCGTTGAAGCGGGGCGCCGATGACTGCAATTACGCCGCGTTCTGGAAACCCGGCAGCGTTGCGAAGCGTGCCAAGTGGTGATCCACGTCGCCAAGCGTCGTGTTGATCATCGTGAGCCGCTTGAACATGTGCGCGGCCGGCAGTTCGTTGGTCACGCCCATGCCACCGTGCAGCTGCACGGCTTCCTGGCCAACGTCGCGTGCAGCCTGGCCGACGCGAGCTTTGGCAGCCGACACGTAGCGGTGGCGTGCCTCGACATCGCCGTCCTCAAAGTGCGCAGCGGCCAGATACGTGATCGAACGCGCCTGCTCGGCATGGATGAACATGTCGACCATGCGATGCTGCAGCGCCTGGAAACGCGCGATGGGCACGCCAAACTGCTGACGCGTCTTCGTGTATTCCAGCGTGGCGGCGTTCAGCGCGTCGATCAGGCCGACGGCCTCGGCGCACAGCAGCACACAACCCAAGTCGGCCACCGCATCGATGGTTTCCCATGCGTCGCCAGCCTTGCCCAGCGTCGTGGCCGGCGCGTTGTCGAAGCGGATGTCGGCAGCGTGCAGGTTGTCGATGGTGCGGTAGTCCTTGACCGTCACCCCTGCGGCATCGCGGTCGACCACGAACAGCGACAGGCCGGCGGTATCGCGTGCCTCACCGCCTGTACGTGCGGAGACGATCAGCTTGTCGGCCTGTGCGCCGTGCACGACCACGGCCTTCTCGCCGGTGATCGTCCAGCCGCTGCCCTGCTGCGCTGCGCGCGTGGTCACGTTGAAAAGTTCGTAGCGCGATTGGCGCTCGCCAAAGGCAATGGCCAGCTTGACAGCACCACCAGCCACCTGCTCCAACAGCGCATCCTGCCCACCCGCCAGCTTGAGCGCCTGTGCACCCAGCACGGTGGCCTGGTACGGCTCCACCACCAGACCGCGGCCCAGTTGCTGCATAACCACCAGCAGGTCCATCGCACGGCCATCAAAACCGCCTTGCGCTTCCGGCACCGGCAGCGCGGTCAAGCCCAGTTCGGCAATGCTGTCCCAGGCGCTCTGCGACACGCCCTCGGGCGAGTACACGATCTTGTTGCGCGCCTCGAAGCCGTAGTCCTTGTCGACAAAGCGACGCACCGCATCGGCCAGTTGCTTCTGTTCGTCGGTGAACGAGAAATCCATGGTTGTCTCCGTTATCCGTTCTGATCAGACGCCGAGGATCATCTGCGAGATGATGTTGCGCTGGATCTCGTTCGACCCGCCGTAGATGGAGGTCTTGCGATAGTTGAAGTAGTACGGCGCGAGCGGCGCTGCATCGTTGTCGCCGGTCACGGCCTGCTGGTGTTCGCCTTCCAGATAGCTCGGGTCGAACGGCTGAGCGTACGGGCCCACGGCCTCAACCATCAGCTCGGTCAGCATCTGCTGAATCTGCGTGCCCTTGATCTTGAGCAGCGAGGCCTCGGGGCCGGGGCCCTTGCCGGCGTTCTCGCTCGACACCACGCGCAGCACGGTGATCTCAAGCGCCAGCAGTTCGATCTCCAGCGCGGCCACCTTGGCGCCGAACACCGGGTCCTGCAGCAGTGGCTTGCCGTTCTTCTGGTGCTGCAATGCCACGCGCTTGAGGAACGCCAATTCACGCTTGGAGTTGCCCACGCGTGCAATGCCGGTACGCTCATGGCCGAGCAGGTACTTGGCGTACGTCCAGCCGCGGTTTTCCTCGCCGATGAGGTTGTCGACCGGCACCTTCACGTTGTCGAAGAACACCTCGTTCACTTCGTGCTCTTCGTCCAACATGATGATCGGGCGCACAGTGATGCCCGGCGTCTTCATGTCGATCAGCAGGAACGAAATGCCCTCTTGCTTCTTGGCGTCCGGGTCGGTCCGGACCAGGCAGAAGATCATGTCGGCGTGCTGGCCGAGCGTGGTCCAGGTCTTCTGGCCGTTGACGATGTAGTGATCGCCCTCACGCACGGCGCGGGTCTTGACCGAGGCGAGATCGGAGCCCGAACCCGGCTCGGAGTAGCCCTGGCACCACCAGTCGGTGCAATCGACAATGCGCGGCAGGAAGTAGCGCTTCTGCGCTTCGTTGCCGTACTTCATGATCACGGGGGCGACCATGCTGACGCCGAACGGCAGCACGCCAGGCGCGCCAATCTCAGCGCACTCCTCGTCCCAGATATGCTTTTGGATGGGGGACCAGCCGGTACCGCCCCACTCGACCGGCCAGTGCGGTACCGACCAGCCCTTGCCCGCCAATGCCTTGTGCCAGCGAACGAAATCTTCGCGGTTCAGGCGGCGGTGGTTCAACACCTTGTCTTGAATGTCGCGGGGCAGATTGGCTTGCAGCCAGCCGCGGACTTCCTGGCGGAACGCATTATCGGCCGCCGAGTAGTTCAGATCCATGCCTGTCTCCTGTGGTTGGCGCTCTGCCGTGGCAAATCGGCAAAGCACGTTCTGTCGGACCGGCGCGGACCTGAGATCGGGAGCTAGTGCACGGGCTGCTTGAGCGCATCGGGCACCAGCAGCGGCATCACCTCGATGCCTTCCTCTGCCAGTTCCTGCGCTTCCTCCCGAGACGTTGTCCCGCGAATGCCCCGCTCCGGCGCCTCGTCGTAGTGCATGCGACGCGCTTCTTCTGCAAACCGGTCGCCGACGTCCTCAGTGTTGGCCAGGACATGGCGCACGGCTTTCAGGTAGAGCTGTTGCAGGGCTGCGGGCGCACCGCCCTCGCCTTCCGCTGTCTTGGCGGTATCGCCTTTGTGGGCGTTCTCCGCACGTGACGACGACAGATTCAGGCGCGGCGCACTCGGCAAGCGCTCAACCTCGTTGTGACCGCAAACCGGGCACGTCAACAGCCCGCGTTCTTGCTGTGATTGCAGGTCGGCATCGGAGCCGAACCAGCCTTCGAAGCGGTGGTCATTGGCACAGCGGAGGTCCAGCACTTTCATGATCGGTCCAGCGCATGGGGACGAGTGTATCCCCGATTCGAAAATTTGTGAACGGTCGTGCTAATTTTTTCGCACGACCGTTCGCTATAGTAACAACGACAGGAAAAAGGCGTGATCAGACGGCCACGCAAGAGGCTCAGGCAGCACCTGGCGTCCAAGCGCCCGACAGAATCTTCTCGAGCCAGAACGTGCCGATGATGGTCTTCACGTCGGAAATCTTGCCCTCACGCACCCAGTCGATCAATTGGCCCGCCGACGTGATGAAGGTTTCAAGGAACTCACCTTCATCGAGCATCGCCTCGCCCTGCTTCAGATCGCGCGCGAGATAGATGTCGATGAACTCGGTGGAATACGAGATGACCGGGTGGATGCGTGTGAGGTAGTCCCAGCGTTCAGCCGTGTAGCCGGTTTCTTCAACCAGTTCGCGCTTGCCGCACGCCAGAGCCCCCTCTTGCGGGTCAAGCTTGCCGGCGGGGAATTCGATCATCACCTGACCGATCGGGTAGCGGAACTGGCGCTCCATCAGCACGGTGCCGTCGTCAAACAACGGGATCATCATGACCGCACCCGGGTGGATCAGGTACTCGCGGCTGGCATTGCGGCCGTCCGGCAGGCGGACGATGTCCTGCTTGAGCGTGAGGAACTTGCCTTGATGCATCAAGGCCGACGCGACCTGGGTCTCGCGCAGGCCGGCATCCGGGTCAGACGTCGTGTCTGCTGATGCAGGGATCGTAGATGCGGGATTGGTATCGGACATGGCGCTCTCTCATGCCGAGACAGCGGGTGCCTGCCCGGCGGGTGATCAACGGAAGTGGCGAACGAGGTATTGCCACGTGAAGCCGGGAAACGCGAACACCAGCATCAGGCAAGCAGTGATTGCGTAGAACTGCCAGCCTTGCGGGAAGGCATTACCCTGGCTCGATTCAATACCGAAGCCGATCAACCCCACCACAACATACATGGCGATCAGCTCGGTGCCGCGCAGCCAGAACGGCTTGCGCGGCCAGCCAATCCAACGAATGGGCACCAGGGCCAGCACGCGTTGATTGACGAACGGCAGGTTGGCACAGATCAGTGCCAACACGATGACAAACAGGCCGGCCGTTGATGCGTTCATTGCATGCGCTCGATTACGAAGCCAGTGTCAGGCGGATTGCCTGGTAGCACAGGGCCATCAAGCCGGCCGGGAAGATGCCCAGCAGCAGCACCAGCAGGCCGTTGACCGACAGCACCGAACGCAGGCCGAAGGTGGCTTCCACCGGACCTTCATCTGTCGGCGCATCAAAGTACATGACCTTGATGACGCGCAGGTAGTAGAACGCGCCCACCAGCGAGAACAGCACTGCCACGATAGCCAGCCACGGCATGCCAGCATCGACCACCGCACCCAGCACCGACAGCTTGGCGTAGAAGCCGACCGTCGGCGGCAGACCTGCCAGCGACATCATCATGAACAGCGTCAGCAGTGCAAACCACGGGCTCTTCTTCGACAAGCCCTTCAGGTCAGCAATGTCTTCCGCCTCATAGCCCTTGCGCGACAGCAGCAGGATGATCCCGAAGGCGCCCAGCGTGGTCAGCACGTAGGTCACGGCATAGAACATCGACGCGCTGTAAGCCTGCGCTGTCAGATCCGGCTTGCCAGCGCTCACGCCCGACAGCAGACCCAGCAGCAGGAAGCCCATGTGCGAGACCGTCGAATACCCCAACAGGCGCTTGAAATTCGTTTGCACCACACCGGTGATGTTACCGATGGCCAGCGAAAGCACAGCCAGCACGATCAGCATGTTTTGCCAGTCGAACGCCAGCGGCAGCAGGCCTTCGACCAGGATGCGCAGCGTCATGGCAAATGCAGCCAGCTTCGGCGCACCGGCGATCAGCAGCGTCACAGCCGTCGGGGAACCCTGATACACGTCCGGCACCCACATGTGGAACGGTGCGACACCCAGCTTGAATGCCAAACCTGCTACCAGGAACACCACGCCGAATACCAGGATCGTCTTGTTGATATTGCCAGTGTTGATCTGGCGGAACACCTCACCCAGATCCAGTGAACCCGTCGCGCCGTAGATCATCGACATACCGTACAGCAGCAGGCCGGACGCCAGCGCACCGAGGATGAAATACTTCATCGCCGATTCTGACGAGACATTCGCACCGCGGCGCAACGCCACCAGCGTGTACGAAGCGAGCGACAGCAGTTCCAGGCCCAGATACAGCGTCAGGAAGTTGTTGCCGGTGATCATCACCACCTGACCGCCGAGCGTGAACAGCGCGAACATGTAGAACTCGCCGTTGTACATGCCACGATCAGCCAGGTACTTGCGTGTGTAGACCATCGTCACGAACACCGCCAGTGCCGCCACGGAGCACAGCACATTGGCCATCGGGTCAATCACGGCCAGGTTGCTGAACACGTAGTGCGTTTCACCGGCCGCCGCATTGATGGCAAACCAGACGCTCAGCACCAGCGTGATCGTCAGCGACACCGGATAGGCAACGCTGCTGCGATTCTGACCGCGCGCCAGGTCAATCCAGTTGACGGCACCGATGCCGAGCGCGAGGAAGATGATCGGGGCGATAGCCGCCATGGATGAGGACAATTGCATGGTTTCTTCTCCCCGCTTACAGCTTGCTCTGAGCCACGTGGGTGAGGAGATTCACCACGGACGCATGCATGACATCGGTAAAGGGCTTCGGATACAGGCCCATGTAAAGCGTTGCGATCGCCAGCACGCCGAGCATGAAGAATTCACGGCAGTTCAGGTCTTTCAGTTCAGCCACGTGCTTGTGCGTCACGTCGCCGAAGATCACGCGCTTGACCATCCACAGCGAATACGCAGCGCCGAAGATCAGCGCGGTAGCCGCCAGCAGGCCGATCCAGAAGTTGTACTTGACCGAACCCAGGATGACCATGAATTCCCCAACGAAACCGGAGGTCGCCGGCAGGCCACAGTTGGCCATCGCGAAGAACACCGACAGCGCGGCAAACTTCGGCATCGTGTTCACCACACCGCCGTAATCAGCGATCTGGCGCGAGTGCACGCGGTCATACAGCACACCGATACACAGGAACATCGCGCCCGAGATGAAGCCGTGCGAAATCATCTGGACGATACCGCCCTCGATACCGATCTCGTTGAAGATGAAGAAGCCCAGCGTGACGAAGCCCATGTGCGCGATCGACGAATACGCGACCAGCTTCTTCATGTCGGCCTGCACCAGCGCCACCAGACCGATGTAGATCACGGCGATCAGCGAGATCGCGATAATGAACGCAGACAAGTGATGGCTGGCATCCGGCGCGATCGGCAGCGAGAACCGCAGGAAACCGTAGGCACCCAGCTTCAGCATGATCGCGGCCAGCACCACGGAACCGCCGGTCGGCGCTTCCACGTGGGCGTCCGGCAGCCAGGTGTGCACCGGCCACATCGGCACCTTCACGGCAAACGCCATGAAGAACGCGATGAAGATCAGGATCTGCTCGTTCATCGACAGCTTGACCTGATGCCACTGCAGGATCTCGAACGTACCGCTGTGGAAGTACAGGTACAGCAGCGCAACCAGCGTCAGCAGCGAGCCCAGCAGCGTGTACAGGAAGAACTTGAACGCTGCGTACACGCGATTCGGGCCGCCCCACACGCCGATGATGATGTACATCGGGATCAGCGTGGCTTCGAAGAACACATAGAACAGCATGCCGTCGAGCGAGGCGAACACGCCGATCATCAGACCCGACAGGATCAGGAACGCCGCCATGTACTGCGCCACGCGTTCGGTAATCACCTCCCAGGCCGCAATCACCACGATCACCGTGATGAACGCCGTCAGCACCACGAACCACATCGAGATGCCGTCGACACCCAGGTAGTAGTTGATGTGGAAGCGCTCGATCCAGCTCGACTTCTCGACGAACTGCATCGCGGCCGTCGACTTGTCGAAACGCGTAATCAGCGGCAGCGTAATCACGAAGCTGATCAGCGAGCCAATCAGCGACATCCAGCGGACATAACCGGGATTGCGGTCTGAGCCCGAGGCCAGCACCAGCACGCCGAAGAAGATCGGCAGCCAGATCGCAAAAGACAGAACCATTTTTGTTATCCCTTATTTGCCCGCCAGGAACACGAAGTACGTCAGCAGGCCAACCGTGCCGACAATCATCGCGAACGCATAGTCATAGATGTAGCCGGACTGGAGCAGGCGCACGACGCTCGCGAACCAACCCACCAGACGCGCGCTGCCGTTCACAACCACGCCGTCGATCACGCCCTGATCGCCGCCCTTCCACAGGCCACGGCCAAACTTGACCGCACCGTTAGCGAAGACGATCTCGTTGATCTTGTCCATGTAGTACTTGTTGTCCAGCAGCTTGTAGATGCCGGAGAAACGCTTGGCGATTGCAGCCGGAATGTCCGGGCGCTTCAGGTAGAAGAACCACGACAGCACCACACCTGACACCAGCAGGATGAACGGCACCGAGGTGAAGCCGTGCACCGCCATCTCAACCCAGCCATGGAAGTCTTCGCCCAGCACGTTCATAGCTTCGTGGTTCTCGCCGTTGAAGATCACCTGTGCAAATGCCACGCCGTGCTTGAAGAACTCGCCGAACAGCATCGGCTGAATGGCCCAGGCACCGATCACCACCGACGGAATTGCCAGCAGCACCAGCGGCACCGTCACCACCCACGGCGACTCGTGTGGCTTCTCGCCCGGCGCCAGGCCGTGATGCTCGTGGCCGCCGTCTTCCTCTTCGTGATGTTCGTGGTGGTGGGCATCGGCCTTGCCGAAACGCTCTTCACCGTGGAACACCAGGAAGTACATGCGGAACGAATAGAACGCCGTCACGAACACGCCACCCAGCACGGCCCAGTATGCAAATTGAGCGCCGGGCAGGTGCGATTCCGCCACCGCCTCAATGATCGAATCCTTTGAGTAGAAGCCCGAGAAGAACGGCGTACCGATCAGCGCGAGGGAACCCACCAGCGACGTCAACCACGTGATCGGCATGTACTTGCGCAGGCCGCCCATATTGCGCATGTCCTGATCGTGGTGCATGCCCATGATGACCGAGCCGGCACCGAGGAACAGCAGCGCCTTGAAGAAGGCGTGGGTGAAGAGGTGGAACA
>F21B_10029601_pt1 | contig 13795 bp, 11 predicted proteins | sample RepKananBrdUF21B_FD_10803 | JGI IMG/M metagenome (IMG submission 10803) | reverse complement strand
TGATCCAGATCGGCAAGGCCAGGCCGCCGCCGGTTTCGCGGTCACCCAGGCTGCGCGGGTTGTCGTAGCCCATCCAGGCCACGCCGACCAGCTTGGGCGTATAGCCGCAGAACCACGCGTCGAACGAGTCGTTGGTGGTGCCGGTCTTGCCGGCCATGTCGTTGCGGCCCAGCTTGGCCTTGGCCTGATAGCCCGTGCCGTTCGATACCACACTGCGCAGCAGCGAGTCCATGATGAAGTCGTTGCGTGGGTCGATCACGCGCACGGCGTCCTTGGCGGCCGTCATCGGGTGCGTTTGCTGGATGACCGTGCCGCGTGCATCGACCACGCGATCAATGATGTACGGGTTGACGCGGTAGCCCCCGTTGGCGAACACCGAATACGCGCCGGCCATCTGCAGGATCGTCACCGAGCCCGCGCCCAGCGCCATCGGCAGGTAGGCGGGGTGCTTGTCCGCCTCGAAACCGAAGCGCGTGATGTATTGCTGCGCGTACTGCGTACCAATGGTGCGCAGGATCCGCACGGACACGAGGTTCTTCGACTTCTGCAGCGCGCGGCGCATCGTCATCGGGCCGTCGTAGCCGCCGCCGTAGTTCTTCGGCTCCCACACCTGGCCGCCGGTGTCGCCCGTCGGGATCGACAGCGGCGCATCGTTGATCACCGTGGATGGCGAGAAGCCCTTGTCCACCGCCGCCGAGTAGATGAACGGCTTGAAGCTCGAACCCGGCTGGCGCCACGCTTGCGTGACGTGGTTGAACTTGCTGCGGTTGAAGTCAAAACCGCCGACCATCGAATAGATCGCGCCTGTCTGCGGGTCCAGCGAGACAAAGCCCGAGGCCACCTCCGGCAACTGCGTGATCGACCACTTCTGTGTCTTCGTGTCTTGAGTCACGCGAATGACCGCGCCCGCACGCAGCTTGATCTTTGGCTGCGCATTGGCCGACAGCGCAGCCTGTGCGAATTTCAGGCCATCGCCCGCCAGATCGATCGTTTCGCCCGACAGCATCGTCGCGCGCACCAGCTTCGGCGCCACACTCACCACCACGGCCGATTGCAGATCGTCGCTGCTCGGGTGCTCGAGCAGGGCATCGTCGATGGCCTGTTCGCGGTCATCCGCGTCGGCCGGCAGGTCAATGAAGGCCTCGGGGCCGCGGTAGCCGTGACGGCGCTCGTAGTCGAGGATGCCGCGACGCACCGATTGATAGGCCACGTCCTGATCGCCCTTGCGCAGCGTCGTATAGACGTTCAGGCCGCGCGTGTAGGTCTCTTCGCGGTATTGCGCATACATGAGCTGGCGCACCATTTCCGCCACGTACTCGGCGTGCACATCGAATTCATGACCTTCGCTGCGCACCGGCAGTTGCTCGTTGATGGCCTGGGTGTACTGCTCCGGCGTGATGTAGTGCAGGTCGCGCATGCGCTGCAGGATGTACTCCTGGCGCACCTTGGCGCGCTTCGGGTTCACCACCGGGTTGTACGCCGACGGCGCTTTGGGCAGACCGGCCAGCATGGCGGCCTCGGCCAGGGTAATGTCCCTGATGTTCTTGCCAAAATAGATCTGTTCGGCGCTGGCAAAGCCGTACGCGCGCTGGCCGAGGTAGATCTGGTTCATATAAAGCTCGAGGATCTGGTCCTTGCTCAGGCTGGCTTCGATCTTGTACGAGAGCAGCATCTCGTAGATCTTGCGCGTGAACGTCTTCTCGCTCGAGAGGAAGAAGTTGCGCGCCACCTGCATGGTGATAGTCGACGCGCCCTGCGACAGGCCGCCGTGCAGGTTGGCCAAGCCAGCGCGCAGTACGCCAACGAAGTCCACGCCGCCGTGCTCGTAGAAGCGATCGTCCTCGATGGCGAGCACCGCGCGTTTCATCACGTCGGGGATCTGCGCAATCGGCACGAAGCTGCGGCGTTCCTCGCCGAACTCGCCGATCAGGACGTTGTCCGCGGTGTAGACGCGCAGCGGAATCTTCGGCCGGTAATCGGTGATGACGTCGAGCGACGGCAGGTTTGGCGCGGCCACCAGCAGGGCATAACCCACCAGCAGCGCCCCGACGACCCCCATGGCAACGAACAGGCCGAACATCCAGAGGAGCAGACGCGCCCACAGCGGGCGGCGGGCTTTGGGCGGCTTGGGCGAAGCTGGGGTGGTTTGGGCAGTAGCCATTACAGGTGGGCACCGGGGGTGTCAGTCAGCGTGGCGGGGATTATATCTTCGGGACCCATGGGGTCCGCCCGATGAGGGGGTAACAGCGCGTAACGGCTGTCACGACTGCAGCGTGTGCTGCACTCGGGTGGCGTATCCGGCACCGCGTGCGCGCGGATTGTGCGCCTGCGTTAGCCTGATTCAAGGCGGAGAAGAATCCGCCGTTAGAAGTAGACGAAGCGGAAAGCAAGTCAGACGAAAGGGGTATCCCTCGATCGTGGGGTTTTGACAACGCTTTACGAATCGGCACCTGCGAAATGCACTGCGGTCCGCCGGAGCGTTTGCCTGTTCTAAAGGATTTTGTGAGAATCCAGCAGCAAATCCATGCAGGCTATGGCGCACGTTGGACGTGGAGCGGGCGCCAGGGTTCAAAAATATATAAACGGTGGGGTGTCTCTGTGCGACGGGGTTTGTTGTCCGGCCTGCTGCGCCGCAATATCGTCGGGATTGATATCGGGTCTTCCAGCGTCAAAGTGGTGGAGCTATCCGCCAATGGCAAGCAGGGGGATTTCCGTCTCGAGAAATGCGCTAGCGAGCTCATTGAACGCAGTGCCGTCGCGGACGGCAATCTGGTCAATATCGACGCGGTGGGCAGCGCACTCAAGCGCGCCATCGCCAAGGCAGGCATCCGCAGCAAGGATGCGGTACTGGCCATTCCGTCCAGCCTGACGGAATCACAAACCGTCAGCCTGCCCGACAACCTGACCGAAGACGAGCTCTTCGTGCAGGTCGAGAGCGAGGCCAACCGGCTGTTTCCGCCCTCGCAGAACGTCAATTTCGACTATGTCGTGATCGGCCCGTCCGAAACCGAGGGCGGGGTCGGTGTGCGCGTGACGGCAACGGTGTCCGAGCGTGTGACCGAGCGCGTGACCGCTGCCGAGATGGCAGGCCTCAAGCCGATCGTCATGGACGTGGAAGAAAACGCCATCCAGCGCGCCATGACCCACATGCTGGCGGTCAAGCATGACGCCACCGAAACCGAGATGCGCGACATGCCCGTGGTGGCGATGTTTCATCTGGGCGGCGCCCGCTCGCACGCACTGTTCTATCAAGGTTGGAAGGAACTGTACGAGCAACCGCTTTCTGGCTCGGGTGACCAACTCACACAGAGCATCTCGCGCTTGTTCTCGCTCGACCTGCTCAAGGCCGAGGTAAAGAAACGCAAGAACACGCTGCCCGACGAATACCGCAGCCAACTGCTCAAGCCGTCGCTGGAGACGCTGGCGATGGAAATCAGCCAGGCCATCCAGAACTTCATGTCGACCTCGAGCGTTGGCCGGGTCGATGAGATCGTGCTCTCGGGCGGCCATGCATCCCTGCTGGGCGTGCAGACCGCCATTCAGCAGCAGACGCAGATCAACACGACGCTGGCCAACCCGTTTGCCAACATGGGTGCGGCCAAGAACGTCAACGCGCGCTATCTGCAACGCGATCTGCCGGCGTACATCGTCAGCGCGGGCCTGGCCCTGCGCGGGCTGCAATAAGGAGCGGGCGATGGCCAATGAAAGCGCGAATGCCGTGAATGCGCTCCCGAGCGTCAACCTGCTGCCGTATCACGCCGAGCGGCGTGCGGACAAGCGCAAGAAAGTCTTCATGAGCCTAGGCGGCGCGGCCGTCGCGGGCGCCGTGGTGGTGTTTCTGGGCGGCATGGTGATCGATCACCAGACCGAAGAGGCGCAGCGCATCAACGATGTTCTCACGCAGAAGAACGCGGAGATGGACAAGCAGATCGTTGAGGTGAACACGCTCAAGAAAGACATCGAAGACCTGCTACAGCGTCAGCAGGCTGTCGAGAGCCTGCAGAACGAACGCAACCGCCCGGTGCAGTTGCTCGAGGAGCTGGTGCGCCAAGTGCCGGAAGGTGTCTACCTGACCTCGCTCAAGCAGGATGGTGACAAGTTCACGATTTCCGGCGTGGCGCAGTCCAACGAACGCGTGTCGGATCTGCTGCGCAACCTGGGCGCGGTGCCCTGGCTTGACCGTGCTGAACTGGGGGAGTCCGTCGCCACCACGATGACGAACAACCTGAAGGAGCAGCGTCGTCTGTTCAATTTCACCGTCCGTTTCCAGTGGAAGGCTGAGGTGGCAACGCCCGCCAAGCCAGGAGCGGCCGGCGCAGGGGCAGGGAAATAATCATGGCGCTCTCGACCGAAATTTCGCTGGAAGACCTGGTCAGCCAGTTCCGTGGACTGAACCTGAACGAGCCTGAAACGTGGCCGATCGCGCCGCGCATCCTGTTCATGATCCTGGCCGCCGTGCTCGTGATCGTGCTGGGCTGGCAGTTCTACTGGAGTGGCAAGTTCGACGAGCGCGATGCCAAGCGCACCGAGCAAGAGCAACTGAAGTCTGCCTACCAGAGCAAGCTCGCTCAGGTGGTGAACCTCGAGGCACTGCGCAAGCAGAAGGCAGAGGTGGAGCAGCGCGTTGCCAAGCTCGAACTGCAACTGCCCAACAAGACCGAGATGGATGCGCTGCTGGCCGACGTCAACCACGCCGGTATCGCGCGTGGGCTGACATTCGATCTGTTCCGCCCGTCCGCCGCTGTGGTTAAACCGTACTACGCCGAGATCCCCGTCGCCGTGAAGGTGAATGGCCGCTACCACGACATGGCACTGTTTGCTGCCGATGTGGCTGCACTGTCGCGGATCGTCACGCTCCAGAACATCGCACTGACGGGCAACAAAGACGGTGGCATGGTGATGGAAGCGCGCGCAGAAGCGTATCGCGCGCTCGATCCGGACGAGCAGGCTGCTCAGCGCAAGGCCAACGCAGCCGCCAAGGGAGGCGCCAAATGAGGGGCCAGACCATGAGCCGCCGCCGGATGCCGCGCCTCGCGCGTATCGCCCCGCTGTGCCTGGTTGTTGTGCTGGGTGCCTGCGGCGCGAACGCCGATGACGAATTGCAGCAGTGGATGCAGCAGGCGCGCAACAACGTCAGCACAAAGCTGGCACCCCTGCCGGAACCCAAACCTTACGCGCCGCGTGAATACACGACCACCAAGCAGACTGACCCGTTCAGCGTGCAGAAGGTGGCGGAACTTTCGCGCGCGCAAAACGAATCGCCAGAACCGAACCGCCGTCGCGAGCCGCTGGAAGACTATCCGCTGGAAGCCTTCAAGCTGCTCGGGACGATGAAGCGCAATGGCGAAACGGAAGGCGTCGTGTCTGTCGGGGACAAGACGCAACACGTGCATGTGGGGCAGTACATCGGACAAAACTATGGTCGTATCGTCCGCATCGGCGATCAGGAACTCACCCTGCGAGAGCTGGTGCGCGAAGGCACGACCGAATGGAAAGAAAAAATGACTACCCTGAAAGTTCAGGAGGGCGCGCAATGACGATGCGTCTTGTGAAGGGAGGCCTGGCGCAGGCAGCCCGAGTGGCCCGGGGGGGCGCAGCTGCATGGCTTTCGCTGTGCATGTTCATGGTGGCGGGTCAGGCGCTCGCGCAGCAGGCCCCCGTCGCCGGCAATGTCATCGAAAAGGTGGAGCAGGCCACGGCCGGTGAGTCCACCGTCGTGACGGTCACCCTGAAGGACGCACCCGCACAGAAGCCGGTGGAGTTCAGCACGCAGCAGCCTGCGCGCATCGCCATCGACTTCTTTGGCGCGAGCTTCGCCCAAGGGCGCGCTAACTATCAATATGGCGGCAAGCTGCTGCGCTCGGCCAACGTTGTGCAGATCGGCGACCGCACGCGTGTCGTGCTCGACCTGGCGCGCCAGACGCAATACAAGTCGGAAGTGCGTGGTAACCAGTACGTGCTGACGCTGGAAGCGGCGCCGGTGGCGGCTGCAGTGGCTGCGCCGACTTTCTCCGCCCCGACACCCGTAGCGGGCGCTGTGCGCCCGGCCGTGCGCAACGTTGATTTCCGTCGTGGTGAGGATCTCGCTGGCCGTGTGGTGGTGGACCTGTCGACCGCCAACTCTGCGATCAACATTGCCCAGCAAGGTCAGAACCTTGTGGTCGACTTTGTTGGCGCGACACTGCCGCAATCACTGCGTCGTCGCTATGACGTGAGCGATTTCGGTACGCCGGTGCAGGCTATGCGCGCCACCGATACAGGTACCGGTGCCCGCTTGGTGATTGAGCCGCGTGGCAACTGGCAATACAGCTCGTACCAGACCGATACGCAGTTCGTGGTGGAAGTGCGCCCGACCAAGGAAGATCCGAACAAGCTGATCTCCGGCCCCGGCTACCGCGGTGAGCGCCTGTCGCTGAACTTCCAGAACATTGACGTGCGCTCGCTGCTGCAGGTCTTTGCGGACTTCACCAACCTGAACATCGTCACCAGCGACAGCGTGACGGGCACCCTGTCCCTGCGTCTGAAAGACGTGCCGTGGGACCAGGCGCTGCAGATCGTGCTGGACTCCAAGGGCCTGGCCTCGCGTCGCAATGGCAACGTGCTGTGGGTTGCGCCGCGTGGTGAGCTGGCGACGAAGGAAAAGGCCGAGTTGGAGTCGCAGCAGCAAGTGACTGAACTGGAGCCGCTGCGCAGCCAAGTGTTCCGCCTGAACTATCAGCGTGCGGATGATGTGCGCAACATGCTGCTGGGTACGGGGGCGGGGGCTGCCGGCGGTGCAGCAGGCGGTACTGCGTCTCGGATTCTCTCCAAGCGCGGCTCGCTGACTTCGGATGCGCGCACCAATCAGCTGTTTGTGTCGGACATTCCGAGCAAGCTGGAAGAGGTCCAAGCGTTCCTGCTGAAGATCGACATCCCGGTTCGCCAGGTGATGATCGAGGCACGTATTGTCGAGGCTGACGACACGTTCAGCCGCAATCTGGGTGCCAAGCTGGGTTTTGCTTCCAAGACCAACGGTGCAGGCTACGGCAACACCTATACCAACGTGGTGTCGCCGGTGACGCAGGGCGCCACGTGGGATAACAGCCCGGCCATCAGCTTTCCGGCCAACGGCATCAACGGCGTGAACGCCGCCAGCGTGGCCGTAAGCCTGTTCAATGCCGGTGCGGGCCGCTTCTTGGCATTGGAGCTCTCCGCGCTGGAAGCCGATGGCCGTGGCAAGATCATCTCCAGCCCGCGTGTTGTCACCGCTGACAACATCAAGGCGCTGATCGAGCAGGGTACTGAGATCCCGTATCAGCAGGCGACGTCTTCCGGTGCGACCTCGGTGTCGTTCAAGAAGGCCAACCTGAAGCTGGAAGTGACCCCGAAGATCACGCCGGACGGCAATGTGTTCCTGGACGTTGATGTGAACAAGGACAGTGTGGGTATCCAGACCACCAACGGCTTCGCCATTGACACCAAGCACGTGCAGACGCAGGTGCTGGTGGAGAACGGCGGCACGGTCGTGATCGGCGGGATCTTCACGCAGAACGAGCGGACCGACATCAACAAGGTGCCGTTGCTGGGCGATATCCCGGTGGTGGGCAACCTGTTCAAGAGCACCAACAAAATTAACAACCGCACCGAGTTGCTGGTGTTCCTGACACCGCGCGTGGTGTCAGACCAACTGTCGCTGAAGTAATCGGCAGCTCGGCGTCGCGAGCCGCAAAGCCCGGCCTCCTCACGGAGCGCCGGGCTTTTTTGTGTTCTGCAGCCGGGTTTGCGCTGGATGATGGGCAAATGCCACTACAATCAGGCTCAAATTCCTGATTTCACGCGATTTTGTCAGTTTCCAACGTTTTTTTCGTCGGCCTGATGGGCGCCGGTAAGACGACGGTCGGCCGTGCGGTGGCGCGCCGGCTCGATCTGCCGTTTTTCGACTCCGACCACGAGATCGAAACGCGTTGTGGCGTACGTGTTCCCATCATCTTCGAGCATGAAGGCGAGGTGGGCTTTCGCGATCGCGAGACCCATGTGATCGACGAGTTGACTGCGCGCAGCGGCGTGGTCGTCGCGACGGGCGGTGGTGCCGTGCTGCGGCCCGAGAATCGCGCCTTCCTGCGCGAGCGTGGCACCGTCATCTACCTGCGCGCCAATCCGCACGACTTGTATCTGCGCACGCGGCACGACAAGAACCGGCCGCTGCTGCAGACAGAAAACCCGCGCGCCAGGCTTGAAGAACTGCACGCGATTCGCGATCCTCTGTACCGCGAGGTGGCACACTTTGTCATCGAGACCGGCAAGCCCACCGTCGCCCAGCTTGTTAATATGGTGCTGATGCAACTTGAGGTGGCCGGCATCGTGGCGCCGCCAGCGGATTCCTCCACCTCCTCGCAAGTCTCCCCTCAGTCATGATTACCGTCGATGTCGACCTCGGCGATCGCGCCTATCCGATCCATATCGGCTCGGGGCTGATCTCCCAGGCAGCGCTGTTTGCCCCCCATATTCGCGGCGCGCGCGCCGTGATCGTCACCAACGAGACCGTTGCACCGCTGTATGCCGCCAAGGTTGAAGCGGCTGTCCGTTCGCTCGGCAAGGCTGTCGATACGGTTGTGCTGCCCGATGGCGAGTCGTTCAAGAAGTGGGAAACGCTCAACCGCATTTTTGATGCGCTGCTGACGGCGGGCGCCGACCGCAAGACCACACTCATTGCCTTGGGTGGTGGCGTGATTGGTGATATGACCGGCTTTGCTGCCGCTTGCTATATGCGCGGCGTGCCGTTCATCCAGGTGCCGACGACGCTGCTGTCGCAGGTGGACTCCTCCGTGGGTGGCAAGACGGGGATCAACCACCCGCTGGGCAAGAACATGATCGGCGCATTTCACCAGCCGCAGGCGGTGCTGGCCGACATCGACACGCTGCGCACGCTGCCTGCACGTGAACTGGCCGCCGGCATGGCCGAAGTCATCAAGCACGGCGCGATTGCCGATGCCGATTACTTTGCCTGGATCGAGCAGAACATCACCGGCCTCAACAGCTGCGACACCGGCCTGATGGCCGAAGCCGTGCGCGGCTCGGTACGCATCAAGGCATCTGTGGTGGCGCAGGACGAGCGCGAAACCGGCCTGCGTGCCACGCTCAATTTCGGCCACACCTTCGGGCACGCCATCGAGGCCGGCCTGGGTTACGGCGAGTGGCTGCATGGCGAGGCCGTCGGCTGCGGCATGGTGATGGCGGCCGATCTGTCGCATCGCCTGGGCTTTATCGATATCGACACACGCAACCGCATCACTGCGCTCACGCGGGCGGCCAACCTGCCAACCGTGGCGCCGGATCTGGGCATCGATCGTTTCATTGAGCTAATGCGCGTCGACAAGAAAGCCGAAGCCGGCGAGATCAAGTTCGTGCTGCTGCGCAAGCTGGGCCAGGCGTTCGTGACCACCGTGCCCGACAGCGACTTGCGCGCTACCCTGCAGCATGCGGTGCTGCACCCACCCACCGAGGCGCCCGTCGCCTGACGCCAGAAGAGATGGCCCGATGAACGATCGACTCGATTTGCCGCCCGCGCCGTTCGATCTCGAGGGCCATCTCGCTCCCTACGCCGCGCATGCGGCGCAGACGCGCGGCCGTATCCACGTGGAGCCGCCCTCCACCTCGCGCACCGAGTTCCAGCGCGACCGCGATCGCATCATCCACAGCACCGCCTTTCGCCGGCTCGAGTACAAGACGCAGGTCTTCGTGAACCACGAGGGCGACCTGTTCCGCACGCGTCTGACGCACAGCCTCGAAGTCGCACAGATTGCCCGCTCGATTGCCCGTAGCCTGCGGTTGAACGAAGATTTGGTTGAAGCGATTTCGCTCGCGCACGACCTGGGCCACACGCCGTTCGGGCACGCCGGGCAGGATGCGCTCAACGATTGCATGAAGCCGTACGGCGGCTTTGAGCACAACCTGCAGAGCCTGTTGGTGGTGGATCGACTGGAGGAGCGTTACGGCGGTTTCGACGGTCTGAACCTGACGTTCGAGACGCGTGAGGGCATCCTCAAACATTGCTCGCGCAACAACGCCGCCACGCTGGGCGATCTGGGGCGGCGTTTTCTCGAAGGGCGGCAGCCTTCGCTGGAGGCGCAGCTGGCCAACCTCGCGGATGAGGTTGCGTACAACAACCACGATATCGATGATGGCCTGCGCTCCGGCCTGATCACCCTAGAGCAACTGGAAGACGTGCCGCTATGGGCGATCCAACGCCGCGAGGCGGAGGCGGCGTTTCCGAATGCGGGTGGCCGGCGCCTGATCAACGAGACGATCCGCCGGATCATCAATGCGCTGATCGTCGATCTGATTGCCTCGACGCGCGCGGGCATCGCCGGGGTTGCGCCGCAAAATATCGATGACGTGCGTGCGGCGCCCGCACTCGTGGCGTTCTCTGAACCGATGCGTGAAGAGGCGCGCGTGCTCAAGCGCTTCCTGTTCGACAACCTCTACCGCCACTATCTCGTGATGCGCATGGCCGCCAAGGCACGTCGCATCATCGATGACCTGTTTGGCGCGTTCCTGGATGATCCGCGTCTGCTGCCGCCGCAGTATCAGGCCAAAGCCCACCCCGAGGAGCAGCCGCGCTGGATCGCGCATTACATCGCCGGCATGACGGATCGGTATGCCATCAAAGAGCATCGGCGCATCTTTGCGGTCGATGCCGCCTGAACCCGATATCGGACAATTCTGACTGACGGGGCTTTAGACGGTGCCTAGGATGACAGCCAATCTGTCATCCAGCTTATCTTATGCGCCGCCTCCTTTTGCCGTTGCTGATCGCCTCGGCGTTCAACGCTCATGCCGCCAGCCCGGCGGATCATTTCGATTACCAGCACCAGGCCGAATGGCACGCAGTGCACGATGCATTTCAGTCGCCCATCAACATCCATACCGCTGATGCGGTGGCCGTGGATGAAGATGAGCCCGATGCCGTGCAACCGCACTACGGTACGCTTGCCGGCATGGTTGTCGATACGGGCCACGCCCTGCAGGTGAACGTGCCCGGTGGTGATGCGAAGATTCGCGGGCGTCGCTTCATGTTGCGCCAGTTCCACTTCCACGCGCACAGCGAGCACACCATCGACGGCAAGTCGTTTCCGGCCGAGGTGCACCTCGTGCATGTGGCCAAGGATGGTCGCATGGCGGTGATCGGCGTGATGCTGGAAGAGGGTGCTGCTAACCCCGCGCTCGACGCCGTTCTCAAGGCTGCGCGCAAGGGAGCGGCGCACGAAGTGCCTGCTGTCGCCCCGGCTGATCTGCTGCCCAAGAGTGACGCCTACTATCACTACCTCGGCTCGCTCACCACGCCGCCGCTGACCGAGAACGTCGAGTGGTATGTGCTGAAGCAACCGATTACGGCGTCGCGTGCACAGCTTGACGCGCTACGCGGCTTCTACGCCGATAACTTCCGTACGCCTCAGCCGCTTGACGGTCGCATCGTCACGCAGTTCGATCCGGCACCGCTCAAAAGGTAAGCGCCCAAAAAAAATGCCCGGCCGCCCCAACGCATGCCGGGCCGAACGCGCCAACCACCGTCGACGAGCGCCCCCGCCGTCGACGACCCCTGCGGCACGTCGGAAAAGTCGATCAGAAGAAGGTCTGTTCGCTGATCGTCTCCCTCAAAGTTAAAAGCGGTAGCCCAGGCCGATACCCAGCAGCCACGGGTCGACCTTGACCTTGCTGATGGTCTGGCCGGCCATCTTCACGTCGGCGCTGATCCAGGTCTTCTTCAGGTCCATGTTGAAGTAGATGCGATCGGTCAGGCGGTAGTCGAAACCCACCTGCAGCGCGGGGCCGAAGCTGTTCTTGCTCAAGTCCAGCTGGCCGACTCCCGGCACCTGCAGGTTCACGTTCGAGATGCGTGTGTAGTTGATACCGGCGCCCACGTACGGCTTGAAACGCGATTCCGGCGTGAAGTGGTATTGCAGCGTCAGGATTGGCGGCAGGTGGCGGAAGTCGCCAATCTTGGTCGGGCCACCCAGCGCGCTCTTCATGACCGTCACGTCCTGTTGTTGCGGATAGGTCAGGATCAGCTCGGCCGCGATGTGCGGCGTGAAGAAGTACGAGACGTCCAGCTCGGGGAACGCCTTGTTGTTGATCTGGATGGCGTCGGCCGGAATGGCCAGTGCGTTCACCGGGTCGGATTTATTGGCGGCCATCAGGTTGACGGCGCGCAGGCGCACCATCCAGTTGCCGGTGGCCGGCGCCAGGTCGGTGCTCTGCGCAAACGCGGTTGGGCTGAAGATGCCAGCAAGGGCACCGGTAATTGCCGCAGCTGTGGCGAGGCGTGCAAAAGCCATGAAACGCTCCCTCTCGATATCGTCTTGTGAATGTGACGGGAGCCAGTCTCGCGGCAATGCGGGCGGGTCGATTTGCGCGGGATCAATTCGAGGCGCGGGCCGAAGCTCCCGCGCTTCGCGGTTTGATATCGGGCAAATCCGGCCGCGAATGTGGGCGATTCTCGTTGCGCTCGGGCGACAGCCGAAACGCAACCGTTTGCCCTGTGAAAAATTGGGGACAGATTCGGCGCTATCACGCTAGGATGTGCGCTTTCTCTGCCCGCTTTTTCCGTCATGGCACGCCTGCCTCGCCTTAGCCCGATCGATGTTCCCGTGCACGTGTTGCAGCGCGGCAACAATCGCCAGGCCGTTTTTCGCACGGACGAGGACTATGCCTTCTACCTCGACACGTTGCGCATGGCTGCGCGCGAGCACGATTTCGCCATCCACGCCTTCTCACTGATGCCCAATCACGTGCACCTGGTGGGCACGCCCAAGGTGGTAGATAGCCTGTCGCGCACGCTGCAAGCCGTGGGGCGACGCTATACGCGCTACTTCAATGGCGCGGCCGACCGCAGCGGCACGCTGTGGGAGGGGCGCTTCCGCTCGACCGTGCTGGACCCGGCCGAGTGGGTGCTGCCAATGCTGCTGTACGTGGAGTCCAATGCAGTACGAGGTGGTCTCGTCACCACGCCGGACGACGACCGGTGGAGCACGTATCGCCACCACGTTGGCATCCAGTCGATTCCGTGGGTGAGTGACCACTATTGCTATTGGCGCCTTGGCAACACACCTTTCGAGCGCCAGTCACGCTATCGGACGCTCTGGCACGAGGGGCTCGGCTCCGATCAACTCGCGCAGATCCGGCAGCACGTGCATAGCGGCTGGCCGCTGGGCGGCGAGGCTTTCCTGACCACCCTGGCGCGTTCAGGTGGTCGCCGTGTCGCGCCGCTGCCCAAAGGCCGTCCGCCGCGTAAAACCGCAGAGGTGGGAGCAGAGGACGCCGCCCCCGTGGAATAGCCGGGCGCCAAGGTGGTCGGTGCAGGGCGCACCAATCCGCACCAAATTAACCTGTCCCCATTTATTAACCCGCACCGATGGTGTGCATTTATTAATTTACTCCGACCCCATTTAAAAACTTTTGCCTGTTACGAATCGCTCTTTTATATTCGTTCCACCCCGCATTCATGGTGCGGCGCGCCATTGTTATCTGTCTACGCCCTGCACCCATGTGAGGGCCAAGGTGTGGACTCCTCGGCGCGCTGTACCCACAACATCGGAAGATCGCCGTGGAACAACATTCTTTCCCTACCCAGCCGTCGGCCCAGGGTCTGTACGACCCGACCAATGAACACGACGCTTGCGGCGTCGGCTTCGTCGCTCACATCAAGGGCAAGAAGAGCCACGAGATCGTCCAGCAAGGCTTGCGTATCCTGCACAACCTCGACCACCGGGGCGCCGTCGGCGCTGACCCGCTGATGGGCGACGGCGCGGGCATCCTG
>F21B_10025507_pt1 | contig 13933 bp, 10 predicted proteins | sample RepKananBrdUF21B_FD_10803 | JGI IMG/M metagenome (IMG submission 10803) | reverse complement strand
AACGGCAAAGACGAAGTCGTTCTGAGCGCCATCATAAAGGCCGCCCCATTTCTGTCGGGAGGCACCGATACCAACACCCCACCAGCCACCGGTCGCCAGCGCATAAATCGCCGAAAGAGGCTGCTGGGAGGTGCTGGCGCCATTGTCTGGGTGCAGGAACGACAACACGCGCTCGGCGCGATAGGGGGTGATGGCAGTGAGCAGCAGCACCGCCAAGAGACCGAGGCCAATGAGGGCACCCAAATAACGCTTGGGCACTCCAAAGTTCCACATCTGGGCCAACATGATAAGGCCAATAATCATCGTTGTGCCGAGGTCTCCCTGAGCTACAACAAGCAGACCGACGACCCCATATAGACCAAGGTAACCCCCCACGCCCTTCGGAGTCGCCATCTCGCCACGTCGTGAAGACATGTAACTCGCCCCAAGGAGCACCAGGGCGAATTTTGCGAACTCTGAGGGCTGCAAACTAACCGGTCCGAGAGACAGCCATGACTGGTTTCCCTTTCCAGCGTCTGAACCCAAAAAAGTCAGCACCAAAACGAGCATGAGACACACAACGGCATAGGCGAACCCACCAAGTTGCCTCAGATGTGTCTCCGAGAGCCGCGACACCACGGCTGCCGCAATAGCGCCCACTACCAGGAACAGGATCTGACGAATCGCAAAGTGATAAGGCCCGTGACCCAGGGACTGGGAGTACACCGACGAGGATGACAACCCCATCAACGCGCCAATACCGCACAGCAGCACGGTAGTAGCCAGGATGACGTAGTAATCCAGAAACGGCTGAGCCAGCAATCGGCGTGAGGAACCGTCACCACCGTCAAGTCGCAGTAAATGCCTCAACCAGCTGCCGGGAGTCCGGCGTCGGGTGGTACGGCGGACCCGTGAATCTACCGATTTCTCAGCCATCGGCATCTGGCCCGTCAACGTGTCGAGCAGCATTGGCAAAGTCCTCACCGCGTGCGGCATAGCCGGGCCAGATATCCAAGCTGGCACAGCCAGGTGCCATCAAGACGGTGTCCCCAGGACGAGCCATCTTGGCAGCCTCGTGGACCGCACGAGCCATCGCCTCGCGGGACATGTCGTCAATGACGACGACCGGAACCTGTGGAGCATGCTCGGCCAAAGATCTCGCGATGATGCCGCGGTCAGTTCCCAGCACTACGACGCCACGCAGCTTGCCAGCATGAGTGGTCACGAGGTTGTCAAAATGCGTGCCCTTGGCCTGCCCACCAGCGATCCACACGATGTGTTCAAAGGCCCGCATCGAGGAGTTTGCAGCATGGGGGTTCGTCGCCTTGGAATCATCGACCCAGGTAATGCCACCGGCCTGGTGCACCGTCTCGATGCGGTGTCCACCAAGATGCAAGTCACGCAAACCTTGTCCGATGGCAGGAGCAGGAACACCAAAGGAGCGGGTCAGTGCCGCAGCAGCCAACGCGTTTTCGACATTGTGCGGAGCGAAAGGGTGCACGTCCTCAAGGCGAGCCAGCTCCATCGCCGAGGTCGCGCGCTGCTCAACGAAGGCGCGATCGACGATGAGGTCGTCCACAATTCCGATCATGGACGGCCCCGGGGTCCCGGTCGTGAACCCGATAGCGCGAGCCCCCTCAACGACGTCGGCATCCTCCACCATGTGTTCGGTGGCGGGATCGGCAACGTTGTAGACGCAGGAGTTGGTCACCTGGTGGTAGATCCGAGCCTTATCGGCGGCGTACGAACCGAGCGGATCCGATTCGTGGGCGTACCACTCCAGGTGGTCTTGGTGAAGGTTGAGCACTGCCGCGGAATGGAGAGACAGTGAGTTTGACCAGTGCAGCTGGAAGCTGGACAGCTCCACTGCAAAAACGTCGTAGTTGATCTCGTCAGCCATGGCCTCAAGGATGGGTCGGCCAATGTTACCGACAGCACATGCCTTCAGACCTGCCGCATGAAGAATCGACTCGGTCATCTGGGTAGTCGTCGTCTTGCCATTGGTGCCGGTAATCGCCAGCCACGGAATAACACGGTCGGGATGCATGAGGCGCCAGGCCAGTTCAGGCTCACCCCAAACGGGAATCCCTCGGGTAAGGGCATGAGCTACCAGCGGTTGGGTAGGACGCCAGCCAGGAGAGACGACGACGAGGTCCGTTTCCTCCGGCAAGTCGGATGCTGATCCGGGGCCCAAACGCACTTCGGCCCCGAGGACCTCCAGCAGACCACCTTTGTCACGGTGGGAGTCGTCATCGGAGTCGTCAAGGACGAGGACCGTGGCGTCAAGCTCAAGTAACGCGTCAGCGGCGGCATAGCCGGACGTGCCTAAACCAGCGATGACAACATGCACACCAGACCAGTCGAAGAGCCGGTCAGCCGCGCTGAGATCAACCTTTCCGGAGAACGTCACTGCCCTGCCACCCATTCTGCATAGAAGATTCCTAGGCCAGCCGAAACAGCAAGGCCGCAAATAATCCAGAACCTGATGACTACCGTCACCTCAGCCCACCCCTTCAGCTCAAAGTGGTGGTGCAACGGGGCCATTTTAAAGACACGTTTTCCGCCAGTGATCTTAAACACACTGACCTGCAACATAACCGAGACCGTTTCGATGACGAAGAGAGCACCAATAATGACCAGGAGCAGCTCAGTGCGACTGACGACGGCCATACCGGCAACAGCGCCACCAAGAGCCAATGATCCTGTGTCGCCAAGAAAGATCTGGGCGGGCTTAGCATTCCACCACAGAAACCCAAAACACGCTCCGGCGATAGCGATGGCGACCACTGCAATATCGTGAGGGTCACGCACTGCATAACAGTGGTTTCCTGCGGTGGTCGGGCGAGAGCACCACTGATTGAACTGCCAGATGCTCAGCACGGTATAGGCGCCGAAAACCATCGTGGACGCACCGGTAGCTAAGCCGTCAAGACCGTCGGTGAGGTTGACAGCGTTGGAACTTCCCGCAATAAGCAGGATCACCCAGACGATGCCCAACCAGACGGGTAGATAAAGCCACGAAATATCACGCAGGAAGGAGATAGCTGGCGACCCTGGCGTCACACCGTGGACATCAGGGAAATACATCACCCCGATAGCGAAAGTGATAGCGACAAAAGCCTGGCCGAGGAGCTTTCCTTTGGGTTTAAGACCCAAGGAACGCTGCTTAGAAATCTTTGTCCAGTCGTCAAGAAAACCGATGAAACCCAATCCCGAAAACAGCCACAACACCAGCAGCGCCGAGATGGAGGGATGGGTCCATGTCACCAGGTGTGCTACGAGGTACGCCAGCAGTACGGAGACAATAATGACAGCGCCGCCCATGGTCGGGGTGCCCTTTTTCGTCTTATGGGTTGTCGGGCCGTCGTCGCGAATGAACTGGCCATAGCCCTTCGCGGCGAGCCAATGGATGAACCACCGCGTGCCGACGAGGGTGCCGATCATTGACACCGCACCGGCGAGCAGGATGTTCTTCACGCCTGGGCCTCCCTTTCCTCGAACACTTCGCGTCCTACTCGCTCCAAGGCCAGACCTCTGGAAGCTTTGAGTAAAACGACATCGTGTGAGGTCCAACCTAGTGACCCAGAAGCATCTTCCACGGTGGAAACAATCACACGTGCGCCTTCGGCCCGGGCACCTTCGGCAATGTTCTCGGCCTCATCGCCAACAGCGATAATGACGTCGAATCCAGCGTGGGCTGCTAGCCGACCGGACTCGGCATTGAGACGAGCAGAGTCCTGTCCAAGCTCGAGCATGTCGCCCAAGACGGCGACGCCCCTAGTCTGAGGGTCCCGAACTCGGCGCGTCGCCAAGACATGCCCCATCGCTGTCAACGAAGCGGCCATCGAGTCAGGGTTGGCGTTGTAGCAGTCCTCGACCAGCACCAAGCCATCGGCGCGTTCACGCAACTGCATTCTCATAGCTGACCTGGACACGGCGTTGCTGAGCGCCTCGGCGATCCGAGTGACAGTTTGGTCATCGATGTCGTCATTCATAGCCAAGGCTGCCAGCGCAGCAGCAGTAGCAGCCACGGCATTTGCGACCTGATGAGCACCCATCGTCATCAGCCGGACAGGGCTACGCCAGGTGGACTCACCCCGGCGGGCGGCAAGGGTAAAGGAGTGACGATCCAGGTCGTCGGCATGGGTTGATTCGGCCCACACCTCGATGTCGGCATCTGGGCGACGATGGTCAGCATCAGGGCTGAACCATGCAATATGTCCACGGGTGCGCGGTGCCATCCCGGCGACAAGGGTATCGGCGGCGTTGAGCACAGCCCAACCGTCAACGCTGAGGGCCTCAACGATCTCACCCTTAGCCTGGGCAATGACCTCTCGCGAACCAAACTCGCCCAGGTGGGCATTCCCGACGTTGAGGACCATGGCTACGTCGGGAGTAACGATGGAGGTGAGCCAGGAGATATGACCCAGACCGCGAGTCCCCATTTCCGACACCAAGAAAGAGGTGTTCTCGTTACTGCGGCACGCCGTCAGAGGAACTCCGATTTCATTGTTGAACGATCCCACCGGAGCCACCGTTGGGCCAAAAGTCTCAAGGATCTGGGCCAGCATGTCCTTGGTGCTTGTCTTACCGCTGGAACCAGTCACAGCGATGGCACGCATGCCACGTTCTCGTTCAGTCGCCACGACATGACGCGCCAGTCGAGATAGGCCGGCTTGACCATCGTCAACAACGAGATGGGGCAACTGTGCGTCGGTGCGCCGAGTGACCAGGACAGCGGCAGCGCCCATGTCCTGAGCCGCCTGAGTGAAGTCATGACCGTCTACCCGGGTGCCGGGAAGAGCGATAAACAGAGCGCCCGGAGTTACCTTCCGGGTATCAATGACGACGTCCGGGCCCACCTGGGCAGAATCATTAACCGGTGCTGCTTCGACCCACTGCGCGAGGGTAGCAACGTCGAGAACTCTCATCGTGCCTGATCCTCCTCGCTCTGCCGGGCCATGATCTTCCATTCGGCCCGGATAACCTCACGATCGTCGAACGGCAGCACCTCACTGCCAATGTTCTGCCCGGTCTCATGTCCCTTGCCGAGCACGCAGATAACGTCGCCAGCCTCCGCCATCCGCAGGGCCTCGTTAATCGCCTCACGACGACGTCCCCCGTCGATCACAATGACCCCGTCACCAGCAGCTTCATGGGCCCCCTCCAGCACGGCTGCACGGATCACCGCAGGATCTTCGGTACGTGGGTTGTCATCAGTAACGATGACGATATCGGCACGCTCAGCGGCAATCTGGCCCATTGGACCACGCTTGGCCACGTCACGGTCTCCCCCAGCACCGAGCACGGCGATAAGACGGCCGCCATCGACTGACGACCGAGCGGCATCAAGAGCTGATGCAATCGCTTGCGGAGTGTGCGCAAAGTCCACGAGGGCCGTCGGGGCGTCATCTGCGAGATCGACCCGCTCCATACGGCCAGGCACCTGCGCGGAACACAAACCATCTGCAACATCGTCAAAAGCGAGCCCGGCAGCCTCGAGCATGGCCAGAGCCATAGCTGCGTTGCGGACATTGAATTCGCCGGGCAAGGACAGCTCGAGGGTGCGCTCCCCCGACGGAGTGCTCACGTCGAAAATTGCCCCGGCACGCGCGGCCTGCCATGACGTCACCTGATAGTCAGAGGGCTGATGGATTGACGTTGTCACGGCCTTAACCCCGTTGGCTTGCATACGCTCAACTAGCTGACGACCACGCGGGTCATCGACATTGATAACGCCAACCCGAGCCAGATCGGGGGTGAACAAACGGGCCTTAGCGTTGAAATAATTATCAAGGGTGTTATGGAAATCCAGATGGTCACGGCCCAGGTTGGTGAAAGCCACGACATCGAAACAGGTTCCATCCACCCGCTGCAAGGCCAGAGCGTGCGACGACACCTCCATCACGACGTCAGAAGCACCTCGCTCAGCCATCGCCGCGAATAGCCCTTGCAGATCTGGGGACTCCGGCGTCGTGACGGTGGTGCGAGCACTAGGCAACTCCTCACCGTCGAGCCGGAATCCAATTGTCCCGATAGTCCCAACATGGTGGCCAGCCGCACACAATCCGGCCTCCACGAGGAAGGCCGTTGTGGTTTTACCGTTAGTCCCCGTAATACCAAACATCGTCATGGCATCCGAGGGGTGTCCAAAGACCTTAGCGGCCGCAACAGCCATGGCAGCGCGCGGATCGTCAACGACAATGATCGGCACACCCGCCTCCGCCGCCAGTGTGGCACCGTCCTCGTCGGTGAGCACTGCCACTGCACCCGACTCAACAGCAGAGGCAGCGAAACTCGCCCCGTGAGCATGCAGGCCGTGCAGACCGACGTAGAGATCGCCCGGGCGAACCTGGCGGGAGTCCAATGTGATCCCGGTGATCGCAGGACCGTTGTCATTAGCTCGGCAGCTGTCGAAGGAGGCCACTAGGTCGGTCCACCCGACAGGATCACCCTGGGATGGTCGGAGGGCAGCACCAGCAGGTGGAGTGGGGGGGACAGTAGATTCAGGGCTCACGGCTGGTACTCCAAGGGTTCCTTGCGCGCTTTGTCGGTGGACGGTTGCACACCGTATCGCGGCAGGGCAACGGACATGAGTTGCCGCGCCGCTGGCTGTGCCACCGCCGTGCCAGTATGCCCGTTGGTGGGCTGATTGATGACAACGTACGTGAGAATACGCGGCTTCTCGATAGGAGCGACGGCAATAAACGACGAGATGTACCCGTGGTAGCAGTGACACTCAGGGTCAATCCGCTGGGCAGTACCCGTCTTGGCACCCATCCGGTAGTCCGGAATAGGTCGGCCCTTGGCGGTAGATACCACGTTCTCCATCATGTCGCGAACCTCCTCAGAGGCTCGTTGCGAGATCACTCTGCGGGTAGTCGTCTTAGGAATCTCGGAAGGCTCGCCGTGGCCGTCAACGGCAGACTTGATAATCGTCGGCGAGTGGTAGACCCCGCCATTGACGATTCCGGCAACGGCAGCGGCCTCCTGAAGAGCCGTCACTGACAGCCCCTGGCCGAACGCAACCTGGTCCCGGGTGTAGTCAGGCATAGTGGGCTTCGGTATCTGACCACTCGCCTCACCGGGCAGACCGATTCCAGTAGGAGCCCCTAGCCCGAATGCCTTGAGATAGGACACCATGGTCGCCTTGTCCAACTTTCGGGCAAACAATGCCGTCCCAATATTTGACGAATGCACTAGCACCCCACGGGCGGTGAGGTACTCGGTGCCGTGAGGCTCAGCATCAGTGATCTTGCCGCCACCAGACGACAAAGCACGCGGAACGACGACGTGGCTATCGGGAGTGATGATCCCCTGATCGGTCAGCGCAGCCATAGTCAGGACTTTTTGCACCGATCCTGGCTCGTACGCATCCTGGATGACCCGATTGCGGGTCTGGTTCTCTTTAGCTTTGCCGGGCTTATTTGAGTCAAAAGTGGGCATTGACGCCATCGCCAGGACCTCACCATTAGTCACGTCCATCATGACGATCTCGCCGCTCTTTGCCTTGGCATTCTTAATCGCTGTACCGATGGCTTGCTGAGCCATCAGCTGTAGCTGAGCGTCGAGGGTCAGAGTGTAACTTGTGCCGTCGACCGCAGGCACCAGAGTATTAGAACCCAGCGGAATACGGCCCCAGGTCGAGGCCTCATACGACTCTTTACCCGGCACACCAGCAAGCTGTTTGTTATGGGAGTATTCGAAACCGCCAGCTCCTTTGCCCTCGGCATTCACGAAGCCCACGACGTTGGAGGCAACCTGCCCCGACGGATAGGTACGGATCGGGTCATTTGAACTAAATACTCCGTACCAGCCACCTTGCTTCATGTCCTTCTTGATGAGGTCGAAGGTGTAGCTGTCAACGTGGTGGCGTACGACCGAGTAGCGGCTCAGCTTTCCCTTAGCATCAGTGGCCGTTACCGCCTTGCGGTAATCCTCCGGCTGCCCGCCCAATCGCGTAGCAAGGATCTTCGCGACGGCCTTAGGCGCAGCGGCTGCCTTCTCCTGTTGTTCACGAGTCATCGTCACCCGCTCGTCAACGCCGTTGCGGGAGATCATCCGAGGGTCCACAAAAACCAATACCGCAGGCTGGGTTTGCGCCATCACAATGCCATTGCGATCGGTGAGCTCGCCTCGGTTAGGCTGAAGAGCGTAGGTGTACTTCATCCTCGCCGCCGCCGACGCCGCATACGCAGGCGCCTCGATCGCCTGCAGTTGCAAAGCACGGCTAGCTAAGCTCACCGCAAGCACGAGGAATACCGCCATAACGATCGTCAAACGGCCCCGTTGGGAAGCCATTTCGGGCACGGGCCTACTATGCGGCTCCCGACCCTCCACGCGAGACCCAGGTCGCGCTCGCCCAGGACCACGGTTGGACGTGGGCCGCCTGGCGGACCCGGGCCGTGAGTTCGGGCCCGTGGGATGCCGGGAACTCACGGCTGGCCCACCTCAGGCTTAGCCGTCTCCCCGATGACTCCTGGTACCTCCTTGCCGTCGACCTTGGTCTGGGTTCCGATGACCTTGCCAGTACGCAGGTCAATATAGGAGCCGTAAGGATTCGGCCTCATGCCGAGCTTCTTGGCCTGTTCCTGGAGATTCTGCGGACCACGAAGGTGATCGACCTCAGCAGCCAGAACAGCCTGCTGGTGTTGCAAGACGTTGAGATTGCGCGTCTCCTGCGCAATCTGCATGGACTGCGCCTGGATGGTGGTGTTGAGCACCAACAGCCCGGCCAATCCAGCAGCTAACATGACAACAATGAGAATGGCAAAGCCCAGTCGCCCCATCCGCTGCTGACGCACCCGTTGCGGCAGTGCACGCAATACTGGACGCAACGAGGTAGGCCGTGCAGCAGCAGTCCTGGCCTGCTGTGGACGCGGTGCTAGTTCAGCGCTCATCGGCTCTCCTTGGTCGCATGCTGACGGTTAACGGGCCCAGATCGAACCCGCTCAATGACCCGCAACCGTGCCGAGGCGGATCGTGGATTGGTGGCCACCTCATCGGCGTCGGGACGTTCCGCCCCCCGAGTAACAGGGTTGAACTTTGCTGCCATTGACTCGGGGACCATCGGCAATCCGGCTGGGGCTGTATCCGCGCATGCGTCGCGGAAGGCCTCCTTGACGGGGCGGTCCTCCAGGGAGTGATAGGACAACACAGCGATCCGGCCGCCGACATCAAGACGATCGAGAGCTCGCGGGAGCACCGCGGGCAAGGTCTCCATCTCACGGTTAACGGCAATCCGCAGGGCCTGGAAGGTACGCTTGGCGGGATGGCTGTGGCGCTTGCGACGCACTGTGGCAGGAATAGCCTCGGTAATAATCTCAACGAGCCGCCCGGAAGTCTCGATGGGTTGGCGGTCACGTTCGGTAACGATGGCGCGAACAATGCGGTCAGCGAACTTTTCCTCACCGTACTCGCGAAGCATACGCACCAAGGCACCAGGATCAGACTCATTGAGGATCTGGGCAGCAGTACGACCACTGGACTGGTCCATCCGCATGTCTAGTGGGGAATCAACCGAGTACGAGAACCCGCGCTCAACCTCGTCAATTTGGAAAGAGGACAGCCCAAGGTCAAGCAGTACGGAGTCGACATAGTCCAGGCCGAGATCGTCAAGCACCTCAGGAAGTTCGTCATGAACAGCGTGGACGAGATGAACGCGGTCTGCAAAAGGCTCAAGCCGCGCCTCGGCCATTGTCAGGGCCTGCTGATCGCGATCGATACCGACCAACTCAACGTCAGGGAATCGCCTCAGAACAGCCTCAGCATGACCTCCCATACCGAGGGTGCCATCAACATGGACACGTCGACCACTCTTGAGAACGACAGCAAGAAGGTCGAGGATACGGGCACGCATGACGGGGATATGGACAGCATCGCTACCAATGGCATCGGTCGCCATGAGCATCCCCTCCCCGGCATGATCTGCCAGCAACGTCTTCGACCGGTGTCGATGACCCGTGATCCGAGGTTCCGTTCCGGCTGAACCACCTGGCACAGGGGAAGTTGTGTCAGGGGGCCCGGTCGGCCCGGACCCGCGGACCGCGAGATCACTGTTCGGCGAAGACCTCCTCGTTCATATCGGCGAAGGCCTCCTCCTGAGCTTCGGAGTACTTCTCCCACTCGGTGGCGTCCCACACCTCAACTCGAGTAATCGCTCCCACCACGACGATCTCCTTATTAAGAGCGGCGTAGCGCCTCAGCATCGGCGGAATCATGACCCGCCCTTGCTTGTCAGGAGCGGTGTCGCTAGCCCCGGCTGCCAGCATGCGCTGATAGTCACGAACCTTCTTGACGCTCACCGATCCCTTGGCGATTTCCCGGGTCATCTCCACGAAAGTTTCGGTCGGGTAGATCGCCAGACACCTGTCCTGGCCTCTGGTGATGACCAACCCATCGTCCAACTCGTCGCGGAACTTCGCCGGTAGGAAGAAGCGGCCCTTCTCGTCGAGCTTGGGAGTATGCGTACCCAGAAACACCGGGCACCTCCTTGCTCCACGATCGAGGCAATTTCCTCCACTTGCCTCCACCATACTCCACAACGCTCCACCCCGTCACCTCCCTTACACCCTTTTCTCCACTTCTCCCCACTTGCATCGCGTCATACAGCCGTCGCATGGCAACGAAGAATGTCGACATGAACTTGAGCAAGTCGCTCGAACCTGTTCCACGGCTCCCATCGCGATGGAAATAGCGTCACCGCTGCCAGATAGCATGGGCTCCGGTCACTGCCGCGCACGCCAGGAGGATCCCGTTGAACCACCGAGAATCACAGCCGGTCATTCCGGCACACGCCCAGCCTCTTGAGACCGTCGATCCGCGGGCCGCATCAATTGATGGTGTGGTGGCCATCACTAACGCGGTCCGGTCGGCCGTCGCAGGGGCGATTGAGGGAAAGAGTGAACGCATCGATACCGCGCTTGTCGTCCTTCTTGCCCAAGGGCATCTGCTGGTGGAGGACGTCCCCGGTGTGGGTAAGACGACACTCGCTCGAGCACTAGGGCGCGCCATTGACTGCACCGTTCACCGCATTCAGTTCACTCCTGACCTACTCCCGTCAGACATCACCGGCGTCAGCGTCTATGACCAAGAGAAGCGGGAATTCGTCTTTAAACCTGGCGGGATTTTCGCCAACATCGTGGTGGGTGACGAAATCAACCGCGCCTCTCCCAAGACCCAGTCAGCTCTGCTCGAGGCCATGGGAGAACGTCAAGTCTCAGCAGATGGCCTGACTCATCCCCTCGAAGCCCCGTTCATGGTGATGGCCACCCAAAACCCCATTGAGATGGAGGGCACGTACCGCCTACCAGAGGCCCAACGTGACCGATTTATGGCTCGTATCACTATGGGTTACCCGACGCGATCAGCAGAGCTTGCCATGCTCGAGCATCATGGCGCCACCTCTCCTCTTGATGAGGTCAGACCAGTTACCGACACTCAGACGATCCGAAGGCTCATTTCGACCGTACTTGGAGTGCACGTAGCCGTTGACATTCACGAGTACGTCCTCGACATCATCGGCGCCACCCGCTCACACGAGAGCATTCGGTTGGGAGCATCTCCTCGCGCAGCCCTCCACTTGGTCCGTGCGTGCCGAGCTCGCGCGGCCATGAGTGGACGCGACTACGTCATCCCCGACGACGTTCAGGCTCTCGCTGCGCCGATCTTGGCTCACCGATTGGTCTTTTCTGGACGCAGTGGAATCGCCAGCCATGAGTCTGCCCGGGCAGCCGAGTCAGTCATTGGGTCAATTCTGCGTCAGGTTCCCCTGCCTGAGCGGGCGCATCAAGACCGATGAGCGCCGCCTCAACGTCCAGCGCCCCTCGCCGTCAGGGACTGCTCACACTACGAGGACGCACGGTCGGGATCGTGGGGATCGTGCTCACGATCATCGGCCTCAGCATTGACCAGCGTGGCCTGGCGAGAATTGGGTTTCTCCTTATCCTGCTGCCGCTGATAGCCATTAGTGTCGTCGCATGGTTTCGACCGCGCGTGCAGACCGCGCGGAGTCTCGCTCCAATGCGGATAGCGTTAGGCTCCCAAGCCTGCGAAACCGTCACGGTAGAGCGTCGTGGCGGACTACCACTTGGAGCAGCCCGATTCACCGATACCATCCCCGCGCCGCTAGGCCAGTCACGATGGTCGACGGCCACCATCCAGACCCCAGTCATACCTACTACACGTGGTCGATTCGTGATCGGCCCCGTCATGATGCGCACCGTCGACCCGTTTGGCATGGCCCGCCATCACACCGATCTCGGTCAGGTTGCCGAAGTCATTGTCACGCCAAGGATCGTCGATTTGGGCGCCTCCGGGGAGCTCGGGGGTCAGGGATTCGACACAAGGTCCTCAGCGATCCATGCCGGACGACGTGGTCCCGACGATGCCATGGTGCGCGATTGGCACACCGGAGACTCGGTGCGACGCATTCACTGGCGCTCCACCGCTCACCGCGGGGACCTCATGGTCCGATGCGAGGAGCAGGCCTGGAACCCATCCGTCGTCATCGTGTTGGATTCTCGGGCTCGGCGTCACGCTGGAACTGGCCCCGACGCATCCTTTGAATGGGCCGTCAACGCGGTGGCATCCATCTCGACGCGTCTGACCTCCGACGGATACGTCACTCACGTGTGTGACTCATCCGGCACGCTCAAGGGCGACATTCTCGACGCCCTCGTCGACGAACCGCTGCGTCCCGACACCACCCTGACCAAGGCTATCGAGTCATGCCAGGGAATTGACGGCCCGGCGATCGCCATCCTCGGTCGGTTGGAGACGGCCGATATTGATCCTCTCGTGGACTTGAGACGGGACCGGGTCGCTGGCCTTGCCCTTGTCCTAGATTCCAATACCTTCACCGCTCGACGGTTCCGCAGCTCCCTTGAGCAGGCCGAGGAGCACGAGCGTGCCGTCGCAGAGTTGGATGATGCTGGGTGGGCAGTCGTTCCCGTCGATTCTCGCACCTCCATCGATTCGGCATGGCAGAACTTGCTGCAGACCGCAAGGACGGCAGCTTTATGACAAACCCACGTCGTGCCGCTCAGCCTGTCACCCAGCTGTCCGAACATCTCGATCTGACCAAGGCATCTGAGTACCCCGGCCTTCTGGCTATTCACCTCGCGGTAGCCCTGGCCATGATCTTGGCTACCTTCTCGCTGATAAGGCTTACTACTGATCCGTCTTTTTGGATCGGTCCGACTGCCGTCATCGTCTTCCTCGAAGTCGTCGGCCTGCTGTGCCGACACCACCACTGGGACCACGCCGAGGTACAAGGCGTGCAAGCCATTCTCGTCGTCGTCATCGTCGTGATGATGGGAGGCATCAGTGCATCGGCGGTTGGTTCCTCCGGCTCATTCCCGGTTAATGCCCTTCATCTGTATCGCGACACCCTCACTCTGATCCAGACGACCGATGGACATCTTCCCCCGTCAATCGGGGTTATCTGGTTGACAACGTCCGTGGTGGCGGTTCTGACTGTTCTGGCAGACCTGCTAACCATTACTCTCGAAAGCCCTGGGTGGTCTCTCGCTCCGCTGCTAGTTATCCATCTTGCGGCTGTTCTCATCGTCAGACACGACACGCCATGGTGGAGTTTCGCCTTGGTCGCGGCGAGCTGGCTCATCATCCTCACCGTCGATCATGCGCTTCGAGGAGGTGGCCCTCTGACTTGGTTGGCCGCGGCCATATTCAGTCTGATCGCCATCACGATCGCTACAGTTGTCGCCGCGATCGCACCCGTCTGGGGACATCTTGACTTCTCTCGCCCGGCAGCGGCCCTATCGAGCCCCGTACGGATGAGTGATCCGACCATCGAGCTGCGTCGAAATCTCCATAACACATCAACGGCGTCAGTCATCAACTACACCACTAATAGCCCTGACGGTGAATACCTGCGCATGACCTCCCTATCGAAGGTGACTGATCGAGGGTGGGGCCTCATCCCAGTTGATCT
>F21B_10004956_pt1 | contig 14009 bp, 14 predicted proteins | sample RepKananBrdUF21B_FD_10803 | JGI IMG/M metagenome (IMG submission 10803) | reverse complement strand
GCACCGGCGACAGCGCCGAAACCGTGGCGCTGACCTCCGGCTGCGCCATGCCCGGCGTCGAACTGCGCTGCGTAGATGCCCAAGGCCAACCCGTGCCGCCCGATGAGCCGGGCGAAGTGCTGGTGCGCGGCTACAACGTCATGCGCAGCTACTTCAACCAGGCCGATGCCACGGCCGCGACCATCGATGCCGATGGCTGGCTGCATACGGGCGACATTGGCGTGCTGGATAGCCGCGGCTATCTGCGCATTACGGATCGCATCAAGGACATGTTCATCGTCGGGGGCTTCAACTGCTATCCGGCGGAGATCGAGAAGCTGCTGGCCTCGCACCCGGCCATCGCGCAGTGCGCCGTGGTCGGGATGCCGCACGATCGGCTGGGCGAGGTGGGCAAGGCCTATGTCGTCCTGCGCCATGGCGCCCGCCTCACTGCGGACGACCTGATCGGCTGGGCGCGGCGCTGCATGTCCAACTACAAGGTGCCCCGCGAGATCGCCTTCGTGCAGACGCTGCCGATCAGCGCGTCGGGCAAGATCCTCAAGTACCGCTTGCGCGAGTCCTGAACCCGCGCGGAGAGGCGTGACCGCCCATGGTGAAAGTCTATACACTCGACGGGATCACGCCCGTCGTGCATCCGGATGCTTTCGTGCATCCGGATGCCGTTCTGATCGGTGATGTGATCGTGGGGCCGGACTGCTATGTCGGCCCCTGCGCGTGTTTGCGCGGCGATTTCGGCCGCATCCGGCTGGAGCGTGGCGCGAACATTCAGGACACCTGTGTCGCGCATTCGTATCCGGGCGTCGAAGTCCTGGTCGAAGAGGACGGGCACGTCGGCCACGGCGCTGTCCTGCACGGTTGCCGCGTGGGGCGCAATGCCCTGATCGGCATGAACTCGATCATCATGGACGGCGCCGTGGTGGGTGCCGATGCCATGGTCGCTGCCGGCGCGTTCGTCAAGGCCGGCATGGCCGTTCCGCCAGGAACGCTGGTGGCAGGCATGCCTGCGCGCGTGGTCCGCACACTGAGCCCGGAAGACATCGCAAGAAAGTCGGCCGGCACGCGCATGTATCAGGAGCTTGCGCGCCGGTCGCTGGCTGGCATGCGCCTTGTCGAACCGCTGCGCAGCGAGTCGGCCCGCCAGCGTGGTGCCGACGACGAAGCGCAGGATTGATTGGCGGACGTCGTGTTCACGGGTGCGGCCGCTACACGAGCCCTCTGCGGTGGCAGAGGGCCTTAGGGTTGCGTTGTCAGGCGCATTGTCTGCCGCCCTCAAAGAATTGACGGTACCAGTCGCGCAATTGGAACAGCGGCCCATCGCCATCGCAGAGCAGCGGCGATGGCCGATAGATCTTGCGTTGCCAGATGACGACGTCCTGATCGAAGGCCTCGTGCGCCGAGTGGGCGTATTCCTGTGCAATGGCATCGGTATCAGGCAGCGCTGGGTCTCGCTTGATCTTGATGCCGTAGCAAACATCGACATGCTCCGTGTCGACCGGGGTGTGGATGTTCACTTGCTTGCTGGCATAGGTGCCTTCCATCGTGACGTGCTGCACGGCCGGACCATAGTAGGTGGCCTCGGTGGTGAGCTTGTGGCCCAGCGTCGGGTGGCCGCCGATGGTGGAGCGCTGTGATGCGATATGGCCATCGAAATGCACTGTAATGTCTTCGATGGGGGCTCCATGCACATAGGTGAAATGCGGTGTATCCACAAGGTTCTCGATGATTTCCTTGCCCTGCGTGCGCACACGCCAGCGTTTGAAATACCAGCGCGTCCAGCCAGGCGCGCCGTTCATGCTCGCGTCGACGGGAAGTTCCCAGTTGGGCGGGCCGCCGGCCGGATCGAACCACATATGAACGATCTCATTCACCTCGCGAACGATGTGGGTGGCCAGTGCCCCTTCGCGTGCCTTGATCGGAATGCGGCTGGCATAAGGAACGTCGACACACTGGCCGGTTTGAGAGAACGCCCACGCGTGGAAGGGGCAGACGATGGTGTTGCCCTGACATCGACCGTCGCCCAGGTGCGCGCCGAGATGCGGGCAGAACGCATCCAGGATCGCAACCTCGCCGTTTTCGCCACGGAACGCGACGAATTCGCGACCGAAATAGCTGAGCGATTTGACCTCGCCTTGCTTGATTTCGTCGGAAAAGAGCACTGCAAACCATCCCCTCGGATATTGACCTGCAAAAACATCGTCTGACATACGTTCCTCCTGTGCGCTTCGGACAGCCGTGCGCGTCTATGCATAAGAAGCCAAGCCCATGCTGTGCTCGCTCATGGGGCAAGGACGGATTCACCTGCAGCGGGGGCTAGTGTAGGAATCGCTTCCTCTGGAGAAAATGAGTTTGTTTGCACATCGGTCATGCAAAAACGCACACGCGCCGCGATCAAATGGGACGATCTTCGCTACTTTCTCGCCGTGGCGAAGACGGGCTCGTATCTGGCGGCCGGTAGAGCGCTCGGTGTCGACAGGACAACCGTGAGCCGCCGGGTGGGCGTTCTGGAACGCACCATGGGGTGTGCACTCTTGGTTCCCAACGACCACGGCTTCCACCTCACGGCAACCGGCCGCTCCGTGCTTGCCGTCGCGGCCCGCATGGAGGAAGTGACCGGCGTACTCGCCGCAATACGGCAACCCACTCACGGCGGTATCGCGGGGACGGTGCGGCTGGCGGTATCGGCTTCGCTCGGAGACGCGTTCATCGAAGACATCGTGGCATTCCGCCAACGTCACCCGTTGGTGATCATGGAGGTGAACCAGGTCAGCGATCCAATGATCGCCGTTAGCGAGCATCGAGCAGACTTCGGCATTGGTGTATCGCACGAGGCGCCGCACCGCCTCAACAGCATGCTGCTTGGTACCGCAGAGATCGCGGTGTACTCCGCCAGCAACAACGAGCCGCGTGCGTCCGACATCTGGGTGGGGTGGAGCGAGGACATTCCCAAGGCGTTTGCTGACTGGATGATCGAATACGCCCCCCTGGATGCGCACGTGAGCACCAAGGTCAATTCTTGGGATGCGCTCAAGCGCGCGGTTCTATCAGGCGGCGGTGTCGCGCCGCTATGGTGCATGTTGGCGGACCGCGAACCGGAGCTGGTGCGTGTGTTTCCGCATGCCGAGAAGCACTATCTCGCCCTCTGGCTGACCTCCCACCGAAGCACCGAGCGCAATGCCGCGCAACAGGCGGCGTGGATGTTTCTCGCGCAGCGGATTCGAAGCAAGCTGGCGGGCGCGGATTGCCTGGGGGAATGATTCAGGTGCTGCGTGACGCCGGCCAGAGCATCGTCTTGAGACTGCGGCGGCGCCAAGCGCAGTCACGCGTGAACCGGCCGGGGCGGCGCGCACCGGCTTTCCTGGCGTTTCCCGGAGCGCTCGCGTAGTCCCAATAGACGATGTAGGAAGCCGTCTCCAGCCGAACAATGGCTCCATCGAAGCCGCATTGCGTGACGTACAGCAAGCGGCAGGTGAAGAACCAGTTTTGCCAGGAGACAGCAAGATGGATATTCGCGCGCTCGGCTATATCGTCGTCGAGTCCACTGACATTGAACAATGGCGCCGTTATGCCGAGCAGGTGCTCGGCATGGCCTGCACCCAGGCGCCAGGCGAAGCGCTCTACATCAAGATGGACGAGCGCGATTTTCGCTATCTGATCGTCCCCGGAAAGGAAGACCGCTACGGCGCATCGGGCTGGGAGCTGGCCGACGAGGCCGCGTTCCAGCAGGCGCTGCAAGCGCTGCGCGAAGCCAAGGTCGAAGTGGTACAGGCCAACGCCGAAGAGCTGGCGCAGCGCCGCGTGCAGGCGGCCGCATGGTTTCGCGATCCGTCCGGCAACCGGCATGAAATCTACTGGGGGCCGCGCGCAGATTTCGCGCGCTTTGTCTCACCGGTGGGCGTACCGCGCTTCATTACCGACCCGATGGGCCTGGGCCACGCCGTGCTGCCTGCAGCGGCCTTTGACGAGACCAACGCCTTCCTGCGCGATGTGATGGGCTTCGGCCTGTCCGATATCTACCGGGTGCGCTTCACGCCGGACCCGGCGGAACCCGAGAAGCGCATCCACTTCCTGCATTGCGGCAACGCACGCCACCACAGCCTCGCGATCTTCGAGATGGCAATTCCGTCGGGCTGCGTGCACGTCATGGCCGAAGTGCCGGACATGACCGAAGTGGGCCGCGCACTCGATCGTGCGCAGCAGCACGGCACACCCATGTCGGCCACGCTCGGCCAGCACTGCAACGACCGCATGATCTCGTTCTACATGCGCACGCCGGGCGGCTTCGACCTCGAATACGGCTTTGGCGGCCTGGAGGTCGACTGGCACCAACACAACGCCTACGAAGCCACACGGGTCAGCCTGTGGGGCCACGATTTCAGCATTGGACGTCGCTAATTCCATGATCAAGACACTCGACAAAAGCATGAGCCCCGCCGACGTTGTGGCGCGGCTGACCGATGGCATGACGATCGGCATTGGTGGCTGGGGCCCGCGCCGCAAGCCGATGGCACTGGTGCGCGAAATCCTGCGCTCGCCGCTGAAGGACCTGACCATCGTGGCCTACGGTGGCCCGGACGTCGGCATGCTGTGTGCTGCCGGAAAGGTGCGCAAGGTGATCTACGGTTTCGTGTCGCTCGACGTGATTCCGCTGGAGCCGCATTTCCGCAATGCCCGCGAGAGCGGCGCGATTAACGTGTGGGAAGTCGATGAAGGCATGCTGCAACTGGGCCTGCGTGCCGCAGCCGCACGCCTGCCGTTCCTGCCGACGCGCGTCGGCTTGGGCACCGACCTGCTCACGCACAGCCCGCACCTCAAGACTGTGCGCTCGCCGTATGACGATGGCGAGGTGCTTCTGGCCATGCCGGCCATTCCGCTAGATGTCGCGCTGCTGCACGTCAACGAAAGCGACGTGAAGGGCAACACGCGCATCGACGGCCCGGACCCGTTCTTCGACGAATGGTTCGCGCGGGCCGCCAAGCAGTGCTACGTCAGCTGCGAAACGCTGACCCCATCGCTGGAGGAAGAAGACCTCGTCCGCGCCCGCAACAACCCGTTCGAACGCTCGCTGGTGACCGGTGTGGTGCATGCACCTGCCGGCGCGCACCCGACGTCGTGCGGGCCGCAATACGGCTTTGATGTGCCGCACCTGAAAACGTACTGCGCCAGTGCAGACCAGGACGCAGGCTTCGCAGCCTATCGCCAGGACGTGATCGGGAACAGCGAAGTCGATTACCTCGCCAAGATCGGCGGCACCGGCCACGTGCTGGGCCTGCCGCTGCCCGTCCTTTGACACCGACCTTTGACCCGCATTCAGGAGCCACTGTGAGCGTCAACCACGAATTCACTCTTGCCGAACTGATGATCGCGGCTGCGTCCCGCGTCTGGAATGACGACGGCGAGGTCCTGGCCACCGGCATCGGCGCCGGCCCGCGCATTGCTGCGGGCGTGTCCCGTCTGCTGCACAACCCGGGTCTGATGATGACCGACGGCGAAGCCTATCTGGTGGAACAACCCGTGCCGCTGGGCCGGCGCGAGCCGGGCTTCAAGGTGCGCGCCAGCGGCTGGATGGGCTACTCGCGCGTGTTCGACTGCCTTTGGGGCGGGCGCCGGCACGCGATGGTCATGCCCACGCAGATCGACCGCTTCGGCCAAGCCAACATCTCTCGCCTGGGCGGCACGCATGCGCAGCCGAAAAAGCAGCTGCTGGGCGCGCGCGGCTTCCCCGGCAACAGCATTAACCACGCCAACTCGTTCTTCGTGTCTGCGCACAGCACGCGCACGTTTGTGAAGGACGAGGTCGACATGGTCTGCAGCGTGGGCTACAACCCCGCGCGCCATATCGAAGGCATGCGCAGCTTTGCTGACCTGCGCATCATCGTGACCGACCTGTGCGTGATGGATTTCACCGGCCCGGACCACGCCATCCGCGTGCGTTCGCTGCACCCGGGCGTGAGCCTGGAGCAGGTGCGCGCCGCCACCGGTTTCGCACTGGCCAACGCCGCTGACGAGGCACTGCCCGAGACGCCCGCACCGAGCGCGGAAGAACTGGCCGTGATTGCCAAGCTCGATCCGCACAACCAGCGCGCCACCATCGTGCGTGACAACCCGCCGGGCCGCCGCGCTGCTGCGCAAGAGGCCACCGCCGCCGCATAACGCCACATTCGGGTACCGAGCAACGCCGCACCGGCAGCAACGACGAGAACACACCATGTCAACAGAAGCCATCACCCCCGAAGAACTCGGCCCGAACGCCGAGGTGCTGTATCAAGTCGCTGACGGTGTCGCCACGGTTACGATGAACCGGCCGCAGTACCACAACGCGCAGAACTCCAAGATGACGTATGCGCTGGATGAAGCCTTCCGCCGCGCGTCGTCTGACGATGCCGTGAAGGTCATCATCCTGCGCGGCGCCGGCAAGCATTTCTCTGCCGGCCATGACATCGGCACGCCGGGCCGCGACATCGACGAGACGTTCGAGCGCGCATCGCTCTGGTACGACCACGTCAACAAGCCGGGCGGCGAACTGCTCTATGCGCGTGAACAGGAGGTCTACCTGGGCATGTGCCGCCGCTGGCGCGATCTGCCCAAACCGACCATCGCCATGGTGCACGGCGCATGCATTGCCGGCGGGCTGATGCTGGCGTGGGTGTGCGACCTGATCGTGGCGTCGGACGATGCGTTCTTCTCCGATCCGGTAGTGCGCATGGGCATTCCGGGCGTGGAGTATTTCGCGCACGCCTACGAGCTGAACCCGCGCATCGCCAAGGAATTCCTCTTCACGGGCGACCGCATGGATGCCTCGCGCGCCTACCAGATGGGCATGGTGAACCGCGTGACCACGCGCGATGCGCTGGAGAGCACCACGCTGGCGTTGGCGCAGAAGGTGGCCACCATGCCGCGCCTAGGCCTGACGCTGACCAAGCAGGCGATCAACCACGTTGAAGAGCTGCAAGGCAAGCGTGCCGCGATGGACGCCGCCTTTGCGTGGCACCACTTCGCCCATGCGCATAACGAGCTGACGAGCGGCGACCGCCTGGGCGGCTACGACGCCCGTGCCATGGCGGCATCGCAGCGCGATGGTCGTGACGGCGGTGAGGGCAAGGAGCGTGCAGCATGAGCACCGCAATGAACACCTCGGCTCTGCACACGGTGCTGTGCGATCTGCTAGGCTGCCGTTACCCGATCGTCCAGACGGCGATGGGCTGGGTGGCCGATGCGCGCCTGGTGGCGGCCACGGGCAATGCCGGCGGTTTCGGCTTCCTGGCCGGCGCCACGCTGCTGCCTGGTGAGGTCGAACGCGAGATTCTGGCCGTCAAAGCGCTGAGCGGGCAACCGTTCGGGATCAACTTCCACATGTTCCAGCCGAACGCGGGCGAAGTGGTCGAGATGGCGATCCGCCACCGCCTGCGTGCCGTCAGCTACGGCCGTGGCCCGGACGCCCGCATGATCGGCAAGCTCAAGGAAGCCGGCATCGTCTGCATGCCCACCGTGGGCGCGGCCAAGCATGCCGCCAAGGCGGTCGAGCTGGGCGCCGACGTGGTGACCGTGCAGGGTGGGGAAGGCGGCGGCCACACCGGCGGCACCCCGACCACGCTGCTGTTGCCGCAAGTGCTGGATTCCGTGCGCGTGCCCGTGGTGGCGGCGGGCGGCTTCTTCGATGGGCGTGGCTTGGCGGCCGCGCTCGCTTACGGCGCGGCCGGCATCGCCATGGGCACGCGTTTCCTGATGTCGAGCGATTCGCCCGTGCCGGCTGCCACGCTGCAGCGCTACGTGGCTGTCAAGGACGCCGGCAAGATCCGCGTCTCGCTCGCCATCGACGGCCTGCCGCAACGCATGATCGACAACCCGCTGCTGTTGGAGCTGGAAGCGGCCGGCCCGCTGCGCCGCACGTGGCTGGCGCTGGCAGCAGCCCACAAATGGCGTCAGCGCACCGGCATGCGGGCCTCCCAGATGCTCGCCACCGGCTGGCGCGCGATGCGCCAGCACGACTACAGCGCTGCGCAGGCCATGATGGCCGCCAATGCGCCCGTGCTGATCCAGCGCGCAATGGTGGAAGGCCACCCGGACGAAGGCGTGCTGCCCAGCGGGCAGGCCGCTGCGGCCATCGGCGCGCTCGACTCCTGCGAACAGATCATCACGCGCATCGCCGCCCAGGCACAGGCGCGCCTCGACGCATTGCATGCAACGGCACCAGCAGCGGCGCGTGCGCCGCAGGCCGCCGCTGACGCCACTCTCTAACGAGCCCCGCTTTTTCCGCTTCCATGACGACACCTCAAACCAACAGCGCACGCGCATCCGCTGCTGCGCCTTTCAAGATCGACGTGCAGGACGGCATTGCCGAACTGGTGATCGACCACCCGCCCGTCAACGCGCTGAACAGCGCCGGCTGGCATGCGCTGGCCAAGGCCATCGAGCAGCTTGGCCAAAACCCAGACGTTCGCGTGATCGTGCTGCGCGGCGAAGGCCGCGGCTTTTGCGCGGGCGTCGACATCAAGGAACTGGCCGCCTATCCGCAGCGCATCGTGGACGTCAACGCCGGCAACTACGAAACGTTCCGTGCAGTGCACCGCAACCCGGTGCCGGTCATCGCTGCTGTGCACGGCTTCGTGCTGGGTGGTGGCATCGGCATCTGCGGTGCGGCCGACATCATCGTTGCCTCGGAGTGCGCCACCTTCGGCGTGCCCGAAATCGACCGCGGCGCCATGGGCGGCGGTGCACACCTGCAGCGCATGTTCGGTGTGCAGAAGGTGCGGACCATGTACTTCACGGGTGACCCGATCGACGCGGCCGAAGCCTATCGCCTGGGCGCGGTCGAAAAGGTCGTGACGCGCGCCGAGCTGCGTGACGCCGCGCTGGAGATGGCCCGCAAGATCGCTGCGAAGAGCCCAGCCATGGTGCGTCTGGCCAAGGAAGCGCTCAACGGTGTGGAAGACGGCAACCTCGAAGACAAGTACCGCTGGGAGCAGGGCTTCACCCTGCAGGCCTACATGACCGCCGATTCCACCGAGGCGCGCGACGCGTTCGTGCAAGGGCGTGAGGCGCGCTTCGATGGCGATTCCAAAGCCGCCGCTTGAGCATTCAGAACAAGGACATCGACATGAAACAAGCCTATATCGTCGACGCGCTGCGCACGCCAGTCGGGCGCCGCAAGGGCGGACTGTCGCACGTGCACGGTGCCGACCTGGGTGCCTTCGTGCTGAAGGAACTGGTTGGCCGCAATGCCATTCCCGCTGAAGACTACGACGACGTGGTGTTCGGCTGCTGCGACACCATTGGCCCGCTGGCCGGTAATATCGGCCGCAGCGCGTGGCTGGCGGCAGGGCTGCCGCTGCAGGTGCCCGGCGTGACGGTGGATCGCCAGTGCGGTTCGTCGCAGCAGGCCGTGCACTTTGCCGCGCAAGCCGTAATGAGCGGCAACCAGGACGTGGTGATTGCCGGCGGTGTGCAGACCATGACGCAGATCCCCATCTCGTCGGCCATGCTGGCCGGCCAGGCACTGGGCTTCACCGATCCGTTCTCGGGCAGCGAAGGCTGGCGCGCGCGCTTTGGCAATGCACCGGTGTCGCAGTTCCACGCCGCGCAGATGATTGCCGACCACTGGAACCTCTCGCGCGAGGCAATGGAAGCCTTTGCGCTGGAGAGCCACCGCCGCGCCGTGGTGGCCATCGAAGAAGGCCGCTTCACGCGCGAGATCGTGCCGTTCCAGGGCGTTTCGCGCGACGAGACGCCGCGTCCGGACACCACCCTGGCCAAGATGGCCACGCTGGAGCCGCTGATGCCCGCCGGCAAGCTGACCGCCGCCGTGTCGAGCCAGACGGCCGACGCCGCTGCCGCGCTGCTGGTGGTCTCGGAAGACGCGCTCAAGCGCTACAACCTCAAGCCGCGTGCCCGCATCGTGCACATGAGCGTGATGGGTGACGACCCGGTCTGGATGTTGACGGCCCCGATTCCTGCCACCAAGCGCGCGCTGGAGCGCAGCGGCTTGCGTATGGACCAAATCGACGCGGTGGAAATCAATGAAGCCTTCGCCTCGGTCGTCATGGCCTGGCTGGCTGAGACGGGCTACTCCGCAGAGAAGACCAATCCGAACGGCGGCGCCATCGCGCTGGGCCATCCGCTGGGCGCCACCGGCGCGCGGCTGATGACCACACTGCTGCACGAACTGGAGCGTACTGGCGGCCGCTACGGGCTGCAGACCATGTGCGAAGGCGGCGGTGTCGCCAACGTGACGATTATCGAGCGCCTCTAAGGCACTCGCGCAAGAACAGGAGCAAGCAATGGGAATCTGCGACGGACGTACCGTCATCATCACCGGTGCAGGCGGCGGCCTGGGGCGCGCGTATGCGCTGGCCTTCGGTGCCGAGGGTGCCAATGTGGTGGTCAACGATATTCGCCGCGAGGCTGCCGAGGCGGTGAGCGAAGCGATTCGCGCGGCCGGCGGCAAGGCGATCGCCAACGACGACGACATCACGAAGCTGGCCACGGCACAGCGCATCATCGATGCCGCCGTGGAAGCGTTTGGTGAAGTGCATGTGCTGGTGAACAACGCCGGCATCTGCCGCGACCGCATGTTCGTCAGCCTGTCGGAAGAGGACTGGGACGAGGTGATGCGCGTGCACCTGCGCGGCCACTTCTGCCTGGCCAACCTGCTGGGCAAGCGCTGGCGCGATGCCTCCAAGGCGGGTGCCGCGGTGGACGCACGCATCATCAACACCAGTTCCGGCGCCGGGCTGCAGGGTTCGGTGGGCCAGTCCAACTACGCCGCCGCCAAGGGCGGCATTGCCAGCCTCACGCTGGTGCAGGCGGCCGAACTGGCACGCTACGGCGTCACCGCCAACGCGCTGGCACCGGCCGCGCGCACCGGCATGACCGAAGGCGTGTTCGGCGAAATGATGAAGGCGCCCAAAGATGGCTTTGACGCCTTCGACCCGGCCAACGTCGCACCGCTGGTGGTGTGGCTGGGCAGCGCAGAGTCGCGCCACGTGACCGGCCAGATGTTCGAGGCCGCTGGCGGCAAGATCTCGATCGCAGACGGCTGGCGCACGGGCCCCGAGCAAGACAAGGGCGCGCGCTGGGAACCGGCTGAACTGGGCGCGGCGATCGGCAAGTTGCTGGCTCAGGCCCAGCCGGCGCAGAAGGTTTACGGCACCTGAGCGAGCACGACGATGGAACTTTCGCTTTCGCTCGAGCAGGAAATGATTCGCGACACCGCGCGTGAGTTTCTCGACGCGCGCAGCGATTCCGCCGCGGTGCGCAGGGTGGTGGATGCCGAAGCGCTGGCTCCGGGACACGACCCCGAACTCTGGCGCGAGGTTGCCGAACTGGGTTGGTGCGGTATCGCCTTGCCGGAAGACGCCGGCGGCGCAGGGCTGGGCGCGCCCGAACTGGTGCTGCTGATGGAGCAGATGGGCCGGCGCCTGGCGTGCGTGCCGTACTGGTCGAGCGTCTGTCTGGCCGCCCCTGCGCTGCAGGGCGGCCTGGCACCGGCGGCGGCACAAGCCTGGCTGGAGCCGCTGGCGCCGGGCACCGCGCGTGCCGCTCTGGTGCTGCCTGCGTGGACAGCACCGGATGCGGCAGGGCAACTCGCGCAGCGGGCGCTGTCTGTGTGGGCCGAAGCCGGTGAGGGTGGTTTCGTGCTGCACGGCCGTGTCGATCAGGTCTTTGATGCAGTGGGTGCCGACTGGCTGCTGGTGCCCGCACGCATCGACGACGGCGCAGGCGGTCTGGCGCTGTTCTGGCTGGACGCCACAGCGCTGGCGAACAACCCGCACGTCTCCGTACAGCCGCTGCAGACGCTGGATCGCACCCGTGCGCTGGCGTCGGTCGTGTTCGACGCACTGCCGGTCGATGCAGGCGGCTGCCTGGCCCGCGGCCCCGAGGTGGCGCGTGGTATTGGCGCGGCCCTGTGGCACGGCACCCTGATGCTGGCGGCCGAGCAGCTTGGCGGCGCGCAGCAGTGCCTGGATCTCACAGTGGCGTACGCGGCGGAGCGCATCCAGTTCGGCCGGGCCATTGCCTCCTTCCAGGCGGTCAAGCATCGCTGCGCACAGATGATGGTGATGACCGAAGCTGCGCGCTCCGCCATTCACGGCGCCGCGCACGCATGGCAAGCCGCCATCGCTGCAGACGACGAGGCTGCCGTGCACGGGGCGCGTCTGGACATTGCCGCAGCACGCATCGCGGCCGACGAGGCCTTCGCCTTCGCCACACAGGAGGCCATCCAGTTGCACGGCGGTGTGGGCTTCACCTGGGAATACGACCCGCAGCTGTATTTCAAGCGCGCGCAGGCGGCCGCAAGCTGGCTGGGCGGTACGGCCGCGGCACTCGACTGCATTGCCGACGCGCTGGCCGCATGACGGTGGCCATGGTGGCTGTGGGGCGCTGTCGCCCGGCCGCCATGCGCAATGACTGGCGAATCAACGATTGAGAACGAGCATGACTTCAGTGGATTGCTGCGCCCCGGACACCAGCGAAGCTGCGCTGCGCGAATCGGTGGCGGCGTGGATGGCGGAACATCTGACCGGCGAATTCGCCTGCCTGAAACACCGCGGCGGACCGGGCGACGAAGAAGCGTTTCCCGAACTGCGCAAGGCCTGGGAGCGCAAGCTGGCCGAAGGCGGCTGGACCTGCGTGGGCTGGCCCGAGGCGCACGGCGGACGCGGCATGTCGGTGATGGAGCAGGTGGCCTTTCAGGAGGAATACGCGCGCGCCGGCGGTCCGGGCCGTATGGGCCATATCGGCGAAGGCCTGATCGGTCCCACGCTGATCGCCTACGGCACCGAAGAGCAGAAGGCGCGCTTCCTGCCCGGCATCCGCAACGGCACCGAACTCTGGTGCCAGGGCTATTCCGAGCCCGGTGCCGGCTCCGACCTGGCCAACGTGCGCACCCGCGCCGAGCGCGACCCCGCCACCGGCGACTGGATCGTGACGGGCCAGAAGGTCTGGACATCGCTCGCGCACGAATCGGAATGGATCTTTGTGCTGGCGCGCAGCGAAGCCGGCTCGCAGGGCAACCGCGGGCTGATCTTCCTGCTGATGCCGCTGGACCAGCCGGGCATCGAAATCCGCCCGATCCGCCAGATGGGCGGCGGCGCGGAATTCAACGAGGTGTTCTTTGACGGCGCCCGCGCCAAAGCCGCTGATGTAGTGGGCGCACCCGGAGAGGGCTGGCGCATCGCCATGGCGCTGCTGGGCTTCGAGCGCGGCATTTCCACGCTCGGCCAGCAGATGCAGTTTGCGCATGAACTCGGCTGGATCGTCGATGCCGCGCGCGAGAACGGTGCGTGGAACCAGCCGGCGCTGCGCCAGCGCATTGCACGCGCTTGGGGCGGCCTGCGGGTCATGCGCTACAACGCGCTGCGCATGCTGGCAGGCGCGCAGCAAAGGGACAGCGGCGCGCTGCAGCGCGAGGCACTGATCTACAAGTACTACTGGTCCAACTGGCACCGCGGCCTGGGGCAACTCGCACTCGACGTGCTCGGCCCTGCCGCCAACCTCATCGACGAAACCGACACGCGCCGCACCCGCCTGCAAGGCATGGCGCTGTTCTCCCGCGCCGACACCATCTACGCGGGCACCAACGAAATCCAGCTCAACATCATTGCCGAGCGCGGCCTGGGTATGCCGCGCGAGGCACGGGGACAAGCATGAACACCATTTCCAACGACGCCGCTGTGCCGACGGCAGCACAAGGCGTGCGCGCCGCACCCGCCTACGTTCCCGGCCACGGCCTGCTGAAGGGCAAGAGCGTGCTGATTACGGCGGCGGCCGGCGTCGGAATCGGCTTTGCAGCCGCGCGCCGGTGTGCGGAGGAAGGCTGCCGCGCGCTGATGATCTCTGACATCCACCCGCGCCGGCTGGAAGAGGCCGTGGCCAAGCTGCGCGAAGAGACAGGCCTGGAGGCCATTTACGGCCAGCTGTGCAACGTTGCCGATGAAGCCCAGGTGCAGGCCCTCGTTGCCGCGGCAGAGGAAACGCTGGGCGGCACTGACGTGCTGATCAACAACGCGGGC
>F21B_10032012_pt1 | contig 14108 bp, 16 predicted proteins | sample RepKananBrdUF21B_FD_10803 | JGI IMG/M metagenome (IMG submission 10803) | reverse complement strand
CCGGCTGAAGCCGGTCGCCGCCTGCTGTAGGCGTCGTCTCTTGCGCTTTGACGGGCTCCACCTCGCCGGTGGAGCCGACGCCACATCAGAACGGGTTTGTCAGGAACGGCCGGGGCCAGATGTGACAGGGCTGGCTCACGGAGCAGTGGAGCTTGGTCAGGGCTGGGAGGCTGCCTGATGCGTCGAGCAATTCGTTCTGTACCACGAGCCCGCCGATCAGCAGGACGGTCGCGAGGAAGAACAGCGGGCTCTGGATGAGCCGGGTGAGGGTGCGATAGGGCGCGAAGCTTTGAGCCGCCGCATCAACGGCATCGCTGAAGGGGCGCAGAAGCCGGTAACGGCTCGGCAGTAGGGCGTACAGAGCCAGCACGGCGATAATCGCCAGGATGATGCCCCGCACCTGGAGCTGCTCGCCGATGCCGAGCGCGATGATGTTCTGACGAAGCAGGTCGAGCCGGCGTGTCAGAGGGGTGTCCTCGGGATTGAAGCCCTCGACGCTCGCGGCGACGAGCTCCGAGGCGGGCACCAGCGTGAGGCCGATCGGACCGGCGCGGGTGACCGGCGGGATGAGCTGGAAGAGCACGAAGAAAGCCAGGCCGAGGGTGGCCAGGACGGCGATGGCCTTGCGGACGTTGAAATTGGGCATGCGTGTGTTCCCTGTGTTGGTGGAACACAAGGAGCACATGTTCGCGTGGCCTCGTCAAAGACTAGCTTGCGACAAAGTTAATTTAACTCTGACACAATGACATGGGAATGATTGGGTGGCAAGGGCATGGTCGGGATTTGGTTAACAAAAGGTTAAGTACACGGTTGCTGTTATACGACCCGATTGCTGGTTCACTGTGTCTGCGGTCGAGCTGCTCTCGGCAGTGGCCACTTCCAGGGTCGTGGGACGCTAACAGAACAGCACGCCGACTGAACGCATTGCCGAGCTGGCGTGACGCCATTCGCATAAGGGGCATTTACGGAACCCGCCAAGAAGTAGTGGGCGGGGTGGCGGGCTCTGACACCTTCGCCGACATGGCCAGCGGGTGGAAGTGCGCTATAACTCAATTGGGCGATGTCAGCCGTTCCCTTGTGCCTTTCGGACAGGACCGGAGCCTGGTGGCTGTGCAGTTCTCGTGTGTCAGATTGCGGTTAAAGCCGCGCAGCCTGGACTAGCCTCCGGCAGTTCAGCCGCGCTTGTCAGGAAGTTGCTGGCCCGATCCGCCCTGGTTCTGCCGGTCCATCATGGTCTACATCATCTTGTTGCAGTTCCCCCCTCATCTTCGACATGTCCTGCATCATCGGCATCATCCCGTCCTGCATCATGCTCTTGTCTGAGGGCGCCGGGGGCGTTGTGACAGGCTCGGCCGAGGCCGCGGCGATCTCGGCAACCAGACCAGCACCGAGGAATGCAGAGGTTACGAATTTCGAAGTCTTGGACATAGGTTTCTCCTCTCGTCCGGTGAGTGTGAGTTCAGTCCTGGCCTCGCACTACTCGCGTGCGAAGACCTTCGTGACGCTGTCCCCGATTTCGTAGACCGTGAACGGCTCCGCCTTCTCGCCATCCATGCCGGGTGAGCCCGCGGGCATGCCGGGCAGCGAGATGCCCTTGATAGCCGGCCGCTCCGCCAGCAATCGCTTGACCTGCGCCACCGGCACGTGTCCCTCGACGACGTAGCCGTCGATGAGGAAGGTGACCGGAATACGCCGCAGAAGCATGTCTGGCACGCTCGCATCGTGCTGCTGAGCGCCGATGATCTGGGTACTCATGCGATCATGCGTGAGGCGGGCGTGTCCAAGACCGCATTCTGGCGCTGGCAGGAGCGCTTCGCACAGGAGGGCCTTGATGGGCTCCTTCGCGACAAGACACGGCCAGCCCGCATCCCGTCCCTCGGACCGGAGGTGGCGGCGCGCGCGTGGTGGCCCTGACCCATGCTGATCCGCCCGGCGAGACTACGCATTGGACCGCGGCTGCCATGACCCAGGCCGCATCCATCAGCGTCTCGTCGGTGCAGCGGATCTGGCGCGGGCACAGCCTGCAGCCGCATCGGGTGCGGCAGTTCAAGCTTTCCAACGACCCAGCCTTCGCCGCCAAACTGCGCGACGGGTTCCCATCGAACCTGTTCGATGGGTGCCCTGGTGGTCGGGCTCTACGTCGATCCACGGGCTCATGCCGTGGTGCTCCCCCTCGACGGAAAGTCGCAGATCCAGGCGCTCACCCGAACGCAGGACCCGTTGCCGATGAAGCCGGGTCACATCCGTGTAGCCCAGTTCGCCTCAGATCCGGTCAATCGGCAGCGTTTCGTCTGACAGGAGCGCCTTCGCCTAGCGTATCAACACGCTGCACTGAAGGTCGGCATAGCGCGTGCCCGTCTCTTCCAGGCGACGCTGCAGCGTCCTGCGTGAGAGGCCGAGGCGGCCAGCAGTCCCGTCGATCGTGGAGCGGGCCTCATCCAGCCCAAGTTCGATCAGGTGCGCGACGCTGGCCGCACCTGTCGATCAACAGCGGCGCACTCCAGCCACGATGCCGCTGCGCGCTACGTGATGTGGGTCTCCCTCAATGAGCGTTGGTATTAGTCGCCTAAATTGAGTTGCATCCTAGCCACAGAAGGACTGGAACCTCCGGGCGTTTTGCTAATGCATGTTGCCCTGTCAGGGCATTCGTGTTCACAATGAAGTCGGCACTGGAGCACAACCAGTGCGCACCCATGATTATTTGTAAATCATTATACATGGGTTAAAGCAAATTTGTGCGGCACAGAGTTGAATTGGAGCATCGCTCCTAACACTGTGCAATCTTACGGTCTCGAAACTCCGGAGATAACAATGAGGCTCTTAAAGGTCTCGCTCCTTGGATCTGTCGCGGTAACATCCGCGATAACTGGGGCGCAAGCGGCCGATTTGCCGATCAAGAAGGCAGCGCCGATCGAGTATGTCCGCGTTTGCTCTGCCTATGGAGCGGGCTTCTTTTATATCCCTGGGACAGACACGTGCCTTCGTGTCTCGGGTCGTGCCCGCTTCGAGGTTGGGTACAACGAGGGATATTCGCGCAACCAAGGCGCAGGTGACACAACCGGTTACCGTGGTCTCGCCCGCATCAACCTCGATGCCCGCACCCAAACCGGCTACGGCACACTTCGTGCTTTCGTTCGACTCGAGTTCGCATCGCGAACGGGTTATTCCAATTTTGCGTCCGGCACGCAAACGCGGATCGGGAACGCATTTTCGGCACTTGGCCAGGACCAGTTCGGTCGAGCACAGCAGTTTGTGAGCACCGAAAAGGCGTTCATCCAGTTCGCTGGTCTTACCGCCGGTCGCGCCTCCTCGTTCTTCGACTTCTACGCAAATGATTACGAGATTATTGGCGGGGCCCTCGGATCAAATCTCGCTTCGACGAACCTTCTTGCCTACACCTCTAAGCTCGGCGACAGCGGCTTCTCAGCGTCGCTTTCGCTCGAGGATCCGACCTTCCGCAAGAACACGATTTTTTCTGCATCTGTAGCAGCCGCGAATGCCGCTGCGGGAACTTCGTCCTTCGCTACTTTTGGCGCTCTCAACGCACCCTCACCTGTGTTCCTTGGATTTAATGCCGCCGGGCAGCCGACAGGTGTAGGCTTCGTGGACGTAATCGAGCGTAATCGCATGCCCGACTTCGTCGGCGCGCTGCGTTATGATGCTGCTTGGGGTTCAGCTCAGGTGTCAGCAGCAGTCAAGGATGTCAACACTGGCAATTTTTTGCCAAACCAATTCTTGGGTACGACGGGTGACGGTGCTGCGCTTACTGCAGCCAACGCAGTGAGTCGCCAGCGTCCGTCCACCGAATACGGATGGGCAATTCAAGGCGGCGTAAAGTTCAACCTTCCCTTCATCGCACCAGGAGACGGCCTCTACTTACAAGGCGCATATGGAGAGGGCGCTACTTTATATACTGGGTACTCGAACTACTCAGGATCATACGCCAGCAACACTAGCAATGTGAGTGGCGCTTCATTTAACCAATTTTTCAATGACTCAACATTGAATCCCCTTACTGGGCGGCTGGAGCTATCTAGAAGCTTCACTGTAGTTGGCTCTTACCTCCATTACTGGACCCCGGAGTGGCGTTCGGCGTTCTTTGCCAGCTACGGCGAGCTTTCTCAAGCACCAGGTGCACGTGCAGCACAAGGGATTGCAAGCGCGCTGGTTGGCGGTGGTCCTGGTGCTCCGGGAACGCGAACTTTTGCCCTGAACCAGACTCTGCGTGATACCTACCAGATCTATACTGGTGCAAGTGTCATTTGGTCTCCAGTTAAGGACCTCGATATCGGGCTTGAGGGAATCTATACAAAAATTGGTGTTACGAACGGAAGAGTAGTCGATTTGAACAAGAGCTTTGGAGTGTCACAAACCAATATTCCGCTAAGCGCTCGCACCGTGAGTTCATTTGACACTGTGCAGCTGCGCATGAGAGTCCAGCGGGACTTCTAATACAGAGCCGACTTGACAAGTGCGTCTATAAAGACTAAGATCTATATGAGACCTGTAAAAACTCAGCTCGGCCTTTGGGCCGAGCTTTTTTGTTTTAGAGCTGTTCCCGCTTACGTAGCGATGGCCAAGTCGTTGTCGTAGCCGGCGGCGGCGAGGCTGTTGCGGCACTCGTCCGGGGTGAAGCGGGTGAGGGCATGCCGGATGGTGTCCCAGAGGTCGGGCACGGTGCGGGCGGCTGCGCTCCGCAGCAGCGTTTTCAGCTTGGCAAAGATCTGTTCGATCGGGTTGAACTCGGGGCTGTAGGGCGGAAGGTAGAGCAGCCGCGCGCCGGCCGCCTCGACCCACTCGCGGATGCCGCTGAGCTTGTGAGCTTGCAGGTTGTCGAGGATCACAGTGTCGCCGGGCCGCAGCACCGGGACGAGGCGGTTGGCGACGTAGTCGCGAAAGCGCTGGCCGTTTGTGGCGCCATCCGCAAGGTCGAGGGTGCGCAGAGTGCCGGTGACAGTAGTCGTTTTGTAATGGCCCTGGGGTACGAGGAGCCGGCAGCGCTCGCCGCGCGGGGCGTGGCCGTAGCGGCGGGCCATGTTGGTGGCGGCCGCCGTCTCGTCGAGGAAGACGAGCTTGTCGTGGTCGAGGTCGGGCTGAGTCTCGAACCACGCCTCACGCGCCGCCCTCACGTCGGCCCGCTCCTGCTCAGCCGCGTACTGCGCCCCTTTTTACGGTTGATCCCATGGCGAGCGAAGAAGCGTGACAGCCCGCTCGTGCTGGTCTGCACGCCATGCCCGGCCAGGGCGTCGCGCAACTCGCCGAGGCAAGCGTTCGGGCCGGGCCTCGTCGAGGGAGAGGATCAGATCCGTATGCGCCTCGACCGCCGGCAGGCGGTCGTCGCCGTGTGTCGGTTTGGGGGCGACGTGACCCTGCTGCGCAAACCGTCGCGACCAGCGGCTGGCGCTCGACACGCTCACCCCGAACCGCGCCGCCGCCTGATGGAAGGAAGCGCCCTCTGTCACGGCCGCCAGACGCGCTCGCGCAGATCGACAGACAACCGTGAAGGCATCGCTGGCTCCTTCACCGGTCAACGCTCCAGCCACCGTCCTGTCGCAACACCGCCGGGCACGGCTCTAAGGAGGCGTGGCGCACGACCTGAGCCCGCGGCATGGCCTGCCAGAATACCGACGATGACTGGGAGATGAAGGAGCTCGCGCGCTGAGGCGGGGCAGCGGACGGGCGGCCCGATAGCCAAGATTACAACTCGGAATACCTCCAGCCGGGACCGCCTCAGCGCTGACCACGGACCACCTCGGGCCGAACTGGTGCGCCCACCTTGCCCATCCGTCGCTCCAATAGGCCAGCGCGCAGGAGGTCGAGCATGCGCCGGCCATTCACAAGGAACAGGATGGCAGCCAGTCCCAGATAGATCCAGGCGAGCATAGTCAGCGTTGTGACTGTGCGGGCCTCATCGTTCCGGTAGATGAAGGCTAGCCCGACTTGCACACCGAACAGACCCACCAGAGCTACGGCCGACCCTAAGCCGAGGCGCAGGCGCAGGAGCAGCGCCAGGGCGAACAGTGACTGCGCAGCGGTCAGGAAGAACTCCTCGGCCTGGCGGGCATCGAGCGGCAGGGCCGCCACTGCGCCTGCACCGAGGCTCATGGCTAGCGGTAGCATGCCGACGAGCAGCGTCCACTGGTTGATCTTGTCGCTGACCAGGGCTCCGAGCCCATTGGCAGCGCGGCCCGCCACCACGAACAAGACTGCGATCGTGACGGCTGGCGCCTCGCTCGCCAGGGGGGCCAGCCACTGGATCAGGAGGAACTCGTTGAGGCCGAGAAGCCGGCCCGAATGCACCATGGCCTCGGCGAACGGCTCGGCCGAGGCAAGGATGATTACGCAGGCGACAAGGGTCAGCGCTGCCATGAATGTCCATTGCTTGCGGACTGGCAGCGCATTCAACGCAGCAGCCGGACCAGGCTCCTCGTCCTCATCCGCTCCGGGCGCGCCCTGTACGCGCCAGATGTAAGCTCCGAAAAGCGCGGCCAGGACGGCGAAGTCGAGCAGCGTGATGTTGTCCTTTAGGACAATGACGAAGGCGTATAGGCTTGCTATCAATAGGAATGAAACCTCGACCGCGTTGCTACGCGACAACTCGACCTCCCGCCCGCCGCCACGTGCCCAGTGCACCGCCACCAGCAACGGCCAGCCTAAGCCGACCAAGAGCCGGTTCGCACCGGTCATGTTCGCGGCGGCGTAGTGAACGTACGGTGAGCCAGGACCCGCCTTGCCAGCCTGGAAGGCATAGTACAGGTCGACTGCGTACTCGGGCAGGACCGTCACCAAAGCGACGGCGGCAATGATCAGACCTCGCGAGACGTGGCGTTCGGCCGCCTCGGCGCCCCACGAGAGTAGAAAGCCGGCCGACAGGATCGCGACGCCATAGGCTGCGGTTTCGCCAATGGGTCCCACCTTTGCGCCCATCAGGCGCAGCGCGAGCGCCGGTACCGCCGCCAGCACCGCGGCCGCCACCAGCACCAAGAAACGTCGCATCGTGATTCTCCGTCAGGATGGTCGGCGGACTGACGCCGAAGGCTCGGGAGCGAATACGGCGAGGGCCCGCGGCAGAAGCTCGAACAGCGCCGGCGTCATCGTCTTGATCTCGCCGCCCGTGTTGATCGGCAACGGCTCGGTGCGAACCTGGATGGGGTCGAGGCTGCAGAAGGCCCGCACGTCCGGCAGGCCACGCTGGCGTTCGCCCCGGAAAAACGGCAGCATGGGCTAGCCGCCACCAGCAGCAATGCGCCTCAAAGCTGTATAAGAGCGCCTAACAGAACCGTTTGATCTGATTGAGGGTGATGAGGCTGGCGGCGAGGCTTGTGAAGGCGTCGTAGATGTCGGCGCGGCGCTCGTAGCGGATGGGCAGGCGGCGGAAGCGGTTGAACCACGCGTGGGTACGTTCCACGACCCAGCGGTGGCGCCCAAGCTTCTGGCTGCTTTCGATGCCCTTGCGGGCGATGTGGGGCACGATCCCGCGTGCGCGACACTCCTGCCGCCGCGCCTTGGCATCATAGGCCTTGTCGGCATGCAGTTTGCCGGGGCGTTGGCGCGGGCGTCCGCGCCGGCCGTTGCGCAGCGGCGGAATGGCATCGAGGGTCGGCGCCAGCAACTCGTCCCGCAGCCACAGCCCATCTCCGCCGGAAGCATCTCCCAGGGCAGGCCGGAGCGCAGCAAGAACAGGATGCCCGTCAGCGCACCCCGATTATCGAGCGGAGACCGTCCGCCCTTCGGGCGCGGCTGAGGCGGAGGCAGAAGCGATACAATCTCAGTCCAGAGATCGTCGGGAAGCAGAGGTCGAGCCATGAACCACCAACCCACCATCCGGCGCTTCGTGCCGTTCTGTTAGGCGCTCTAAATCGAAGCAGCCGTCGTCGATCTGTGCCCCCTCGTACAACGCCATCCCTCCGCCATAGAAGACGTCGTTGAAGACCGCAAGCTGCCGGAGTGGCATCCGCTCTCAGAGCGTGCCGCAGCGTATCTCAGCCACGAAGGGCTTGGCATGGAGAAGGGCCTGGGTGGCGGCGTTGGGATAGCCGCGGCGCTCCTAGCGCCGCTTCGAGAGCGCGGTGAGTCGCCGCGTAAGCTCGATGTTCAACCCGAGACGGGTACGTTCGCGAACAGGGGGCTGTTGACTCGGCTGAGGTCAATGTAACGGATTTGACCTGCCTGGGTGTTGCCGGCCGCCGCGATGGGATCGGGGAGGTACCCAAGGTGCGGGCCAAGTCATTGGCCGTGCCCAAGGGCAGAATGCCGAGCCGTAGCTGGGCAGCCAACGCCCCCTCCCGGACCGTGTTGACGCTTCCATTCCGGCTTCGCCCGCTGAGGAGCAGGAGGGTGCGTTTCGGAAGCCCTTGCAACGCGCGCATCTGCCCGAACTCGGGTGCCCCAGCGCGGGTGCCGCTGGTATTCAGTATCAAGCCTGCACCGCGCACAAGGATCGAACCGATACTGGTCCTTGCCTAGTGCGGAGGTCCGAATGTCCGAGACAGGTGGGCATATAATGCCGCAAAACTAACCCTTGCATCGCATGTCCCCTGACGTGTCCGTTGGATCGATAACGCACTCCTGTCGTCTACGAGTTCGAAACCCAATCCGACCCGTCATCTGAGACCCTGCTCAGCCAATCTCCCTGAACTGTCCACCGAAACGGGGCAAACCCACAATAGCATGGAGCCTGCACAATGGTCAGCCGATTGTGGGACGAGGAATGCGATCACCAGCACCATCGCGTCTGCGCCTAGGCCCCGCGCTGCTGCGAATTGACCTGCCAATAGGCTTGGGGCAGCAGGGCGCACTGAGCTTCTGCGGTCGATCAAGACGCAGCAATAGCGGAAGGGTGATGTGCTGTGGAAGATCAGGTTGTTCCGACTCGCATCAGCATGGAGCGGCAGGAGTTTAAATCCTTGTCGAAGGATGCGCCGCAGGTCTCGCAGACGTACTGGTGAGTGAAGGGCGACGCCGCGTAGTTGACCGGTTTTTGGCAGGAATGGCAAACGCGGTCCTTGGCGGCATCGCTGAAGATGATGTTGGTACCGACCTTCTGGGCACGTTCGATCACAAACTTCCTAAGAATTGAGATGGCAGCAACAGTGCGATAGTGCCGGGCGGCCGCCGGAAGGGGGTTCTCCCCTCCGCTTGGCTTGTCGACGCGACTTAGGGCGGACAAGTCCAAGACGTTTATGGTGATCGAGCTCGCGTCCTCGACGATGTCACGGGCGAACTGACGATATTGATCGTTCCGGCGCCGAATAATTTTGTCTCGCTGATTTCTTTCCCAGAGACGAAGCCTCTTGTCCTCGCGCCGCCACTTCTCAAACTGAGAGTACGCCTCCGGATGCCACTCGGAATGGTGGCTCCACTCCGCCGCCAAATCAACGAGCCGGGAGGTAGCTGCTGGCAGCGGCTGTATCGCTCGAAACTTTCCTGCGAGTGGTTCCGGCGCTCCTGACCAATCCAGGGACATCAGCCACTGGAGTGCAGCGTCTCTCAAGCCCTGCCGTTTTCCTCTCAGTGAGTCGGTCAACGCAAATCCCTCTAAGACGACGTTGGGTGTGGTGAAGAAGCGTGCTCCCTGTTTGATATTGCTCGCGAGCGTAGCGACGCGAATGCCGTCCGGAAGTCGGCGCCATCCGAGGTGTACTGCCCTGCGTTGACCATTTGGTGCAGGGCTCCTAGCTGGGGAGTCTCGCGTACACGTAAAGACAACCTGCCAACGCCATCCCTCCTCGCACCTCCGCCGAGTCACGACGACCGTTTTAATCCGGCAATCCTGTGGAATAGGACGGTGCATAATCATCGGCCAGCTGACAGTGCGTCGCTCGCCTTGTTGCGTGAAGATGGTCGCCGTTATGATAGTTCTTTGGAGACGCTTGCGCACGCCACGACTTGAATGCGACCATGCGTCCTCTGGCAGGGGCCTAACGGTCACTTGTGAGTGCCCCCCGCCGAAGAGATCAGCAACGCTCATCCCTCCTTGGATCTGATTCGTAATTCTCCCACTCCCATCGAAAGTCTTGGCTCGGATTTCACCGCCCTCCCTCAGCGCCCGGCTACGGGCTTGCTCATAAGCATTGACCACCGCATTGTAATTGCCCCACCATAAGCCGCTACCCTGACGAGCAAGCTTGACTTCGGCTCGACGGCTGCTCTCAACCGAGCGGAGTTCGTTCTTGACCCTCACACGGACCTGCTTGCTTAGAGAGGCCGCAGTCCTTCGGAGTTCCCTGAGCTTGCCCCCAAGATCCGCAAGGCTTTCGTTGATAGGGGCGATGTATGATTTGCCCTGACCGGACGCGCGCATTTTAGTGCGCCTTGCAATTAGAGAGGCTTGTTCACAAAGCACGGCGGAGATTTTCGCAGACGTTTCTGTGATAGCGGGATCATTTTGCATAATCTTTTGGTATTGGCCCCTGGCACCGCGTTCGATCTCGACGAGAGCGTTCCAGAGATCGACCATTCTGCCTAATTCTGCGCTGCAGTCGTCTCCCCAATCGAGCGGTTCTAGAAGCCCATATTGCCTCACCACGACTTCAGTGCCAGCTGGCTCTGGGGCTACGGGACTATGACGCGCAAAATTGATAGTGGGTTCTAATTCCATGCTGCCGGTAACCTACTTCTGCCAGGAGCTAACAACGCCGTTATACCGTGTCCGAGTCTGAGCCTCACGGCCAGTATCCGCCTATGTACCCACTTCCATACCATGAGCCTATTCAACGACCATCCGAGTTCACCGCTGGATGCAGGCCAAGCGCAGCTGGTCTCGGTTTGAAGTTAGGGACAAAGCCGTTTTGCCTGTGCTCGACAGATGAGGGCGCAAGCGAGGGTCGTAAAGGCGAGATGGAGGCCGGAGTGACGCTCGTAGCGGATCGTCGACGACGGAAGCGGCCCAGCCACGCGAGTGTTTGCTCCACGGTCCAGCCGTAGCGTCCCAGCCGTTCTGGTCGATTCCACGCGGTGGTCTTCCGTCAGGTTTTGATGGATCATGCTGCGAGGAGGAAGCGTCTGCTAAGTAGGTCAAGCTTGGCGCAACCTTACATGGAGCGCTTCAGCAGCTTGAGGCGATTGACCAGCCCCTCATCCTGTCCGCTGCTCCAGGGCAAGCGAAGGCCAGCGCGGACGGCGTCCACGTCCTGATAGAGATTATGGGCGAATCTCTCGACGACCTGCACCGCCGCAGGTACGGGCGTCATCTAGCCCTGCATCAAAGGCGGCGATGAGGCCGGACTCGGCCTGCGCGCCACCGCAGCAACTGCAGACGATCCGGCAGAACCGCCGGCCGAGGTCAACCGTCTTAGCCGCCTCGTCGTCTTGCAGCACACGCGCGACTGCAGCGGCGCCGTCGTTATCAAGATCCTCCCCCCGCACGCAGGAGGGACTACAACAATTGTTTCAGCGAAGGCAGTGGTGGAGACCAAGGATAGCGAAGTCGGCGCTGCGGCTGGTGGTGCTTGCAGACGCTGGGTTGCGGTCTCGGCTGGGCGGGTGCGCCGCTCCAACAGCCAGCGCCGGACCTGCTTCATGGTGCCGGAGAAGCAGCGCTGATGGACAGCAGGATCGCCAAGGTTTGCCGCCACGGGCAAGGCGCTGGGGAGGAACTGAAAGCCAAGCCATAGCAAGTTCAGGAGCGGCTTGACCACCAAGATTGTGGCCTTAACCGATGCGCTAGGCAATTTGGTGCGCTTCACCCTCCTGGCAGGTCAGCGCCACGATAGCATTGGCGTCATACCCCTTATTGAAGGGATTGCCTACAAAGCCTTTGTTGCGGACAAGGTGTTTGATGCAAACTGGATTACCTAGCAATAGATGAGCGCGGCGCAGCCGTCGTCATCTCTCAGCCTGCCAAATGTTATCAGCTTCGCGACACTGATCGTTAACTATACACATGGCTTCACCTCACCGACAACTTGTTCGGAAAGCTGTAAATAGATCAACCTGAGCGCCGTGTGCGCCGATAAGATCTACTAGAGCTCATTCGCTCTGATTTATTTCTACGCCCAAGCCATCAACTCACATCGAATCTCTACAAGCCCCAGTCGTAGGGGAGCGCAAAGCAGCCTTGGTAAGCGCGCAACTGTGAACTCACAAGCCAAAGTCTCCGGTAACGTGCTGGTCTTTTCAGAAGCATTAGCGGGAATATAGAAGTCTCTGCTACGAAGCGGCGGAGCACGCGTCACATAATAATATCTCGAACGGGCGGCCTTGTCACGCTCCCAGATGGCATGATTCGAGCTGACTATGAGATTGACCTCCTAGCTCTCCAAAATTTGACCGTTCACCATGGTTCCCGTGCAATATTGTTGCTCGCGCGGGGCACGCAGCGCCTTCGATCAATCCTTGGATCGTGACGAGCAGGCCGAGAAAACTAATATTAAGCAGCCCAAGGGCATGTTCCAGATGTGCACCAGGATCGACTTGCCAGCTTTCTGCGCCTTCTGGAACGCGGCGGCCGTTGCAGGGACTGCTTAAGCGCAATCGCCTGTGGCCGGTCAGAAGAGGCCAAGCAAGATAGGGTGTATGGTCATGATGACTGGGCCTATAAGCAGCTGAAAATGTGGATCAGTTAGTTTTGTCAATGATAGCACGGTCGGCGTTGACCATCGATGACCAATTCTTGGTGCTGTCATGGCCCTTAAGAGATTGTAGTCGCGCCCCACTGACATCGACGTTTTTGAAATCGGCTCCTGCGATGATTGCCCCGGTGAGGTTCGCGCCCGACAGGTCAGAGCCCATCAGCACGACGTCGGTCAAATCAGCGTCCTTGAGATTGGCGTAGTCAAGCCGCGAGCGACCGAGATTGGCACCCTTCAGGTTCGCGCCCGAGAGGTTTACCGAGGTGAACACTGTGCGCATCAGGCCCATGGACTGGTTCTTGATGTCGGCTCCGCCTTTAAGATTGACCAACATTGCGCCGCTCAGGTTGGCCCCCTTGAAATCGCCAATGGGCCTTGCCTCGGTCAGGTCGGCCCCGCTGAAGTTGGCATCCCGGGCCGTGACGCCGAACATTTTCGCACCCACGAGCTTGGCCCCACTTAGGTCAGACTTGAGCAGCCAGGCCTGTTCTAAGTTCGCCCCGCTAAGGTCAGCCCCGCGCAGGTTCGTCTTGTTCAGGCGTGCGGTGCGCAAGTTCGCACCCTTGAGGTTCAAGCCAGAAAGGTCGAGGCCTGACAAGGCCTTGTCCGTCAAATCGATTGGCTGACCGTGGGACTTGGTGATCAGCGCCTCGATGTCGGCTCGGCTCATTTCGGCCTGGGTCATCGCGGGTGTGTTCATATTGGCACCCAGCAGCAAGTCCTGCTCGGCGTAGGCTGGTGCCGCTGCAACACTCAATGCCAGCAGAGCTATGGTGAGGATGCGCATGATGTCATTCCTGGTGATCTGACCGGTATTTTGGACCAGGCCGAGCGAGAGGCTACTGCATGGTGGCGGCCATGGGTAGCCGGGATAACCTGACCGGTTGGCTTTGGACTGGGCTGATTGAGAGGATCAGCCAGGACCAAAGGAGTCGGGCATGCGGCGAGGTCAGAAGACGAGCGCGGAGCAGGTGGTGCTGAAGCTGCGCCAGATCGAGGTGCAGACGGCTCAGAGCGAGAGTTTGGTGCTGGCGTGCAAGGAGGCGGAGATCTCCGAGCAGCTGCGCGACGAATGCCTACGCCAGGAAATCTTCTACTATTTGAAGGGGGCGCAGATCGTGATCGGGTTATGGTAGAATACCTACACCCGCGTCCGGCCGCATTCGTTCCTGGGCTACCCGTCGCCTGCGCCTGTCAGCTTCCCGGGTCTGGCCTTCCAGCTACCCATGCCAGTGACCATGCAGTAGCCTCTTGTAACTTGATCCCAACCTCGCCGGGTATGCTCCTCGGCGCGGTGGCGGGTGAGAGACCGTTAGCCTCTGGGGCCACCAAGCCCGCAAGTGAGCCAGGGTCCTCGCCCGCCGTTCCATCGAACCCGAACAGTCGCTTGGGCCGCTCAACGCGAAGCCCGCTTGCGCAAGGATGGGATCAGATGGACGCTCCTGTTGTCGGGATCGACGTGGCCCGTGACCGCCTCGATATTCACGTTCATCCCTCTGGAGCGAACTTCGCCGTTGATCGTACGACCGAGGGTGT
>F21B_10011429_pt1 | contig 14120 bp, 7 predicted proteins | sample RepKananBrdUF21B_FD_10803 | JGI IMG/M metagenome (IMG submission 10803) | reverse complement strand
ATCGGTGACTGGAGTTCAGGCGTGGGCTCTTCCGATCTGCTTCGCTGCTCTGGTTCGAGTACCTCCGCCGATTGGGTGTCACACCCAGTGCTGTCGCCGGCCACAGTCTCGGCGAGTTGACCGCGCTCTACGCGGCAGGAGCTTACGACCAGAAGACGCTGATCACCTTGGCTGCGGCGAAGGGTGCGGCCATGGCTGTCAGTGGTGGTGGAAACGGCGCGATGGCGAGCCTGACCTGCGACCGATCGACGGCTGAGGCGATCATCGCGGAAACAAAGGGTTACGCGACCGTCGCGAATCTGAATACGCCTACACAGACCGTGGTTTCGGGCACCAAAGACGCGGTCGACGATGTGGTTGCCATCGCGAAGACGCGCGGAGTGTCGGCTCAGGCGCTTGCCGTGTCGAATGCTTTCCACTCCGAGATGATGAACGAGGCCGAGCGGGAGCTGAAGTCCACTGCGCCCGTTGACGAGCAAGTCGATTCGCTGACTTGCCCCGTGTATTCCTGCGTCGAAGGGAAACGCGTACAGACGCCACTGGCACTTCGCGAATTGGTCACCAAACAGGTTGTCTCACCGGTCGACTGGGTCAAGACGGTAAGTGGAATCTCGCAGGACGTGGACCTGCTCGTCGAGGTCGGTCCCGGCCGTGTGCTGACCGGGCTCACCAAGGCGATCAATGGGACCGACGGCGTGCGCTGCTTCCCCGTTGCGTCCAAGTCCGGACGCGACGAGGACTTCAATGTCGCACTGGCCGCGATGTACGTACACGGCGCTCAGGTCCGATGGAACGAACTTTTCGACGGCCGGTTCGTGCGCGAATTCGTTCCTGCCGATCAGAAGGTGTTCATCGAGAACCTGGCCGAGGCGAAGCTGACGGTTACCTCTGCTCCCGAACCGCTCGCACTTGGTACGTCCGGCGGGGATCCGGCTGCGGCGCTGGCCGATTACCTGAGCCGACGCGGGACCTTCCTCGTCGACGTGATTCGTGCTGATGTAGGCAGTGGAGCGACTTCTCCGTCTTCTCCATCTGCTCCGACTTCGCGGGCAGTCACCAACGGCCACGAATCCGTGGCAGCGAAAGCTCCTTCGCCGGTTTCGGCTCCGGTAGTCGAAGAGCCGGCTGACGCGGGCGCTGGGTCCGTGGAAAGTGAGCTGATCAGGATCCTCGCCGATACGACGGGATTCCCCGCCGAGTCGATCACGACGGATCTGCGTCTGCTCGATGATCTGAATCTCGACTCGATCAGTGCGGCAGAGGCTATTTCGAAGGTTGCGCATCAGTTCGAGGTTGTCGACCTCGACCCTGCCGAGTTGGCCAATGCCACGATCGGAGAAGCAGCATCGCTGATCCTTGCGGCATCACCGAATCTCGGTTCTGCCGTTCCAGCAGCGAGTTCGGTGCAGTCGGACGTGTCGCGAATACTGCTCGAGGTAATCGCGGAGGACACCGGATTTCCGGTGGAGTCTCTCGATGTGGATCTCCACCTGCTCGACGACCTGAACATGGACTCGATCAAGGCTGCCGATGCGATAGCAACTGTGGCAACGCGATTGGGTGTTCAGGGTGATCTGGATCCGGCCGAACTCGTCAACGTCAGCCTGGGTGAACTCATCGAAGTGCTCGATCGATCCGCGAAAGAGAAGTCGGGGCAGCAGCAGCCGGTTGCGCGGGCGCTGCCGGTGAAGGCAAAGGGTCTATCAGCCGACAGCTTCACCTGGGTTCGCGATTACACCCTGGAAAAGGTTCGGAGCGAGACAGCGTTGCACGGAGTCCGAGACCTCACGGACACGACGTTTGTCGTCATCGGTGACGACGCCGGTTTGGTCGGAAGGTTGGAATCCGAACTGCGAGGGCGTGGTGCTCAGGTCGACATTCGCACATTCTCCGACGGCGCTCCTGCGAATGCACAGCACGTGGTTGCCGTAATGCCGCGTGTGACCGATGATTCCGTCACCGAAATCGGTTTGCGCCGTGGGATCGAACACATGTACAAGATGGTTCCGGCGCAGCAAAGTGGAGGCGCACGAACCACATTGGCAGTGATTCAGTTCACCGATGTCGAGTTGGGCAATCCGGCGCCGGTATCGAGTGCGGCGGCTTTTGCCGCTTCGGTGCATCACGAGCGCCCCGAACTGGATGTCCGCGTCATAGGATTCGACGGCTCGACTGCGGACGCGGTGGTGGCAACCACCGTCGTCTCCGAGTTGGATTCGGTTGCATCCTATGTGTTCGCGACTTACGACACCGAGATGGGACGCACGGCACTGCAACCGCGGGTTCTCGCCTCGAGCGACTACACCGTCCGCGAGAGCGGGTTGGGGAGTTCGGATGTAGTGGTCGTGACCGGTGGCGCGAAAGGCATCATGGCGCAATGCGCTCTGGCTCTCGGTCGAAAGACAGGCGCCGAACTAGTGCTGATCGGAAGCTCTCAGCGACAAGCGGGTGACGAAATCGCTTCCACTCTTGCGGACTTCACGTCTGCCGGATTGAGCGCTCACTACTATCGCTGCAACGTCACGGATGCTGCGGCGGTGGCCGGCGTCGTCGCCCAGATCGAGGTCGAGGTTGGGCCGATCACCGGGTTTGTCCACGGTGCGGGGGCGAATGTTCCGCGGCGGTTCGAGAGAGTCGACAGCGCTGCGGCTTTCAAGGAGGTTGCACCTAAGGTCCTGGGCGCAGCCAACTTCGTCGAAGCGCTCGCTGATCGCGACTTGAAGCTGTTCGTGGGCTTCTCCTCCATCATCGGATTCACAGGTATGCCCGGAAACAGCTGGTATGCATACGGAAACGAGCTTCTCGACGAAATGGTGATGCGGTATGCCGCCGGGCACCCGAAGACTCGGACGTTCTCGCTCGCGTACAGCGTGTGGGGGGAGACCGGCATGGGCGCCCGCATGGGCAGTGTCAACCACCTCGCGAAGATGGGTGTCATGCCGATTTCCACGGCTGCGGGAGTGGATCATTTCCTTCGTCTGGTCGACAGCGGACCCGAGGCGAGTCGTATCGTCGTGACCAGTCGACTCGGCGGTCTGGACACCTGGGCGCCGGCAGCACCGGCTCTGCCGGCGGTGTCGCGGTACATCGACCAAGTGGTGACCATCGAGCCGCAGGTAGAACTGGTTACCCGGACGACGTTGTCCACCTCAGCAGATCCTTTTGTCCTAGACCATGTCTGGAAAGGATCGGCGCTGCTTCCGACGGTGTTCGGACTCGAGGCGATGTCGCAGGCGGCGGCTTATGTCACCGGACGCGTGACTCTGGGCCGCGTCCGCATCGACGACATCAAGCTGGATCGACCGATCGTCGTCGACACGGTCGAGGGCACCAGAGTCGAGATCAAGGCAAGCGTCGTGGAGCAGGATCGTGATGCTGCAGGAACGCGGGTGCATGTCACGATCGGCACCGAACGGACCGGGTACGGACGGCCCCATTTCTCGGCCGACTTCATCTTCGGGCTGGACGAAACACTGCCGGAGTTCGAGAAGGAGTTGCCGCGACCGGTGCTCGACATCGATCCGTTGGACGATCTCTACTCGTGGTTGCTGTTCCAGGAGGGCGATTTCCGCCGACTCGAAGAGATCTCGAGCCTCGATTCCGAGCACATTCTCTTCAGCGCTATTTCGCGAGCCGACCGTAAGCAGCACCTCCTCGGTGATCCCTACTTCCTCGATTCCCTGCTCCAATCGGGTCAGATCATGGTTCCGCGGGAGATCTGCCTTCCGGTCAACATTGCGCGAATCGACATGTACGACGGACGATTCGAGGCTCGTTCGTTCACCGCGTACGCCTACGACAAGGTGCAGACAGAGACCCACATGCAAGCCGACGTGGCGGTGGTGAAGGACGGACGAGTGGTGATGCAGCTCGAGGGATATCGCTCCCAGATTCTCTCCCACGACGAAAGCCGTCCTACGGCTGAGGAAATCGCGGATCCGACTGCGCGCGACGCACAGATCATTCTCGACAAGCTCGCGCAACACAGCCGGGCGTTGGGAGTGAAGAGCCCGCGGGTTGTGGTCGCGCATACCCCGGGGATTCACGAGTTGACCAAGTCGGAACGCCACGAGCAGGAGAAACCGATCGCCGAGGCGGCCGTGAACATTCATCTCGATGAGGATGTGGTGATCAAATGAGTAATGCCTTTGCCATCGAATGGCAGGAAACCGGAAAGCCCGTCGTCGTCGGTGATATTCCGCCCTCTGTGGATGTCTCGCTCTCGCACGACGGCAGCAAGTCACTCGGTTCGGCCGGCGACTGGCCTCAGGGGTGTGACATCGAACCGATTCGCTCCCGAACCGCCGTGCAGTGGAAGGCGCTTCTGGGTTCGGCGCGGATTCCGCTGCTGGACGAGTTGATCGCAGGCGGCGAATCACTCGATCGTGCGGGAACCAGGCTGTGGGCGGCGGCCGAGGCGATCCGAAAGGCCACGGGGCAGATGTCGGTTTCTCTGGCGATGGGCGCCAGGGAGGACGACGCAGTGACCTTCCGCGGCGGCGCAGAGGGAAGCGTGGTGGTTCTGACTTTTCCAGCTCTGTTGACGGACAACGAGGAGCGGATTCTCGCGTTTGTGACTCATGAGGAGGATGCGGAGGAACCGGCGCAGGACCCGGCACCGCAGTTCGACTCCGGACCGTTGTCGGCGAAGTCTCTCGCGCAGTTCGATCCGATGGCCTACGGCTCCGACGTGCATGTGGTGGCCCGGAGCGGCTATCCGGCGGTGTCGATCCGGTTCCCCGTCGGGTTCCGGGACGCGTGCAACGTCGGTGGATCAGTGGGGTTCGCGAGCTTCGCGCTGTGGTTGGGCGCTTTGCGAGAGAGGGGAACCGGACCGATCTCGAAGCAGATCGTGGAGGACATGGCGACGGGTCGTTGGGGCATGGTGACCAACAACTCCGAGGTGTTCATCGATGCGAACCTGTACACCGACGACATTGTCGAGGGGACGATCTGGATCACCGAGCTCACCGGTCCGGATCGGGCAACCACCAATCTGCATGTCGAATGGTGCCGGGTCGACGGCGAGACGCGCACTCACATCGGGTGGAGTGCGATGCAGACGACGTGGGTGGAAATCCTCTCCCACGGTGTGGTGGCGGCACGGCCGATGCCGCAGTACTTCCACGATTTCATCGAGCCGATGACGATTCCGACGGGGACGAAGAACATCGCTGTTCCCACCGAACCGAAGAACGTCGATCGTGGTTCCGTGATCCGCTCGGCTCCGATGGTGCCGCGCAATCCGTACCTGCTCGAATCCGAGGTGTTCTCGACGACGTTGCAGGACGGAAACGTCGTGGGCAACATCTACTTCGGCAACTATTACATCTGGCAGTCGAGGGTTCGGGACAAGTTCCTGGTCCGTTCTCAGCGTGAGGCCATGGCGGCCAGAGGCGCTCTCGGGGAACTTCGTTGTGTGCACACCAGGGTTGAGCATCTGCGCGAGGTCATGCCGTTCGACGACGTCCTGGTCACGATGTCCTTGTCTGCCCTCTACGAGAGGGGGATCGACCTCGAGTTCGAGTACTTCAAGGTCAACGAGGACGGATCACGGGAGAAGCTCGCGATCGCTCGGCACAGAACTGTCTGGACGATGCCGGGCGCTCCGGGAGAACTGGAAATCTCTCCGCCGTCGAAACTTCCACAGTCGCTGATCGATTCGGTGCTGGAGGCGATCGACGGAAAGTAGACGGGGGATTTTCCGAGATCGAAGTGGAGAGACGGGTTGCGTTTTCCTTGTGGGAGAACGCAACCCGTTTCGATGGGGAGGGGAATGTATGGGTATCGGGGTTTCCAGAAGATCGGTTCTGAAAGGGTCGGTAGTCGGCACAGCGGCTGTTGCTTTGGGTGCAAAGGCAGGTGCTGCTCCGGCGGGGAGTGTGGATATCGAGTCTCCGTTGATTTTTCATTCGCCGGAGTTCGAGCCGTTCTGTGACGAACTACATTCGTTGTCAACGCTTTCCGGAAACGAGATCACACTGACAGCGCAAGTGGGGCAACATGCCTTTCATCGGGATTTTCCCCCGTCCCCAGCACTGTCGTACCGCAGCGGAGAGATCGGTGGCGGTTATCTGGGCCCTACCGTCGAGGCGCATTCCGGCGAGCCGATCATGTTGACGTTCGAGAACGATCTGACCGGACATCCGTTGGCAGCGGACATGGATATGACGCTGCACGAAATGCAGGCCGACTTTCGTGCGCACCCGCCGACGTCGTTGCACTTGCACGGGGGAGTCACTTCACCTGAGAGCGACGGCCATCCGGAGCTGCTGGTGATGCCGGGACAGGCTGCGATGCATCACTTTTTGCACGGTCAGGAAGCCGCCCACCTCTGGTATCACGATCATGCGATGGGCATCACCCGGCTCAACGTCTACGCCGGTCTGATCGGCAACTATCTGATCAGGGATGAATTCGACACCGGCGAACTGGGAAATCCGTTGGGGTTGCCGGCCGAGGAATTCGAGATCCCGTTGATCCTGCAGGAGAAGATCTTCACGCCGACAGGCGCCCAGAACGGCCGATCCACCATCTTGATCCCGGAAGGATCGTGGGAAGGCGGCGCGGTGGGCGACGTCGGCTTGGTCAACGGCAAGGTGTGGCCGGAACTGTCCGTGGCTCGGGGCCTTTACCGCCTCCGCATCGTCAATGCGTCGTCGGCAAGTGTGTGGAATCTTCACTTCTCGAACATGATGACGTTCTGGGTCATCGGCAACGACGCCGGAATGCTCGACGCACCCGTCGCGGTCAATGCCTTCCGCTGCGCACCGGGGGAGCGGTACGACCTCCTCGTCGATTTCACCGGACTGTCGGAGGGATCGACGGTGGAGCTTCGCAACGACGAGGCGCCCCCGCTACCCGCCGCTGTCATCGGTGAAGTGACTATGCCGCTGTTCTGCCGGTTCCGCGGTGACGCCAGGCGCGGATTCACCGGTGGTGTTCCGTCGCAACTGCGCGGTGGGCGCCGGCAACGTGACGTTCTCGCCCCGTTGGAGCAGCCGACGGTAATTCGCACGGTGACGGTGAGCCAGCAACTGGAACTGCGGAATCCACCGGCTCAGATGACGCTGAACAACCTGACGTTCAGCACCACGGACGTCGAGAGGCCGCGGCAAGGCACCGTCGAGCAGTGGAACATCGTCAACACCACGCCGGACCCGCATCCGATACACCTGCACCTGGTGAATTTCCGGATTCTCGGCAGAACACCGATGCGGACGCTGGAGTACTTGATCCGACATCCGCAGCCGGTGATCGGCAACAAGTGGACTCCGTCGCCCGAAGGGTTCGAGGCGGGGCCGATGATCGCGCCGGCGCCGTGGGAAGCGGGAATGAAGGACACCGTCAGGGTGGACGGCGGCACCGTCACCCGGATCATCGTGCGATTCCCCACCGCGGATGAGCTGGGTTTCGATCCCGACGCGATGTTCGATCGTCTTCCGAGCGGTGGGATGACGGGCAGTGGGATGACGGGCGGTGGGATGACGGGCGGCGGGCGCCACGATATGGCTGATTCTGGTCGACTCCAGGGATATGTGTGGCATTGCCATCTACTCGATCACGAAGATCACGACATGATGTTGCCGTATCGCATCGTGCCGTGAGTGCTTCCGGGGGCGCACCCGAAATGAACCGAAGCGGGCAGGCGTTCGCGCACCTGATCACCTCGGTCACCTAGCAGGATCGCTTCGGTCCTTCCCATGAATTTGGAACACGTTCTACAGTGAAAGGGCTGAGGTCTGTACCTCGGCCATGCGCCACCACCGAAGGTGGCGCGGACGATCTGCAGACCGGTTCGACGAATTACACGGAAGGAACACCTCACAGTGACCACAGAGGCATTCATTTATGAAGCCATCCGTACCCCGCGAGGCCGCGGCAAGAAGACCGGGTCGTTGCACTCGGTCAAGCCGATCTCGCTGGTCACGGGTCTGATCCAGGAACTGCGCGTGCGCTTTCCCGACCTCGACGAGGACCGGATCTCCGACCTCATCCTGGGCGTCGTCACCCCCGTTGGCGATCAGGGAATGGACATCGCCCGCGTTGCAGTCAACGATGCGGGACTGCCCGACACCGTCGGCGGCGTTCAGCTCAACCGTTTTTGCGCTTCCGGCCTCGAGGCCGTGAACATGGCTGCTCAGAAGGTTCGGTCCGGCTGGGACGAACTGGTGATCGCCGGTGGCGTCGAGTCGATGTCCCGCGTTCCGATGGGATCCGACGGTGGACCGTGGGCACTCGACCCCGCCACCAACTACGACAACTACTTCGTGCCGCAGGGCGTCGGCGCAGACCTCATCGCCACCATCGAGGGCTTCTCGCGTGACGACGTCGACGCATACGCCGTGCGCTCGCAGGACCTCGCCGCCAAGGCGTGGACCGGCGGATACTTCGCCAAGTCGGTAGTGCCGGTCAAGGACATCAACGGCATCACCATCCTCGACAACGACGAGCACATGCGTCCGGGCACCACGGCAGAGAACCTCGCCGGCTTGGCTCCCGCGTTCGGTGTGATCGGTGAAATCGGCGGATTCGACGCCGTGTCGCTGCAGAAGTACCACTGGGTCGAGAAGATCAACCACGTTCACCACGGCGGCAACAGCTCGGGGATCGTCGACGGCGCTGCCCTCGTGCTCGTCGGTAGCGAGCAGGCCGGCAAGGACATGGGTCTGACGCCGCGCGCTCGCGTCGTCGCCACCGCCACCAGCGGCGCCGACTCCACCATCATGCTCACCGGCCCGACGCCGGCGTCGAAGAAGGTTCTGGCAGCTGCCGGCCTGACGGTCGACGACATCGACCTCTTCGAGATCAACGAGGCATTCGCTTCCGTCGTCCTGAAGTTCCAGAAGGACCTGAACATCCCGGACGAGAAGCTCAACGTCAACGGTGGCGCGATCGCCATGGGTCACCCACTCGGTGCAACCGGCGCGATGATCACCGGAACGATGGTCGACGAGCTCGAGCGTCGTGGCGGCAAGCGCGCCCTCATCACCCTGTGCATCGGCGGCGGTATGGGCGTTGCCACCATCATCGAGCGCGTCTGACGCGGCGTCCGTCCTTCCAACGAGGCTTACCAGGAGTCAAGCAAAGTGACTGATCAGAACATCATCAACTGGGACCAGGACGCCGACGGCATCGTCGTGCTCACCATCAACGATCCCAACCAGGGCGCAAACACCATGAACGACGCGTACATCGCGTCGATGAAGGCCACCGTCGACCGTCTGGTCGCCGAGAAGGACTCCATCACCGGTGCCGTCATCACTTCCGGCAAGAAGACCTTCTTCGCCGGTGGCGACCTCAAGAACATGATCAAGGTCGGCCCCGAGCAGGCCGAGGAGATCTACAACCACAGCGTCGAGATCAAGGCAGACCTGCGTCGCCTCGAAACTCTCGGCAAGCCGGTCGTCGCCGCCATCAACGGCGCGGCACTCGGCGGCGGCCTCGAGATCGCTCTCGCGACCCACCACCGCATCGCGGCAGACGTCAAGGGAGTCAAGATCGGCCTGCCCGAGGTCACCCTCGGCCTGCTGCCCGGCGGCGGCGGCGTCGTGCGTACCGTGCGGATGCTCGGCCTGCAGAACGCGCTCATGGGCGTCCTGCTCCAGGGGCAGCAGCGTGGACCCGTTCAGGCCAAGGAAGTCGGCCTCATCGACGAGGTCGTCGGCTCGGTAGAGGAGCTGGTTCCGGCTGCGAAGGCATGGATCAAGGCCAACCCCGAAGGCGGCGTTCAGCCGTGGGATGTCAAGGGCTACAAGATCCCTGGCGGAACTCCGTCCACTCCGGCATTCGCTGCCAACCTTCCGGCGTTCCCCGCGAACCTGCGTAAGCAGCTCAAGGGCGCTCCGATGCCGGCTCCGCGCGCCATCATGGCCGCAGCCGTCGAGGGTTCGCAGGTCGACATCGACAACGCGCTGCTCATCGAGGCTCGCTACTTCACCTCGCTGGTGACCGGCCGCGTCGCGAAGAACATGATCCAGGCGTTCTTCTTCGACCTGCAGTCGATCAACGGCGGCGGTTCACGTCCGGCAGGCATCGAGAAGTCCACCATCAAGAAGGTCGGTGTCCTCGGCGCGGGCATGATGGGCGCGGGCATCGCGTACGTCTCCGCCAAGGCAGGCTTCGACGTCGTGCTCAAGGACGTCACCATCGAGGCTGCGAACAAGGGCAAGGCGTACTCCGAAGGCATTGAGGCCAAGGCGCTCTCGCGCGGCAAGACCACGCAGGAGAAGTCCGACGCACTCCTCGCCAAGATCACCCCGACGGCTGACCCGGCAGATTTCGCCGGCGTCGACTTCGTCATCGAAGCAGTTTTCGAGAGCCAGGAACTCAAGCACAAGGTGTTCCAGGAGATCGAGGACATCGTCGATCCCAAGGCACTGCTGGGCTCGAACACCTCGACGCTGCCCATCACGGGTCTCGCCACCGGCGTGAAGCGTCAGGAAGACTTCATCGGCATCCACTTCTTCTCGCCCGTCGACAAGATGCCGCTGGTGGAGATCATCCGCGGTGAGAAGACCTCCGACGAGACTCTGGCTCGCGTGTTCGACTACGTCCAGGCGATCCGCAAGACGCCGATCGTGGTCAACGACTCGCGTGGCTTCTTCACCTCGCGTGTCATCGGCACCTTCATCAACGAGGCCATCGGCATGCTCGCCGAGGGCGTCGAGCCTGCCACCATCGAGCAGGCCGGTATGCAGGCCGGTTACCCGGCTGCGCCGCTTCAGCTTTCGGATGAGCTCAACCTCACCCTCATGCAGAAGATCCGCAAGGAATCTGCCGACGCCGCCAAGGCCGAAGGCAAGGAACTGCCGGCAGATCCGGCCGGCGAGGTCATCAACACCCTCGTCGAGAAGTTCGATCGTAAGGGCAAGCTCGGTGGAGCCGGCTTCTACGATTACGCCGAGGGCAAGCGCACCGGCCTGTGGTCCGGACTCCGCGAGAACTTCAACTCCGGAACCTCCGACGCCCCGATCCAGGACCTCATCGACCGCATGCTGTTCATCGAGGCGATCGAGACGCAGAAGTGCTTCGACGAGAACGTCCTGATCACCACGGCGGACGCCAACATCGGCTCCATCATGGGCATCGGATTCCCGGCCTGGACCGGTGGCGTTCACCAGTTCATCGTCGGTTACGAGGGCGGCACGGCCGGCTTCGTCGCTCGTGCAAAGGAACTCGCTGCGCAGTACGGCCCGCGGTTCACCCCGCCGGCTTCGCTAGGGGCATAGCCCCCGTGCGCCTTTTTGGTAGTTACGGCTACCAAAAAGGCGCACAGGGGTTTATCCCCAGCTTGTGAGTTATCCACAGACGAACTCCGACAGCGAATTTCACGTCAGTCCTGTCGGAGTTCGGCCTGACGCTTGGTGCCATGACTACGTCTCATGGTGGAAGCGAGTTTCTCCGGATTCTCGATGCGCAATCCGGTCTGGTACGGCAACAGCAACTCTCGTCATTCGGATACAACCGAGGGATGCTGCGGAACTTTCTGGACCGCGGCGAATGGCAGCGCGTTCTACAAGGCGTGTATGCAGTGACCGCTGGCCCGCTCACCAGAGAAATGATCTTGAACGCCGCTTGGCTTTATGGTGGCCCGCAAGCGATTCTGAGCCACGACACTGCAGCTGAGGAATGGGGAATGCGTCGCATCGACGCAGACAAGCCAGTCCATGTCACCGTGCCCTACGGCAAGTCCGCTCGCTGTCAGTCCGCGACAATCCGCCGAGTTCCAGCGCGAACGTCGGGTGCACTCGTCAGAGTGGGTGGCGTGGTTCACCCCGGGGTAGTCGTCCACCGATCCCGAGCCCACCGATACATCGGCGTGCCGTCAGTCATACCTCGAACGTCGCGGGCGGATACCGCGATTGATCTTGCGACCGCCGAATCCACAGCGCGAAGCGCCTACGTTTCACTCATCACCACGGTGACAAATGCGCGAATTCCGTTGAACGATGTGCGTCGTCGGATTGACGAACGAACACCACATCGATTCAAGGGCGCGCTTTCCGATGCGGTACGACTCCTGGCAGACGGGGTGCAGTCAACGCTCGAATACCACTATGCGGTCGACGTGGAGCAGGCGCACGGGTTGCCGTCGGCCAGACGCCAGTCTCCGGTCCGCGTCGACGGCCGCACGCTGTACGAGGACTGCGATTACAGCGAAGTCAATGTGCCGCTGATCGTGCGTCTCGACGGTCGGTGGGCGCATTCCATGGCAGAAGTGGCATTTCGTGATCGCCGCCGTGACAATGCGGCAGAGCTGGCAGGTCGTCCGCGGTTGGTCTACGGATTCGAGGAGGTGGTGAAGACTCCGTGCCAGGTTGCGCACGAGGTGGAGACGGTCTTGCGGCGGGGAGGTTGGGTGAGGACGCAGTCGGGTGCCTGCGGCACCTGTGCGCCTTTTTGGTAGTGCCGACTACCAAAAAGGCGCACAGGGGCTTTGCCCCTAGGCCTTCCACCACGGGCGAAGCGGCACATGCGCCTCACCCTTGGGGCCGAGCTTCACGGCCAGAACCTGGTGCAGCTGAACGACATTGCGCTCGAACCCGAGTCGTGAGCCGGCCATGTACAGGCCCCAGACGCGGGCGGTTCCTTCGCCGACCTCGGCGACGCAGGCGTCCCAGTTGTCGACGAGATTCTGGCACCATCCGGCGAGCGTCAGTGCGTAGTGCTCGCGAAGGTTCTCTTCGTGACGCACCTCGAGGCCGACGTTCTGGATTTCGGAGATGATGCGACCCGAACCGGTGAGCTCCCCGTCGGGGAAGACGTACCGGTCGATGAATCCGCCTGCTTTGGCGCTGCTTCGGTTGTCCGGACGGGTGATGCAGTGGTTGAGCAGACGCCCACCCTCACGCAGCTTGCCCTTGAGGAACTCGAAGTACGCCGGGTAGTTTCCGACGCCGATGTGCTCGGTCAGGCCGATGGAGGACACTGCGTCGAATCCGGTCTCGGCCACGTCGCGGTAGTCGGAGAAACGGACCTGGGCGAGATCGGCGAGGCCCTCGTCCTCGATGGCCTTCTGTGCCCAATCCGCTTGCTCGCGTGAGAGAGTCACGCCGATCACCTTGACGCCGCGCCTGGCCGCGTAGCGGACCATCGAGCCCCAGCCGCAGCCGATGTCGAGAAGTCGATCACCCTTCTGGAGTCCGAGCTTCTCGAACACCAGGCGGTACTTGTTCTCCTGGGCTTCTTCGAGCGTCTGTTCCGCATTGTCGTAAGCGGCACAGGTGTACGTCATGGACGGGCCGAGGACGTACTCGTAGAAGGTGTTGGAGACGTCGTAGTGGTGATGGATGACTTCGGCGTCACGAGTCTTGGAGTGACGCAGTCCTTCTGCGACGCGACGCCAGCGAGGAAGGTGTTCCTGGGGCGGCGGGGCGATGGGCCGCAACAGATCCCAGCCCAGGGAGCGCGTGATGCTGGCGAGCGTCAGTGCGGACGGGCGCTTGAGGTGGAGTTCGTCACCCATGATGCGCAGGATCTCGTACGGATCACCGGGGTGGACACCCTCGGCTTCGAGATCGCCGGAGACGTACGCGCGGGCCATGCCGAGATCGCCGGGCGCCGTTGCGAGATAAGTGGTTCCGCGAGTCGACTTGAGGTGCAGTCCGTAGTCGGCATCTTCGGGGCCGGCGGTGCTGCCGTCGTACGCGGTGAATCGAAGCGGCAGCATGCCGTCGGAAAGCGTCTCGAGAATCTCGGCAATAGAGAGCTTGTCCTGGCTTTTGGAGTCTTTGAACGTGGTCATTTACGTTGCACCGCCTTAGAGAATAGATCCAATAAACGGGATTTCGGGTCGTAGCGTTCCTTGAGTCCGATGTACCGGTCGCCGCCGTAGTACAGCTCCTCGAAGTCTTCCTTCGAGTAGTAGGAGTCGGAGTAGAGCGATTTGTGTCCGTCGAAATCGCTGACCTTTTCTTCGATCAGTCGATTTGCTGCCCCCTCGCGCTCACCGGGAACGATCGGCACCGAAGACCAGAAGCCGATGTTGACGTAGGTGCGCTTGGGTTCGAGGGGGTAGAGGGGCCACGGCCGTGATGCAGAAGCGGCGGCCGGGCTTGGCTCACGAAGACGCAACGGGCACAACCACAGTGGTTCGATCGGGATTTCCTCGAGGAACC
>F21B_10002054_pt1 | contig 15245 bp, 10 predicted proteins | sample RepKananBrdUF21B_FD_10803 | JGI IMG/M metagenome (IMG submission 10803) | reverse complement strand
TTGGTTGGCGATCTCGGCGCGAGCCTTCTGATCGAGGTGGCGCTCGGCGAGGTCGGCGAGTTGCTGCGTCTTGGTTTCCAGGGTGCGCCGGGAGCGCTTCAGATCCTTGACCGTCCCGATCAGCTCGCGCTCGGAGGCGACGAGCTGCTCCTGATGGCGCTTGAGACTCGTGATGTCGGTGCCGACCGAGACGTAGCCACCGTCCTTGGTGCGGCGCTCACTGACCTGAAGCCAGCGTCCATCGGTGAGCTCGACCTCGAACGTGCGCGAGGTGCCGCGCTCCGGACCCGGGATGCCCCGGCGCACCGGGGGGAGGGCGCCCTGCCCCATGATCTCGTCGTAGCGGCGGCCCGGCACCGCATCCTCGCTCGACAGCGCGTGCAGGTCGCGGAACTTGGAATTGCACAGCACCAGCCGGTTTCCGGCATCCCACAGCACGAAGGCCTCGGAAATTGCCTCCACCGCGTCGCGCAGGCGCATGTCGGCCGTCGCGGTGAACTCGGCGAGACGGCGCTGCTCGGTGACATCCATGGCGATGCCGACGAGATGGCGGCTGCCGTCGGCCGGATCCTCCACGATCTCGGCACGGGTGCGCAGCCAGATCCATTCGCCGGAGGCGTTGCGGATGCGAAACTCGTGATCGACCGTGGCGTGGCTCGCGGCGAGATGGCGGGCGAGGCTGTAGAGATCGCCGTCCTCGGAGTGCAGCAGGGCGTTCACGTCGCCGAAGGAGAGCAGGTCCTGCTCGGGAGTGTAGCCGAGCAAGGCATACATCGAGTCGGACCAGAAGATCGTGCCGCGGGCGATGTCCCAGTCCCACAGGCCGCAGCGTCCGCGCCCGAGCGCCGTGTCGAGGCGCTGCTTGACCAACTCGCACACCTCGTCGGCGGCCTGCGCCCGCTGTGTCTGAAGGATGTAGGCGGTGGCCATTCCCGCCAGCACGAGGCCGATGGCCGAGAGCGAAACCGCGTGATGTCCGAACATCCGCCACCAATCGGCGGTAATCGGCTCGAACCGCTGGACGACAGCGACCTGGCCGGTCGCATCGGCCAAGCGTCGCGCCGCAACGACCGCCTGTCCGCCGCCCTGGAGGTTTACCGTCATGGCTCCGGCACTCTCGCCGAGGATGGCGATGGGTTCTCCTTCCGCGAGATAGCTGGCGAACGTGTCGGCCGGTGCCGGATGAGGATAGGCAGCGCGAATCCGGCCGGAGGGGCCGATCACCAGGATTTCGCAGCCGGCCGGCAGGAGGTGGACGGGAAGCACGCGCTCGAGCCGCGTCTCGGCGGCGGCCGCCTCGTTCGACAGCGACAGGGCTGCGAGGCGCGCGAACGCTTCGACCTCGCGGGTGGCCACGCGCATCGCCTGATCGTGGCGTCCGCGCATCTGCAGGGCCGCGACGCACAGTAGCGTCAGCATGAAGACGACGAGCAGGGCCGGAAGCGCGTAGCGAAGCCACGTCTCTGCCCGCATGAGACGCGCCTGCGCGGTGCCGGTCGTACGCTGGATCCCGAGGATCGTGTCCGCACGCGCGCGCGCGGACAGGGACGCGGAAACCGCCCCCGACATATCGCCACCTCTGCACTGTCTGGAAGCGGCGCCTCGACCTGGGTCGCGCCGGTTGTCTCGAATCGTATTCATATTGGACATCGCCGAGGGACGTTTGTCCACGCGGTTTTTGAGACTGGCCGTTGACTCGGCGGGGCGTCTCGACGGTCGTTTTGGCGACGGCGAGTCGCCGAAACGCTTTCTCAACAGAGTGTTAACTAGCCGGCCACGCTCCGTGTCGCGATGTCGGACACATCGCGAGAAAGTCCGGGCGTGGCAACGATGCGACGCAGGGCGGCCTCGGCTACGGCCCGGCGTCCCGGTTCCAGGCGGCGCCAGGGTCCGAAGGCGGTCATGAGGCGCGCGGCGACCTGCGGGTTTGTGCCGTCGAGGGCCAGCACCGTCTCGGCCACGAGGGCGTATCCGGCGCCGTCCGGACGGTTGAACTGGGTCGGATTGGCGAGGCTGAAGCTGCCGATGAGGGAGCGCACGCGGTTCGGGTTGGTCATGGCGAAGGCCGGGTGGCTCTGGAGTCGGCGGATCCGCGCCACCGTCCCGTCCTCGGGAATCATCGCCTGGATCGCGAACCACTTGTCGAGGACGAGGGGCTCGTCGGCGTAGCGCTCGGCGAAGGCGGTCAGTGCCGCCTCCCGCGCCTCGCCCGGCAGGAGCGCGAGCGTTGCGAGCCCGGCGAGCCGGTCCGTCATGTTCGTCGCCGCCTCGATCTGCGCCTCCGCGAGCGCCGTACCGGCCTGCGCGTCGGCGGCGGCGATCAGGTCGAGTGCGGCATTGCGCAGAGCTCGCCGCCCCGCGGCGGCGGCGTCCGGCGAGAAGGGGGTGCCTGCCGGCTCCGCCAGCGTCTCACGCAGGCTCATCAGGCGTTCGCGCAGGCCGGTTCCTAGGCGGCGGCGCAGTGTTTGGCGCGCGGAGAAGATCGCGTCGGGGTCGGTCTCCGTTCCGATTTCGTCGGCGAGGTCGCCCTCGCTCGGCAGGGCGAGGATCTGGGCGGCGAAGGCCGGATCGTGCAGTGCCTCCGCGTCGAGGAAGGCACCGAGCGCGGCGACGAATGCGTCGGCGGTCTCGGTGGATTCGCCGCGCACCTGCCTCGCCATCAGGCCCAGGGCGACGCGCTGGGCCGCCTCCCAGCGGTTGAAGCTGTCGGGATCGTGGCGCAGCAGGGTCAGGCGAGCCGCGTCGTCGAGGGAAGACGCCACGCGCACCGGCGCCGAGAAGGCACGAAACAGCGAGGGAACGGGCTCGGCCGCCACATTCTCGAAGGTGACGGCATCCTCGGCCGCCTCGAGCACGAACACGCCGGCCTCGACGCGCTCGCTCGTCGCTGCGTCGAGGGGGCCGTCGCTGCCGACGAGTCCGAGGCGGATCGGGACGACGAGGGGCGGGGCATCTGCCCCGGCGCCGGGCCGCGTCTGCCGGAAGGCGAGGCGGTAGGTCTGGGCCGACGCATCGTAGCTGCCGGAAGCGGCAACCCGCGGTGTCCCCGGCCGCTCGTACCACTCGGCAAAACGCGAGAGGTCGCGGCCCGACGCCGCTTCGAAAGCCTCCAGAAAATCCTCGACGGTCGCGGCCTTGCCGTCGTTCTCGGCGAAGTAGCGGTCCATTCCGGCGCGGAACGCCGCGTCGCCGATCAGCGTGCGCAGCATCCGCACGATCTCGGCGCCCTTCTCGTAGACCGTCGCCGTGTAGAAGTTGTTGATCTCGGCATACTGCTTCGGCCGCACCGGGTGGGCGAGGGGGCCGGCATCCTCCGGAAACTGGCGGGCGCGCAGGTTGCGCACCTCGGCGATCCGGTGGACGGCGCGCGAACGCATGTCGGAGGAGAATTCCTGGTCGCGGAAGACGGTCAGGCCCTCCTTCAGACAGAGCTGGAACCAGTCGCGGCAGGTGACGCGGTTGCCCGACCAGTTGTGGAAGTACTCGTGGGCGATGATCGCCTCGATCGCCGCGTAATCCGCGTCGGTCGCGGTCTCAGGCGAGGCGAGCACGTATTTGTCGTTGAAGATGTTGAGGCCCTTGTTCTCCATCGCCCCCATGTTGAAGTCGGAGACGGCGACAACGTTGAACACGTCGAGATCGTAGGCGCGCCCGAACGCCGTCTCGTCCCAGGCCATCGACCGCTCGACGGCGTCAAGGGCGTAGGCGGCCCTGTCGCCCTTGCCCGGCTCGACATAGACCGCGATCTCGACCCTGCGCCCCTCCATGGTGGTGAAGTCCTTGGCGACGCGGTCGAGCCGCCCGCCCACCAGTGCGAACAGATAGGCGGGCTTGGGCATTGGATCGTGCCAGACGGCGTAGTGCCGCCCCGTCCCCGGCACCGCGCCCGCCTCGCTCGGATTGCCGTTGCCGAGCAGGATTGGGGCAGCCTCCCGCTCCGCCTCGATGCGGGTGGTGTAGATCGAGAGCACGTCCGGCCGGTCGAGGAAGTAGGTGATCCGCCGGAAGCCGTCGGCCTCGCATTGCGTGCAGTAGACGCTGTTCGAGCGGTAGAGGCCCATCAGCCGCGTGTTCGCGGTCGGATCGAGCCGTGTCTCGATCCGCAGGGTGAAGGGGCGTTGCGGAGGCGTGGACAGCGTCAGGCTCGACGGATCGGCCCGGTAAGCGTCCGGTCCGAGGGCCTGCCCGTCGAGCTCCAGGGCGAGCAGGGTGAGGTCGTCGCCGTCGAGAACGAGGGGCGCGCCCGGACGGCCCACCGGATTTGGGCGCAGCGCCAGCGTCGCGGTTACGCGGGTGTCGTGGGGGTCGAGGCGTATGTCGAGCTCGACCCGGTCGATCAGGTGGTCACTCGGGCGATAGTCCTCGAGGCGGACGGTCGGGGGCGTCTCGGTTCGCATCGGGCAGGGCTCTCGCCGTCGGGAAAGGATCTCGCCTTCTAGAGGCGATCCCCGGCGAGCGGAATGCGTCGCCGAGCGGTCAGGCGCCGGAGGCGGCCCGTTCCGCTTGATGCCGCAGGGCGAGCCGGTAGGTGAGGTCGCTTTGAGCGAGACTGCCGGCGATGAAGCGGTCGAAGGCGGTGACCCAGTGCGGCGTCAGCCGGATGTAGGCGTTGCGCGGCCCCGAGCGGACGAGAAAGCTCCGCTCCTGCGCCACGGCCAGAATGTTGCGCACGTGGCTGCGCGAGACAGCGAAGCGTGGTGCGAGCTCGACGAGATCGGCCTCGCGGATGCGGCTTTCCGGATCGCTGCCGCCCATTTCGAACAGCGACAGCAGGATGATCAGCGCGCTCGTGCTGCTGAGAAAGAAGATGATTTCCAAGTTGCTCCACATCATCGCGATGATGGCGTCGAAGGCGGCTGCGGCCGACCGGGCATGGGCCGTCTGGAAAGCGACGTCGCGCTCGCACGCGGGTTTGAAGCCCGGATCGGGATAAAGTACTTCGAGGGCGGCATAATGGGCCGCCATCCAGTCGCGGTCCCAGGCCAGAAGGCGCTCGGTCGGGCACAGGAGCCGCACCCGGTTGTCCTCCGGCTGCTGCCGGAGTTCGAGATAGCCGGTCTGCACGAGGCGCGCGACGAAGCTGTCGATCAATCTGGGACTGGCGAAGCCGAAGCGGGCGACCGTGTCCTTCAAGTAGGTCAGGGTCGGCCAGCTCGCCTTGTCGGCCGGATCGTAGCCCGCATGCTGGCAGACGATGATGGCGAGCGTGGTGACCCGCCCGGCATCCGCGCCGAACTGAGCAGGAAAGACGCCGGCCTCGTAGACCTTGGCGTGTTCCGAGACGAAGACGCGGCGCGCCGCCGGGAACTCGGGATGGGCCAGGATCTGCTCGGGGGTGGCATGTTCGATCGCGCCGATCCCGCGGATGATCGAGCGCGCTGTCATCGGTTGGAGCTTGGGCGCGGATCGCTGCGTCGAACGAAGGTAGAAAGTCGATCGACAGAGGTTTCGCTTCGATCCTGTTCTCGTCGGGAAGACTGTCTGCTAACGATTCGAAGCGCCTGTGACGAAGCGGCGGCGAATGAATTTTTCCTCGTTCTCAACTTTATCGTCCGCATTATGTAGTAGGCGCCACGCTGCGTCCGTTAAGCGACAAAGCAGTCCGAAGCAATTTCGAAGATACGGCCGATTCGTCAAATGTGCGTTACTTGAATTGTTTGGATGCAAAGTCGTTTTGGCCGACGCAGCACGATCGCATCGCGTCATGTCGCCCGCCGGTTGAGCCGACGTTGTCGAACTCCCGGCCGCCCATGCCCGTTGACGGGTGTCCTCATCGGTCCAGATAGCCGGCCACCCCCTGTCATTATCCGGTGTGGCCATGGAATTTCTGCACACGATGGTCCGCGTTGCGGACCTCGACCGCGCGCTCGCCTTCTACGTCGACACCTTCGGCCTCAAGGAGGTGCGACGGGTGGAGAACGAGAAGGGCCGCTTCACCCTCGTCTTTCTCGCCGCCCCGGGGGACGTCGAGCGCGCCGAAGCGACGAAGTCGCCCCTGGTCGAGCTGACCTACAACTGGGATCCGGAGGAGTATTCGGGCGGGCGCAATTTCGGGCACCTCGCCTATCAGGTCGATGACATCTACGCCTTCTGCCAGCGGCTGAAGGATGCCGGCGTGACCATCAACCGGCCGCCCCGCGATGGGCACATGGCCTTCGTGCGCTCGCCCGACGGCATCTCCATCGAGATCCTGCAGAAGGGCGGGTCGAAGCCGCCACAGGAGCCCTGGGCATCCATGGAGAACACTGGGACGTGGTGAGTCCGGCGGTGGGCGCCCGCGCTCGATAACGCGGACGCCCAACCGGATCGATCAGGCTTCGACCTTCGGGGTGATGCCGAGTTCGGCCAGCTTGGCGCACACCGCGTCGACCGGCCGCTTCAGCCTCAGGCTGATGACGGACACGGGCACGCCCTCCCGAGCCATGCTGCGCAGGCTCTGGACGGCGTCGAGGCTCCAGTTGGTGTCGACCGACATGGTTTCCTCCGTTCCTTTCAGGCCGCGGGGCGATCCGGCGGATCATTCCTCGGATCGCGTCGCTCGAACGAGGTGGATCGCGGCGTTGCCGGCGGCAACGTCAGGCCGAACATCTGTGCATGCCTGAAAGTTGAGCAGCCCGCAGTGTCGGCCGACCCTGGAGCGGGCTGCGGAACGCGATGCGTCGCCCGGGCCGCTCCACCTTGAGCAGGATGTTGGAGCCGCCGACGAGGGCACCCGTCCTGTCACGCAGGGCCGTGGGATAGGGCATGAAGGCCATTCGGGTGCCGTCCGGCCGTTCGAGCCCGACTTGGACACCGCGAAGCATGCGGCCTTCCTTCAGGGTGAGCGCCATGGGCGAGAGGTCGTGCGGCAAGGGTGTGCCGTCCGCCTCGAACAGGCGCCAAGAGCCGCACCACCGCGCCTTGCCGAGCACGGGGCGAAAGCCCCAGAGCTGCGCGGCCGCGTCGTTGTAGTAGGTCAGCCAGCCGTCCGAGTCCGTGGTGTAGAGGGGTGCATCGATCTGCCGAAACAGATCGGCTCGCGACGGCTCGTGGTTCCAATCCGAGTCCGGCGCGTCGAAATCGTAAGCGAAATCGTCCGTGTTCATCAGGCTCCCCACGACCTGCGGGCATTCGAAATGCCCGCTGCCAGCACTTCGTGCCCCCCTCTGTCATGGGCTCCTGGGGACCCTCCGGCGCTTCGGCCGGATCATCGGGTCCGTCAGCGCGGCGCCGGGGCGCCACCCTCCAGATCGTCCAACCCTTGCGAGATTGTGCCTCGAAGCTTCCGGGGGCGGTCGCTCCTCGACGCCATGAACAGCCTGTCGGCCTGAACTGGGCTCTCTCGCCGGGTCTGATGCGGACGGGTGGTAGAATGCACGTCTCGCATGATGAAGCAAGCACCTCCGTGTCATTTCTCCTATTGAGCCGCATCGTCGGATCGAGCGAACTTGCTGCGATGCAAAATTGGACTGATTCTCATACAATCTGCGGCAATTTTCGTCTCCAGCGATCGGGCGAATACCACTTTTGTTTTATGTTGAACCAGGCGGATCCGCTCGGTCGCATCCGGATCAAGCCTCGGGAACCTCCGCACGATCCGCGCAGTCTGCCTGCGATGCGATTTTGCGGCTGTGATTCGAGGGCCGATCGGGCGGCTTTTCACGGTGGCGGCACTCGCAACGGTGTCGGCATCGGGTATGACATCTCGACCGCCCCACGCCTCGGAAGCGCAGTGTCGATCCCTTGCACAGACCCACGATACGGCCGGCGGAGCCGCGGTCGATGATCGCGGCGTCTGATGCGGTGGAGTGTCCGGCCGGTTTCCGCTTCCTGGAGGAAGGCGGTGTGACCGGTCGAGAGATCCTGTCCCACCTCTGGGTCGACACGCCCCTCGGCCCCCTGCAGGATTGGCCGATCTCCCTGCGCACGACGCTGGCGACGATGTTGTCCTGCCCGGCGGCGATGTTTCTCGCCTGGGGCCCGGAGGGCCTCTCCTTCTTCAATGATGCCTACCGACCGGTCTTCGGCGATCGCTTGCCCCGAGCGCTCGGGGCGCGCTTTCGCGAGATCTGGGCCGACCTGTGGGACGATATCGGCCCGATGGTCGATGCCGCATTGCGGGGCGAGAGCGTGGCTCGCCGCAACCTGCCGCTCGTCATGAACCGCCACGACGTGCCCGAGCAGAGTTGGTGGAGCTTCACCTACTCGCCCGTGCGCGACGATGAGGGGCGCATCAACGGCATGATCTGCGTCACGGCGGAGACCACCGCCGAGGTGCTGGCCGAACGGGCGCGCCGCCGCAGCGATGACCGCCTGGAACTGGCTCTCTCCGCCGGCGGCAGCATCGGCGTCTGGGATTGGGACGTGGCCGCCGACCGCGTCACCGCCGATCCGCGCTTCGCAGCTCTCTACGGGGTCGATCCGGGCTGGGCGGCGGAGGGCGCGCCGGTCGGCGCCTTCTTCGCCGGCGTGCATCCCGAGGATCTGCCCGACCTGAAAACGCGCATCGATGCGGCCCTGCGCACCGGCGGCCGCTTCGAGGCGGAATACCGCCTCATCCAGGCTGACGGCAGCCTCCGCTGGGTCGCCGCACAGGGACGTTGCACGCTCGATGCGGACGGAACGCCGCTGAGCTTCCCCGGTGTCAGCTTCGACATCACCGCACGCAAGCGCACCGAGCAGGCCCTCCGCGAGAGCGAGGATCGCTTCCGCGGCATCATCAACTCGGTCGACCAGATGATCTGGACGACCCAGGCCGACGGCTACCACGAATTCTACAATGATCGCTGGTACGACTATACCGGCGTCCCCAGAGGCTCGACGGACGGCGAGGCGTGGAACGGAATGTTCCATCCCGACGACCGAGACCGGGCCTGGGCCGAGTGGCGACACGCCCTTGCCTCGGGCGAGACCTATCAGATCGAATATCGGCTGCGGCACCGTTCGGGCGTCTACCGCTGGGTTCTCGGTCGGGCTCAGCCGGAGCGCGGCTCGGACGGCCGGATCGTGCGCTGGTTCGGCACCTGCACCGACATCCACGACCGCAAGCTCGCGGAAGACCGGCAGGCGTTCCTGCTCGGCCTGAACGACCGGCTGCGGGAGGCGGACGATCCGCAGGCGGTGACGCTGGTCGCCGCCGCGACGCTCGGCGCCCATGTCGGCGCGGCCCGCGCCGGCTATGGCGAGATCGACGAGACGGGCGAGATCGTGCGGGTCGAGCGCGATTGGACCCGCGCCCCCTCGGTGACGAGCCTTGCGGGCCAATCGCGTATCCTCGACGGATTCGGTCCGGCCGTGATCGCGGAATTGCGGGCCGGACTCACCCTCGTCGTCGAGGATTGCTACGCCGATTCCCGCGCCGGGCCGACCTACGCGGCGATGTGGGATTCGATCGGCTGCCGGTCGCTCGTCGTCGTGCCGTTGATCCGCGACGGTCAGTTGCGGGCGATCCTCTACCTGCACGAGCCGCAACCGCGGCTCTGGCGCAGGGAGGAGATCGGACTCATCGAGGACGTCGCCCAGCGTGTCGGCCACGCTGCCGACCGCGCCCGTGCCGAACAGTCCGAGCGCGCCAACGCCCGCGAATTGCGCCTGATCACCGACGCGCTGCCGGTTCTCATCGCCCTGTTCGACGCGGCCGGCCTGTGTCGCTTCGCCAATGCCGCCAGTGCGGATTGGTTCGGTCTGGATCCGGCGGAGGCGGTCGGACGACCGCTCGCCGCCCTGGTCGGCGCCACGGCGTCCGCCGAGGCGCAATCACGCTTCGAGATCGCGCGCGCCGGTCGTGAGGTGCGCGCGGAGCGGGCCTGGCCACGCCGGGACGGCAGCTCCCGCATCGCCGACATCCGCTACCTGCCGCGGCCGATGCCGGACGGCTCGACCGAGGGCGCCTACCTGTTCGTCTCGGACATCTCCGACGCCAAACGCATCGAGGCGATGCTGGAGCGCGAGGTCGGCGAGCGTACCCGCGAGCGCGACCGGCTCTGGCAGACCACCAACGATCTGATGGGAACGGCTGCCGTCGATGGCCGTCTCCGGAGCGTCAATCCGGCCTGGGAGCGCCTGCTCGGCTGGAGCGAGCGGGAGCTTCTCGAGCGGCCCTTCCTCGCCTTCATCGACCCCGAAGACCATGCCGGAACCGGCGCGGCGCTGGCCCGGCTCGGAAGAAGCGAAGGAAGAGGCGAAGGGAGCGCGGATTTTGTCGATCGTATCCTGACCCAGGATGGCCGGAGGCGGACGGTGATGTGGACGGCGGTGCCGGAGGGCGATTGCTTCCACATCGTCGGCCGCGACATCACCGAGCAGCGCCTCGCCGAGGAGCAGTTGCGGCAGGCGCAGAAGATGGAGGCGGTCGGTCAGTTGACCGGGGGCATCGCCCACGACTTCAACAACCTCCTGACCGGGATCGTCGGTTCGCTCGATCTGATGCAGACCCGAATCCGGCAGGGCCGGGTCGATTCGCTGGAGCGTTACGCCCAAGCCGCCCTCTCCTCGGCCCACCGTGCCGCGTCGCTGACCCATCGCCTCCTCGCCTTCGCCCGGCGCCAGCCGCTGGAGCAGAAACCGGTGGATGTGAACGCACTCGTCACCGGGATGGAGGAGATGCTGCGGCGCTCCCTTCCCGAGCAGGTCCGTCTCGAAATCGTCGCCGCAGGGGCCGTCTGGCCGACGCTGTGCGATCCCCATCAACTCGAGAACGCGGTGCTCAACCTCGCCATCAACGCCCGTGACGCGATGCCGGAAGGGGGACGCCTGCTGATCGAGACCGGCAACGCGCTTCTGGAACCCGGCGATCTGCGCCTGCATCCGGAGGCGCGCGAGGGCGCCTATGTCTGCCTCCGCGTAACCGATTCGGGCGTCGGCATGCCGCCCGACGTCGCGGCACGGGCCTTCGAACCGTTCTTCACCACGAAGCCGCTCGGTATGGGAACGGGCCTCGGCCTGTCGATGATCTACGGCTTCGCCCGCCAGACGGGAGGGCATGTCAGCATCAAATCCGAACCCGGCCGGGGCACCACGGTAACGATCTACCTGCCCCGCCATCACGGCGCCCTGCCGGACGAGCCGGAGCCGACTGCCTTGCCGGAACCGGTGCGGTCGGAGCGGAACGAGACGGTGCTGGTGGTCGAGGACGAGCCGATCGTGCGCGATCTCGTCGTGGAGGTGCTGGGCGAGCTCGGCTACCGAACGGTCGAGGCCCAGGATGGACTTTCCGGTCTGGAGGTCGTGCGCTCCAACGCGCGGATCGATCTTCTCGTGACCGATGTCGGTCTCCCCGGTCTGAACGGACGCCTGCTCGCCGATCAGGCCCGCAGCCTGCGGCCCGGCCTGAAGGTGCTGTTCATGACGGGCTACGCCGAGAACGCCCTGTTCGGGGGCGGCCGCCTCGATCCGGACATGCAGATGATCACCAAGCCTTTCCCGGTCGAACTGCTGGCTGCGCGCATCCGCGAGATGATCGAGCATTCGTGAAGCTTGACCTTGGAGCGGCGCGGCGCGAGGGCTTGCCGGACCGAGCGCAATTACCGACTTGTGGACGGCCCGGAACGGCCAATCCCTGGGGACGTTGACCGGCGCGGAGATACATTCGTTTCCAAGCTGCCAAGAGCGAACAGACGAGCGGAATGGGTGCTGACACGCCAGAGGGCGGCTTTCCAGGGAAGGGTGTGACCGAGACGCCGTTCGACCTCGGTGACGGCTTCCGCCGATTCGCAGACCACGTGCCGCTGATGATGTGGCGGACGGATGATTCTGGGCGCTCCACCTACCACAACGAGTGCTGGCTCCAGTTCACCGGACGGCCCTTGGCCGACGAGATCGGCGACGGGTGGCGGAATGGACTGCATCCGGACGATTTCACGCGTCACGCCGAAATCGTCGCGAGGGCGTTCGAATCGCGCCTGCCGTTCACCGTCGAGTTTCGCCTGCGCCGCCACGACGGCGCCTATCGCTGGCTTCTCAATACCGGTCGCCCGCTCGAGGAGAACGGGGTCTTCCACGGCTATCTCGGATCGTGTTTCGACATCACCGACCGTAAGAACGCCGAGGAACATGCCGAGCACGCGCTCGTCGAGAAGGAAACGCTGCTGGCGGAAATCTACCATCGGGTGCGCAACAACCTCCAGGTGATGGTGAGCCTGATCGGCCTTTATGGCCGCGCCGCACCGGAAGCATGCCGCGGCAGCTTCGATGCCCTGGGGCAAAGGGTGCGGGCCATCGCCCTGGTGCAGCAGCATCTGCACGAGGCGCCGCACATCGCCTCGATCGACTTGCGCGACTACCTGCGCCGTCTCGCCTCGGGCCTCGGGCAACTGCGCCGGGCCGGGCGGATCAGCGTGGTCATCGAGGGGGAGGGCACAAGCCTGGTCGAGCCTCGCACCGCCAACGCGCTCGGAATGATCGTCGCGGAGATCGTCGCGGAGTGCCTCGACGCCACGAATGATTCGGTGACCTGCGGCATCGTGATCCGCATTGATGCCGGCATCGGTGCGCCGGTGGGCCTCTCGATCGTCTCCAGCTCCGGCGAGGCCGCCGCCGCGGGGCGGGAAGGCGTTCCGAAGCTCGGCCCCCGCCTCATCGCCGCCTATGCCGCCCAGGCCGAGATCGCCGTCAGCGGGACTGCGACGGAAGCCGATCCGCTGCTGCTGCAACTGCCGGAGGCGCGAGGCTACGTTCCGCCCTCGCTCCCGCCCGCCCTTCGCTGAAGCCTCGGTCCCGCGACGTGTCCCTGGAAGGCGGAGCCAAGCCGATGGGAGAAGGCGGTTAGAGCGCGGCGATCCGGATCTTCCTGCCGAATCCGGAATCAGCCACATCGCTCTCACGCCTCGCAGTGCTGCCGCGCGCTCGCTATATCGACGAGATCGATGCCCCGCCCGTCTTGAACCCGAGTGCCATGCTGCCCGACCTCGACACCATCATCCAGAACTTCGAGATCCTCGACGACCCTCTGGATCGATACGAGTATGTGATCGAACTCGGCAAGCTGATGCCGAAGATGCCGGACGACGCCAAAGTCGAAGACAACCGCGTTTTCGGCTGCGAGAGTCAGGTCTGGATCGACGTCTCGCAGGCAGATGCCGCCGGCCAGCCGGCACTGAAGCTCAACGGAGACAGCGACTCCCATATCGTGAAGGGCTTCGTGGCGTTGATGGTTGCCCTCTACGACGGGAAGACGCCCGATCAGGCGATGGAAGCCGACGGCTTCGATCTGCTCAAGCGTCTCGATTTCGGTTCGCACATCACATCCAAGCGCTCGAATGGCGTGCGCGCCATGGTGGACCGCATCCACAAGGATGCGGCCCGCTTGAGAGCGCTGAACTGATCGTCTGAAACGGGTGCGTGCCAGACGTCGGCGCGAGAGGCCTGTGACCTGTCCCTGTGCCGGTCACGACGGGGTTGGTGTCCGCTCCGCCGTGAGACGCCAGGCGCGGCTGCGCGCCCGGTCCGGCCCTGTCGCTTCGGACGCGAGGCCGTAGTGTTCGGCGAGGCGTCCGAGGGCGATGCGGGCTACGACCTTCGCTGACCGCGCCGGCCAGCGCCGCTCCGACTCGATCCGCTCCAGGCCCTTGAGGAAGCCGCACAGGTCGATCAGCAGCCCCGAAAGATCCGAGCCCACCGCCGCCAGGGCGAGGTCCACGCGCTGACGCGCAGCGATGACTCGGTCGGAGGCCGAGGCCGGGTCGCGCGGACCGCCGCCATCGACGCGCGGCGCGGTCCAGTCGGTCGAGAGTTGCGGCAGCATCTGCGCCGATGCGAGGTCGTGGCGCAACCGCTCCCCCGCGGCGAAGGCGGCGGCATCGATCATCGGCGCACCGTCGCGTCCACGCCGCCGCGCCATCCACGCCAGCGGGCTCTCGGCCGTGTCCCGCAAGCGCTCCGACTCGCCCGACCGCTCCCGCACGAGGGCGAGATGCTGTGTCCGGAAACTGTCAGGTCCGCAGGCCTCGGCGCGCCGAAGGCGGGCTCGCCCCGCCGCTCCGATCACGAGACGATTGCGTCGCCCATCGTCGCGCGCCGCGAGATCGGCCGCCAACAGCGCCTCGCCGGCCCGTGCGGAAAATCGTCCTGCGCCGAGCGAGACACCGCGACCACCGCCGCGCACGATCAGCGTCTCGGGCGCGCTCGGGTCGGGGAAGGCGTAGGCGCCCTCGGGCCCCAGCGCCACCAGAAGGCGCTCGGCTTCACGGCCGAGATCGCCCGATTTGTTCATGTTTTGTTCTAAAGCCATCTCAGCACCTGACCGGATCCAACGTCAGGAGGCTAAGGGAAAATCGTCCTAATAAAAGTCTTGACAGAAAGTTTTGCACCTGGGAGTTGCGCCGTCACGCTTGCCTTACGCGACGTCTCAGCCCTGCGCTGGCTTGGTCGGCGGCTTCTTGAGGATCTCGGTCACCTCGTCCACGGACTTGTCGCGCACGTCGTAGCCCATCCGCTCGAAGCGCTCGATCAACGCATCGCTCTCACTCGCGGAGCGGGCGGCCCACTCTGCCAACGCGATGTTGGTCTTGGACAGTTGTTCGGGAAGGTCATCGTCGCTCATGTCGGAAGAATGCAGCAACGGTTGCTCCGTTCCACGACAAGCTTTTCGAGAAGTCGATTCTTTAGCACCTGTCGGCCAGATTGACCGTGACGAGATCGAACCACTGCGCCGATCTCGGTGCGGCGCAGTGGGTGTGGCGTAGGGCTTTGATCCGGATGGAATCAGGCAGCCGCGTCGTAGCCCGGTCGCACCTGACCGAGACCGATCGCTTTGGCGAGGTCGGAGCGGGCCTTGGCGTAGTTCGGCGCCACCATCGGATAGTCGGGCGACAGGCCCCACTTGGCGCGGTACTGCTCCGGCGAGAGGTTGTACTTCGCCCGCAGGTGGCGCTTCAGCGACTTGAAGGTCCGCCCGTCCTCCAGGCAGACGATGTAATCGGGCTGAATCGACTTCTTGATCGGAACGGCCGGCTGCTGCGGCTCCTGGGCAACGGGCTGCGGCGCAGCGGCGCGGCCGCTCGCGACCTGGAGCAGGGCGCCGTGGATGTTGCCGATCAGACCGGCGAGTTCAGCAGCCGGCACCGGGTTGTTGCTCACGTAGGCGGCGACGATGTCGGCTGTGAGAGCGACGTAATCGACCGACGGCTCGGTTTCGTTCATGGTCTCGATGATCCCTTCGCGGTGCATCGCGCGCAATCGATCCAGCCCAGTGTCCAGCGGAAAACAGACAGGAAAGGGCCGGCTTGTGCAATCGTGCCGCTTGGTTTCGGTTTTGAGTGACGCCCCCT